>OFDN01000873.1_pt1 | contig 22292 bp, 20 predicted proteins | sample 1520971 | NCBI WGS metagenome assembly OFDN01 (sample SAMEA94257418, study PRJEB24077) | hot springs metagenome | biome: Aquatic biome; feature: Geographical feature; material: Water | place: India | collected 2012-06-12 | depth 5 m
GCGATGCTGTTCGCCTGGGCCGGCGGCCGGTTCTGCGGCCAGGCCTGGGTCGGCGGAGTCTGGGCGGCCGCCGGAAAGACGAGGCAGGCTGCGGTCAGGAACAGGGTCGAGCGGAACGTGCGATTCATTGCGGTGAGCCCGCTTTTTGGAAGGGGAGATTTCGTATCGGTTGCAAACTGCGGCGTGTCAATGTCCGCTGGTTAAAGCCAACCTGCGGCGCAATCGCGCCGAAAGCATGGCGTCGTTCCATTTGAGTTGCACGGCTACGCGGGATGAGCCATCGTAAATGAAAGGCAGACTCCGAAGACGGGTCGCAAGTAGTTGGGAGGACAGGGTAATTTCGCTGGTTCGGCGTGTGTAATGCGCCGGCTGGCGAAACCGGCATTCACATGGCAGGACCATCTACATCTCGCAGCGCGCCGCTGCTCAGCGTGCGCGACGTTTCCGTCCGGTTCGGCGGTATCGTCGCCCTTGACGGCGTATCCTTCGACGTCTTTGCCGGCCAGATCGCCGGCCTGATCGGCCCCAACGGGGCCGGCAAGACGACCCTCTTCAATTGCCTGAGCCGGCTCTACACGCCCAGCAGCGGCGACGTGCAGTTCGAGGGCAAGTCGATCCTGAACCGGCCGAGACACGCCATCCCCCAGATCGGCATCGGCCGCACGTTCCAGAACGTGGCCCTTTTCGACAACATGTCGGTTCTCGACAATGTGAAGGTCGGTTGCCACAGCGTCAGCTCGACCAGCTTCCTGGAGAACGCACTGCGTGTCCCCAAGGTAAAGATCGAGGAGGAGGCGATCACCCGGCGGGCCGAGGAACTTATCGCCTTCATGGACCTGGTGCCTTTTGCCGGCGCCATCGCGGGCCCGTTGCCGTTCCCGATCCGCAAGAGGGTGGAGCTCGCCCGTGCGCTGGCCTCCAGTCCGAAGCTTCTGCTGCTCGACGAGCCGGCGGCCGGCCTGAACCACGACGAGATCGAGGTGCTGAAGGGCCAGATCAAGCGTGTGCGCGACCTCCAAAACGTCACGGTGCTGCTGGTCGAGCATCACATGAGCCTGGTCATGTCCGTGTCGGACAAGGTCGTGGCGATCGATTTCGGCAAGAAGATCGCCGACGGCACGCCGGCGGAAGTGCAGCGCGATCCGGAAGTGATCCGCGCCTATCTGGGGACCGCGTAAATGGCTGCACTCCTCGAGGTGAAGGGGCTGAAGGCGTTCTACGGCCAGACCCAGTCGCTCTACGATGTCGGCTTCGACATTCCCACCGGTGGCATCACCACCCTGCTGGGCGCCAACGGCGCCGGCAAGACGACCACGCTGCGGGCGATCTGCAACATGGTCCGGACCGATGGCACGATCCGCTTCGACGGCAAGGACATCCGCGGCATGGCCACGGAAGAGATCGTCCGCCAGCGCATCGCCCATGTCCCGGAGGGACGCGGCACCTTCACGACACTCACGGTCGACGAGAATCTCCGAATCGCCGCCTACACCCGCAAGGACAAGCAGGGGGTGAAGGACGAGCTGGAGCGTGTGTTCGCCTATTTCCCGCGCCTCAAGGAACGCATCCAGCAGCAGGCCGGCACGCTGTCGGGCGGCGAGCAGCAGATGCTGGCCATCGCCCGTGCATTGATGCTGAAGCCGCGCCTGATGCTGCTCGACGAGCCCTCGTTCGGGCTGGCGCCGCTGATCGTGCTGGAGATCTTCCGTATCCTGCGGCGCATCAACGAGGAAGAGAAAGTGAGCATCCTGCTGGTCGAGCAGAATGCCGCGCTTGCCCTCGACCTCGCCACGCACGCCTACGTGCTCGAAACCGGCAAGGTCGTGATGTCGGGTCCCTCGGACGTCGTCAAGAACGACGAGAACGTCCGCAAATCCTACCTCGGGTACTGAGGCAGCAATGGAACAGCTTCTCCAACAGGCCGCTTCCGGCCTCGCCAACGGCGCCATCTATGCCTGCGTGGCGCTCGCTCTGGTCATGATCTACGTCTCGACCGACCACATCAATTTCGCCCAGGGCGAGATGGCGATGTTCAGCACCTACATCTCCTGGCAGCTCATGAGCTGGGGGATGAGCTTCTGGGTCGCCTTCGTGCTCACGGTTCTCATCTCCTTCGCCATGGGCGTGCTGATCGAGCGATTGATCCTGAGGCCGCTGCACAATGCGCCGGTGCTCTCGATCATCGTGGTGTTCATCGGCCTGCTGGCGATCTTCAACTCGATGGCCGGCGCGTTCTGGAGCTACCTGATCAAGGAGTTCCCGTCGCCGTTTCCCAAGAGCAGCTTCGGCATCGCAGGCGTGATCGGGCCGCATCAGCTGGGGGTGGTGGTGATCACCCTGATCGTGCTCGGGCTCCTGTTCGTGTTCTTCCGCTACACGCCGCTCGGTCTGGCGATGCGCGCGGCGGCGCAGAACCCGCAGATGGCGCGCCTCGTCGGCGTCCGCGTCGACTGGATGCTGGCTCTGGGATGGGGCCTCGCTGCCTCGGTCGGCGCCGTGGCCGGCATCATGGTCGCCCACATCGTCTATCTCGAACCGAACATGATGGGCGGCATCCTGCTCTACGCCTTCGCCAGCGCCCTGGTCGGGGGCATTTCGAACCCGGCCGGCGCGGTGGCCGGCGGCTTCATCGTCGGCATCCTCGAGAACATGGTGGCCTATGCGGGCAACCAGATCGAGAAGGCGACCGGCGTCTACATCATCGGCAACGGCGAGAAGCTCACGGTGGCGCTCATCATCGTGATCTTCGTGCTGACGGTTAAGCCCGCGGGCCTGTTCGGCCGCGTCGTCGTGAAGAGGGTCTGACATGGCCGCGTCCAAGAAGTGGGTGCTGGGGCTGATCGCCCTGGCCTTCCTCGTGCCGCTGTTGCGGCCGGTGTTCCCCGACGTGGTCTCGGACTACCGTCTGTTCCTCGTCAGCACGATGATCATCGCCTCGATCGCGGTGCTCGGCCTGAACCTGCTGACCGGCTTCAACGGGCAGTTCTCGCTGGGCCACGGCGCCTTCTACGCGGTCGGCGCCTACACGGCGGCGATCCTGATGGACAAGCTGAACGTGCCCTACTGGGCCACGATCCCGGCGGCGGCCATCGTGTGCTTCATCGTCGGCTATCTGTTCGGTCTGCCGGCGCTGAAGCTCGAAGGACACTATCTGGCGCTCGCGACCTTCGCCCTCGCCCTCGCGGTGCCGCAGATCCTGAAATACAAGTGGCTCGAGGGCCTGACCGGCGGCGTGCAGGGCATCGTCCTGTTGAAACCCGAGGTGCCGTTCGGCCTGCCGCTGACCGAAGACCAGTGGCTCTACTATTTCTGCCTCGTGGTCATGATCGTTCTCTTCTGGGGCGCGGCGAACATGCTGAACAGCCGCAGCGGCCGCGCGATGATGGCGATCCGGGATCAGTATATGGCCGCCGACACGATGGGTATCGACACGGCGCTCTACAAGACCGTCACTTTCGGCATCAGCGCGGCCTATACCGGCATTGCGGGAGCGCTTTCGGCCTCTGCCATCGCTTTCGTGGCGCCGGACAGCTTCGGCATCTTCCTGTCGATCAAGTTCCTGATCGGCCTGGTCGTCGGCGGCATCGGCTCGCTGCTGGGCTCGGTCCTGGGCGGAATCTTCTACGTCCTGGTCGACAACTCGGCGCAGTCGTTGACCCAGTTCATCCGCAACGACCTCGGCCTGCCGTTCGACCTGTCGGCCTACACGGTCTTCGGCGTGTTGCTGATCGCGATCATCTACCTGATGCCCATGGGTATCGCCGGAGGCCTCTACATGGCCTACCGCAAGCTGCGGGGTGCGCGGGCCTAGCCCGCGGACCCACTTCGTCGGAAAGTCGCCTGCGGGCGGCCTTCTTTCTGGCCGGAATCGCGAAGATGCTCCGGCAGGTCATAGTCACTTGGGAGGTTAAAAAATGCGTACGAGCAGGCGTGGTTTTGTAGCAGGTGCGTCAGCGTTTGCGGTGCTGGGGGCCAATTCGGCCTTCGCGCAGAAGAAGTACGACGACGGCGCGACCGACAAGGAAATCAAGATCGGCCACACCGGCCCTTACAGCGGTCCGGCATCGTCCTACGGACAGATCGGCAAGACGATCGAGGCCTTCTTCAAGTCGGTGAACGAAGCCGGCGGCGTCAACGGCCGCAAGATCAATTTCATCACGCGTGACGACGGCTACTCGCCGCCGAAGATGGTCGAGCTGGTGCGCCAGCTCGTCGAGCAGGACAAGGTCCTGTGCCTCTTCAACACGCTGGGCACGCCGACCAACACGGCGATCCATCGCTACATGAACCAGAAGAAGGTGCCGCAGCTCTACGTCGCCACCGGCGCGTCGAAGTGGGGCAAGCCCAAGGAATTCCCGTGGACGATGGGCTTCCAGCCCGACTACCACACGGAAGGCGTCGTCTACGCCAAGCACATCCTGGCCAACGTCAAGGACGCCAAGATCGGCGTGCTGATGCAGAACGACGATTACGGCAAGGACTACTACGAGGGCTTCAAGGAGGGCCTCGGCAAGGAGACCGGCAAGATCGTCAAGCACGTGACCTTCGAAGTCACCGATCCGACGGTCGACAGCCAGGTCATCCAGCTCAAGGACTCCGGCGCCAACGTCTTCTTCAACATCGCGACGCCGAAGGCTGCCGCCCAGGCGATCCGAAAGGCCGCCGACATCGGCTGGAAGCCGGCGCAGTACCTCAACAACGTGTCCGCTTCGGTGGGCTCGGTGATGAAGCCGGCCGGTCTCGAGAACAGCCAGGGCATCATCACCGCGCAGTATCTCAAGGACCCCACGGACAAGCAGTGGGAGAACACTGACGACTTCAAGGCCTGGGTGGCCTGGATGGACAAGTGGATGCCGGGCGCCAACAAGGCGGACGCCAATCACGTGTTCGGCTACGCGGTGTCCAACCTGATGCTCGAGACGCTCAAGAAGTGCGGCGACACGCTGACCCGCGAGAACGTCATGAAGCAGGCGGCGAACTACCAGAAGTACAAGCTGCCGCTGCTCCTGCCGGGCATCACGATCAACACCAGCCCGACCGACTATTACCCGATCCAGTCGGTGCAGCTCGCCCGCTTCAAGGGCGAGACCTGGGATCTGTTCGGCGACGTCATGTCGGCCGAAGGCTCCTGATTTTTCAGGGATACGGACTGCGCAAAGGCCGCTGGTCGTTCCAGCGGCCTTTTTCTTTGCGCGCGCTTGTGCGCTGCAACATGCAATTCGCGGCAATGAGGTTCGCAAATACCGCTTCCCAACCCGCCGATTCTGCGTGACGATATTCCGCTTAACGAACAAGAAATCAGAAAAGCGATTCACCAGGGAGGCGACGTTGAAGACCAGCAGACGTTCTTTTGTGGGTGGCGTATCCGCTACGGCGGCATTTTCGGTAACGGGCGTGGCACTTGCCCAGAAGAAGTACGACGACGGTGCGACCGACAAGGAGATCAAGATCGGCCACGCCAATCCGTACAGCGGGCCGGCCTCTTCCTATGGCGTCATCGGCAAGTGCGAGGAAGCCTACTGGAAGAGCGTCAACGAGCGCGGCGGCATCAACGGGCGCATGGTCAAGTTCATCACCATGGACGATGGCTACAATCCGGCCAAGACGGTCGAGGTGGTTCGTCAGATGGTGGAGCAGGAAAAGGTGCTGTGCCTGTTCAACACGCTGGGCACGCCGACCAACTCGGCGATCCACCGTTACATGAACCAGAAAAAGGTCCCGCAACTCTACGTCGCCACCGGCGCTTCCAAGTGGGGCAAGTACAAGGAGTTCCCCTGGACGATGGGCTTTCAGCCCGATTACCACACCGAAGCCGTCATCTATGCCAAGCACATCCTCGCGACCGTCAAGGATCCCAAGATCGGCGTGCTGATGCAGAACGACGACTACGGCAAGGACTACTGGGAAGGCTTCAAGGAAGGACTCGGCAAGGACGTCAACAAGGTGGTCAAGCACGTCACCTACGAGACGACCGACCCGACGGTCGACAGCCAGATCATCCAGCTCAAGGATGCCGGCGCCAATGTCTTCTTCAACATTGCGATTCCGAAGTTCGCGGCCCAGGCGATCCGGAAGGCGGCCGACATCGGCTGGAAGCCCGTCCAATACCTGAACAACGTTTCGTCATCGGTGGCGTCGACGCTGAAGCCTGCCGGTCTCGACAACAGCCAGGGCCAGATCACGGCACTCTATCTGATGGACCCCACCGACAAGCAGTGGACCGACAATGCCGAGATGAAGACCTGGCGCGCCTGGATGAACAAGTACATGCCGGGCGCCAACCAGGACGACGGCAACTACATCTTCGCCTATGCCGTTTCGACCCTGATGGAAGAGACGCTCAAACGATGCGGTGACACGCTCACGCGCGAAAACCTGATGAAGCAGGCCACCGGCTTCAAGAAGTACAGGGTGCCCCTGCTGCTGCCGGGCATCACCGTCAGTACCAGCCCGACGGATTACTATCCGATCCAGTCGGTGCGGCTGGCTCGTTTCAAGGGGGAGACCTGGGAGCTGTTCGGCGACATCATGTCCGCCGAAGGATCCTGACCTTTCGGTCTGAATTCCAACGAAAGGCCGCCGGCGAAATCCGGCGGCCTTTTTCTTGCCCGGGGAACGGTCAGCGTTCGGCCGGCCTGCGCTGCAGCGCCTGCCGGCACTCGGCCGTGTCGATGCGCCCGTTCTTGTCGGTGTCGCAGCGTGCGAAGTTGCGGTCGGCCTGGACCATGAATTCCGTGAGGGTCACGAAGCCGTCCCTGTCGGTGTCGAGCCGCTGGAAATTGCTCGACTGACGGCCGGCCTGCCGGTCGGTCGGCAGGATGCTATTGCCGACCGCGGGGGTGCGCGCATACATCTCGTCCTGGCTGAGCTTGCCGTCACCGTTGGCGTCGAGGCTCTTGAATCGGGCCTGCTGGCCCGTCTTCCACTCCTCGATCGTGACCGTGCCGTCCTTGTTGGCGTCGTAGCGCATCACGCCGCCGGAGGAGGAGCGGGGCGTCGCTGCCTTCGGGGCGGCCGTCGTCGCCGGTGCCGATGGAGCCGTCTGGGCATTGTCGGGCGCGGCGAGGGCAGGGCCGGCCATCATCAACAGGGCTGTCGCAATCAGGGCAGTTTTCGCCATGGACTATCCTTATGGTTGTGTCGGAAGACGGCAATGCACGCGCCATTTCCCTTACCCGCCCGTCTAGGCCCCGATATAGTCTGACGCGCGACCGAATTATGGCCGCGTTGAGGTTTTGTTCTCCTCGGGGATGGTCATGGCTTACGACTACGATCTGTTCGTCATCGGCGCCGGCTCGGGCGGCGTGCGCGCGTCGCGCATCGCGGCGACCCACGGGGCGCGCGTCGGTATCTGCGAGGATTACCGCGTCGGCGGCACCTGCGTGATCCGCGGCTGCGTGCCGAAGAAGCTGCTCATGTATGGCTCGAAGTTCGCGCATGAGTTCGAGGACGCCGCGGGCTTCGGCTGGACCGTCCAGCCGCCGACCCATTCCTGGGCCACGCTGCGCGACAACGTGAACAAGGAAGTCGACCGGCTGAACGCCGTCTATCTGCGCCTGCTCGACGGGGCGGGCGTGAAGCTGCACATGGGTCGGGGCCGCCTGATGGATCGCCACACGATCCAGGTCGGCGAGGAGACGATCACGGCCGGGAAGATCCTGATCGCGACCGGCGGTCATCCGGTGATCCCCTCGATCCCGGGCTGCGAGCTGGCCATCACCTCGAGCGAGGCGTTCCACCTGCCCGAGTTGCCCAAGCGCATCACGATCGTCGGCGCGGGCTACATCGCCGTCGAGTTCGCCGGCATCTTCAACGGTCTCGGCGCCAAGGTCGAACTGGTGGTGCGGCGCGATCGCGTGCTGCGCGGCTTCGACGAGGAATGCCGGACCTTCGTGCACGAGGCGCTGAAGGAAAGCGGCATCCGCATGCGGACCGAGACCGAGATCGGCCGCATCGTCGCCAGGGGCGCCGACGGCAAGAGCGGCCCGTTCGAGGTCCATACGCCGCTCGGCGGCATGTTCGAGACCGATTGCGTGATGTACGCGACCGGCCGGGCGCCCAACACGTCAGGCATCGGCCTGGAGAAGGCGGGCGTGCAGCTCAACAAGGCAGGCGCCATCGCGGTCGACGAATGGTCGAAGACCACGGCCGACAACATCTGGGCGGTGGGCGACGTCACCGACCGCATCAACCTGACGCCGGTCGCCCTGATGGAGGGCCATTGCTTCGCCGACACCGAGTTCGGCAAGAAGCCGCGCAAGGCCAATCACCACGACGTGCCGTCGGCGGTGTTCTGCCAGCCCGAGATGGCCAATGTCGGCCTGACCGAGGAGCAGGCCCGGCAGCAGCTCGGCGAGGTGCGCATCTACACCGCGGCGTTCCGGCCGATGAAGTACACGATTTCCGGTCGCCACCAGCGGACCTTCATGAAGCTGATCGTCGAGGCCGCGACCGACCGGGTGGTGGGCATCCACATGGTGGGCGACGACGCCGCCGAGCTGATCCAGGGACTCGCAGTCGCCATGAAGGCGGGGGCGACCAAGGCCCATTTCGACGCCACCGTGGGCATCCATCCGACCGCCGGCGAGGAGTTCGTCACGATGCGGACGGCGCGGGCCGATTCGGCCCCGACCCGGGCAGCCGCGGAGTAGAACGGGGCCGGCCTCCCGGCTGGCCTTTTATCCACAGCACGTATAGGTTCACCCACCCCGCCGGTCCCTTTGACCCGCGGGTCGAGGAGGAGTCGATGACCGCGATCCAGGGCCAGTCCAGGGCCGATTCGCGCAACGCCGCAAAAAGCCAGTCCCGCACCTCGAGCGCGGCCGACTGGTCGCTGACTGGCTGGCGCAGCCGGCCGGCGCTTCAGATGCCGGTCTATCCGGATGCCGCCGCCCTGGCCGGCGCCGAAGCCCGCCTGCGCCGCTATCCGCCTCTGGTCTTTGCCGGCGAGGCGCGCAAGCTCAAGGCGTCGCTGGCCAAGGTCGCCAACGGCGAGGCCTTCCTGCTGCAGGGCGGCGATTGCGCCGAGAGCTTCGCCGACTTCACCGCCAACAACATCCGCGACACCTTCCGCGTGCTGCTGCAGATGGCCGTCGTGCTGACCTATGGCGCCGGCGTGCCGGTGGTGAAGGTCGGCCGCATGGCCGGACAGTTCGCCAAGCCGCGCTCGTCCAACGTCGAGAAGGTGGGCGACGTCGAGCTGCCGTCCTACCGTGGCGACAACGTCAACGGCTTCGAGTTCACCGCCGCCGCGCGCCTGCCTGATCCGGAGCGCATGGTCCAGGCCTACAACCAGTCGGCCGCGACGTTGAACCTGCTGCGCGCCTTCGCCCAGGGCGGCTATGCCGACCTGCACGAGGTCAACCGCTGGAACCTCGACTTCGTGCGCAACTCGCCGGCGTCGGCGCGCTACCAGGACCTGGCCGCTCGCCTCGACGAGACGCTGAACTTCATGGCCGCCTGCGGCCTCAGCTCGGCGACGACGCCGCAGATCGCCGAGACCGACTTCTTCACCAGCCACGAGGCGCTGCTGCTGCAGTACGAGGAGGCGCTGACCCGCGTCGATTCGACCTCGGGCGACTGGTACGACTGCTCGGCGCACATGCTGTGGATCGGCGACCGCACCCGCCAGCCCGACGGCGCGCACGTCGAGTTCCTGCGCGGCGTCCGCAACCCGATCGGCTTCAAGTGCGGCCCGTCGCTGTCGACCGACGACACGCTGCGCCTGATCGACACGCTCAATCCGGCCAACGAGGCCGGACGCATTGTCCTGATCGTCCGCATGGGCGCGGAGAAGGTGGGGGACATGCTGCCGCCGCTGGTGCGCGCGGTCGAGCGCGAGGGCAAGTCGGTCGTCTGGTCGTGCGATCCGATGCACGGCAACACCATCACGGCGAACAACGGCAGGAAGACCCGTCACTTCGATTCGATCCTGAACGAGGTGAAGGCGTTCTTCGCCGTGCACCGCGCCGAGGGCACCCATCCGGGTGGCGTGCATTTCGAGATGACCGGCCAGGAAGTCACGGAGTGCATCGGCGGTTCGACCGACATCACGGTCGACAACCTCAACGAACGCTACGAGACGCAGTGCGACCCGCGGCTCAATGCCAGCCAGGTGCTGGAACTCGCCTTCCTGCTCGCCGAGCAGCTCAAGGCAGAGCGCCTGTCGGTCGCACGGGCGCGCCCGGCCGTCTGAACGACGTCCCGGCCGAGCGCGCGAGAGCCCCGGGGAGGGCCGATGACGCATCCTGAGAATGGCGAGATCGAACGCTACACCGACCACTACTTCAATCGCTCGAAGCAGGTGGTCGGCAAGTTCGGCGACTGCACGGTCACCTATGCGATCTTCATGCGCCGGCCGGTGGTCTTCGCGCCGCGGATCGCGCTGGAATGGCTGGAAGAGACCTGCCGCGCGCGCAACGCGAAGGTGGAACTCGACCTGCGCTACCGCGAGGGCAAGTGGGTCGGCGCCGGCGAGCCGATGATGTACATCACCGGGTCCTTCTTCCACCTGGTCGATCTCGAGACGATCTTCCTGCAGAAGCTGGGGCCGGCCTGTGTGGCTGCCTACAACGCCTGGACGATGTGCGCGGACATGCCGAAGTCGGCCTTCCTCGCCATGGACGCCCGCCATTGCGCGGGCCGCGAGATGGCCGAGATGATGGCCTATGCCGCCTCGGTCGGCTCGGCGCGCGCCAAGCGCAAGGTCGGCGCCGTCGGCTTCATCGGCAACGCCACCCACGCCACCGCGCATTACTTCGGTCGCGAGTTCGGCCTCGGCACCATGCCGCACGCCCTGATCGGCTATGCCGGCTCGACGCTGCGCGCCGCCGAGATGTTCCACGAAACCTTCCCGACGGAAGGGATGACGGTGCTGGTCGACTACTTTGCGCGCGAGATTTCCGACTCGCTCGAAGTCTGCCGGCGCTTTCCCGAACTGGCGGCGCAGGGGAACCTGTCGCTGCGTCTCGACACGACCGGCGGCCGCTACATCGAGGGGCTCGATCCGGCTTCGTCCTATGCCGTGCTGGAGCGTTTCTCGCCCGAGTCGATCCGCGGCTACCGCAGCGAGGAGGAGCTTCGCTACCTCGTCGGTACCGGCGTGTCGGCGGCGGCGATCTTCCATCTGCGCGCCGAGCTGGATCGCAACGGGTTCGACAAGGTGAAGATCGTGGCCTCGTCGGGCTTCGGGCCGGCCAAGTGCCGCATCATGGCCGAGGCCAAGGCGCCGATCGACGTGGTCGGCTCGGGCTCGTTCCTGCCGTCCAACTGGTCGGAGACCTACGCCACCGCCGACATCGTCGAATACGACGGCGAGAAGCGCGTGAAGATCGGCCGCGAGTTCCTGCATCGCAACAGGCCGGCCGGCGCGACCAAGCCGCTCTAGCTTTTTCGGAGGGATCCATGCTCAAGCTCTACTACGCACCCGGCGCCTGCTCGACGGCCTCCCATATCGGTCTGGAGGAAAGCGGGGCGACATACGAGTCGCAGGCCCTGTCCTTCGCCAAGGCCGAGCAGCGCACGCCGGAGTATCTCAAGGTCAATCCGCGCGGCCGCGTGCCGGCGCTGGTGGTCGACGAGGGCACGATCGTCGAGAACACCGCGATCCTCGACTACGTCGCGGCGAAGTACGCACCGCATCTCATGCCGACCGATCCGGTGAAGCGCGCCCGCGCCATCTCGCTGATGGCCTGGTTCTCGAACGGCGTGCACCCGAACTTCACCCACATCGGGCGTCCCGAGCGCTTCGCTACCGACACCGCCGTGTTCGATCATCTGAAGGCCGTGGGCCGCGACAACTTCTTCGCCAATCTCAAGGAGATCGACGGTCTCCTCGCCGGCAAGACGTGGTTCCTGGGCGACGAGTTCTCGGTGGTCGACGGCTACGCGCTGGTCTTCTACGGCTGGGGCAAGCGTATCGGCCTGCCGGTCGAAGAGCTGAAGAACTACACCGCCTGGAAGGACCGCATGCTGGCGCGGCCGGCCGTGAAGCGGGTGCTGGAGCGCGAGCAGAGCGTGCTGCTCGCCGCCTGAGCCGGCCTCAGCCGACCACGAAGCTCTGGTACATGAACTGGAGGTCCGCGCTCTCCTGCGGCGTGATCTCGCCGTCGAGGACGCGGCCTTCCCATGCGCGCAGCTTGCGCTTGACGTCGACAGGGGTGCGCGGGCTCAGCAGCACCATGAAGAACTGCTCGTGCGGGGACAGTTCACGCTCGCGGCGATAGCCGAACGGACCGCTGCCGGGCGTCTTTGCGGGGCCGCCGGCTTCGGCAACAGGTGAGGGAGCGGCGACGCGCGGCAGGACCGAGGCGTCGATCACATCGTCCCACTTCAGCCCGGCCTCGCGCACCATCGCCGAGGCGAGCTTGGCGGCGGCCAGCGCTTCCTGGGCGTGGCTGCTGTCGAGGATCTCGAGGACCTTGACCAGGGTATTGCGATTGAAGGTCGACACGGGCGTCTGGCCTTTGACTATTGCATGAGCAACGGGCACTAAGTGCCTACAAGATATAGGTGGATACGCCTTGGATCAAGGCAAGCCCTCCCCGAACGCCTTTCCCGTCTACCTTGCCGGCCTCGGCAGTTGGTTCGTGCCGCTGGGCATCCAGATGGTGCTGTTCCCCTGGCTGGTCGCCGTGGTGCTGCACATGGACGCCTTTGCAGTCGGCGTCGCGCAGGCGGCGGTCATGGCACCGTCGCTGCTTTTCCTGCCGCTGGGCGGGCTGGTCGCCGATCGCGGCAACGCCCGGGCGCTTCTGCTGCGCTACCATCTGCTCTACGCCCTGCCGCCGCTCGCCCTGGCGGCCGTCCTGTGGGCGGATGGGCTCAGCTACCCGCTGCTGATCGCCTACGGCATCGCCGCCGGCGCCATCGGCGCCTTTGCGATCCCGACCCGCGACGCGCTGTTGCCGGTTGTCGCGCCGAAGGGCGGGTTGCCCAAGGCGGTGGCGCTGGCGACGGCGCTGCAGTTCGGCGGCCAGCTCCTGGGCATCGCCTGCGCCTCGACCGCCGACCGGTTCGGCGCCGTGCCGCTCCTGCTGCTGCATTCGGGCATGGTGCTGGCCGGCTGCCTGTTCGTCCGGCGGCTGCCGGACCCGCCGCCCCATCCGAAAGCCCGGCACGAGGGCTTCTGGCGCAGTGTCGGTGACGGCGTATCGGCGGCGGCGAAGTCCGATCAGATCTGGCCGGTGCTGCTGCTCAACTTCGGCGTCGGCGTCTTCTATGTCGGGCCGTTCATGGCGGTGTTGCCGCTGGCGATCCGCGATCACTATGCCGGCGGCGCGCTCGAACTCTCCTACATGAACCTGGCCTTCTGGGCCGCGACCATCATCGCCAGCATGGCGCTGGTCGGCCTCGCGCGCCGCCTCACCCTGCGCGGACGGCTGATCGGCAGCGCCGTCCTGGTCGGCGCCATCGTCTTGCTGTCGCTCGCGATGCTGCCGCCGTTCCCGGTGTTCCTGGCGCTGATCTTCGTCTGGGGTCTGGGCGCCGGCATCACCATGACGCAGAGCCGGACGGTGGTTCAGATCGTGGCGCCCGCCACCCATCGCGCGCGGCTGATGTCGCTGTTCCAGCTGGGCCTGAGCGGCGGCGGCCCGATCGGCGCCTTCCTGACCGGCACGATCTGCTCGATCTGGGGCCTCAAGGCCGCGCTGCTGATCCCCGCGCTGGCGATGCTGGTCCTGATCGCGATCGTGCTGCTGCGCTCGCGCCTCTGGTCGATGCGGACGGTGGAGTAGAAGCGCTACTCGGCGGCGGCGCGGGAGCCAAGGCCCAGTGTCTGCCACACGTCCTGAAGGGCGGCGACCAGTCGGGTCATGTCGTCGTCGCCATGCATTGGTGTCGGCGTCAGGCGCAGGCGCTCGGTGCCGCGCGGGACGGTCGGATAGTTGATCGGCTGCACGTAGATTGCGTGGCGGTCGAGCAGCAGGTCGCTCGCCTGCTTGCACAGCGCCGCGTCGCCCACGAAGACCGGCACGATGTGCGTCGTCGACGGCATGACCGGCAGGCCGGCCGCGGCGAGGCGGCGCTTCAGGGTGGCGGCGCGCTCCTGGTGGCGCGTGCGCAGCTCCGGCTGGCCGCTGACGAGACGCACGCTCGCGAGCGCGGCGGCGGCGATCGCCGGCGGGAGCGAGGTCGTGAAGATGAAGCCCGAGCCGCAGGAGCGCACGAAATCGACCGTGGCTGCGGTAGAGGCGATGTAGCCGCCGACAACGCCGAACGCCTTGGCGAGCGTCGCCTGCACGATGTCGACCTTGTCGAGCACGCCGTCGCGCTCGGCCACGCCCGCACCGCGCGCGCCGTACATGCCGACGGCATGGACTTCGTCGAGATAGGTGAGGGCGCCATGGCGATGGGCAACGTCGCAGATCTCGCCAATCGGCGAGACGTCGCCATCCATCGAATAAACCGATTCGAAGGCCACGATCTTGGGTGTCGCGGGATCGGCGGCGGAAAGCAGCTCCTCGAGATGGCGCGGGTCGTTGTGGCGGAAGATGCGGCGGGTGGCGCCGGAGTGCCGGATGCCCGCAATCATCGAGGCGTGGTTGTAGGCGTCCGAATAGAGTTCGCAGCCGGGCAGCATGGCACCCAGCGTCTGCAAAGTCGTCTCGTTGGCGACGTAGCCCGAGGTGAAGACGAGCGCGGCTTCCTTGCCGTGCAACTGCGCCAGTTCGCGCTCCAGCGCGGCATGCAGCGTGTTGGTGCCGGAGATGTTGCGCGTGCCGCCCGCGCCCGAGCCCTGGGCGCCGATCGCAGCCTGCATCGCCTCGACGACGGCGGGATGCTGGCCCATGGCGAGATAGTCGTTGCTGCACCAGACGGTGACATCGCGCGCCGCTTCGCCCTCGCGATGCAGCCGGGCGCGCGGAAAGGCGCCGACGATGCGTTCCAGTTCGGCGAAGACGCGATAGCGGCCCTCGTCGCGAAGGCGGCCGAGATGGCCGTTGAAGAAGGCTTCGTAGTCCATGCGCTGGTGTCTCCCGCGTGACCACTCTAGGCGCAAGGAGATTTCACGGCAGGCACAATTGGTCGCGGTCCGGCGACAGTGATTGAGAATGGCTCGCAGAAGTGTCAGCGCAGCAGCGGGACGATCAGGACAAGGCTGACGAACAGCGAAACCGACAGCAGAGGCAATGCGCCCAGCCAGCGGGTCTGGCCGGGCAGCGCCTCCCCGTAGCGCAAGGTCGGTACGGCGGCCCACAGGGCGAACAGGAAGCCCAGCACCCAGAAGAAGAGGGCGAGGGGCATCGCGACGTTCGCCTGGTCGTCGGTGGCGGTCGCGATGCCCAGGCCCACGACAGCCGGCGGGATCGCGGCGGTGAACAGCGACACCGCCCAGATCGCCCGGCTGCGGATGCGCTGGCTGGTGCCGAATGGCGGGCCAGCGCTCACGGTCAGCCCTTGAACAGGCCTTCCGACTTGAGGTCGGCCAGCGTCGCGTCGAATGCCTGGCGCAGGCGGCCGAACAGGTCACCGAGTTCGGTCTCGTTGATGACCAGCGGCGGGCAGATCGCGACCCGGTCGCCCATGTTGCGGATGAACAGGCCGCGCGCCACGGCGTGATTGTAGACGCGCAGGCCCGCGCCGACCGCCACGAGGTCGAACGGCGCCTTGGTCTTCTTGTCGGCGACGATCTCCAGCGCGCCCATCATGCCGACGCTCATCGCCTCGCCCACCAGCGGATGGTCCGCGAACGACTGCACGTGCTTGGAGAAGATCGGGCTCATGCGCTTGGCATGACCGAACAGGTCGGTCTCGTCGTAGATCTTCTGCGCTTCCAGCGCGACGGCGGCGGCGACCGGATGGCCGGAGTAGGTGAAGCCGTGGCCCCAGGTGCCGATCTTGTCGCTCTCGCTCATCAGTGCCTGGTAGACCTTCTCGCTCACCATCACCGCCGAGATCGGCAGGAACGACGCCGACAGCGCCTTGGCGCAGGTCAGGATGTCCGGCTTGATGTTCATGGTCTGGCTGCCCCAGACGTTGCCGGTGCGTCCGAAGCCGCAGATCACCTCGTCGGCGACGAACAGCATGTCGTACTTCTTGCAGACCGCCTGGATCTTCTCGTAGTAGCCCTTCGGCGGGACGATGACGCCGCCGGCACCCATCACCGGCTCGCAGATCATCGCGGCGACCTGGTCGGCGCCGCCTTCCTTGATGATGAGCGCTTCGAGTTCCTCGGCGCAGCGGGTCGCGAACTGTTCCTCGGTCTCGCCCTCGGCGCCGAAGCGGTAGAAGTGCGGGCAGGTCGTGTGCAGCACGCCCTGGATCGGCAGGTCGAACGAGCGATGGTTCGTGGGCAGGCCGGTGAGGCTCGCCGAGGCGACCGTCACGCCGTGATAGCCCTTGATGCGCGAGACGATCTTTTTCTTCTGCGGGCGGCCGAGCGCGTTGTTCATGTACCACACCATCTTCACGACGGTGTCGTTGGCCTCGGAGCCGGAATTGGCGAAGAACACCTTCGACATCTCGACCGGCGCCATCGACTTCAGCTTCTCCGCGAGGTTGATCGCGGGCTCGTGGGAGCGCTGGTTGAAGGCGTGATAGAACGGCAGCTGCTTCATCTGCTCGTAGGCGACGGTCGCCAGGCGCTCGTTGCTGAAGCCCAGGGCGGCCGACCAGAGGCCCGCCATGCCCTCGATGTATTCCTTGCCGTCGTCGTCCATCACGTAGACGCCGCGGCCGCGCACGATGGTCAGAGGCCCGGTCGCCTCGTGCTTCTTGAAGTTGGTGTAGGGGTGCAGGTGGTGGGCGATGTCCCGGGAGGCGTTGGAATTGCCGCGGAAGCTGCGAGAAACGTCATTCATGCCGGTACCCCTGGAACAGTGAGGGGCGCACGATAACCCGCCTGAGCATGAAGTTCACTGTGCGTGCCCATGCAAATTTTTTGTGCAATTGACGCGCTCCGGGCCTCGGTGCAACTTGAGTGAGATATGCGCGGACGCAGGGCCGGCGGCCGGGGACGCCCTTCTGTGTAAGCCAACGGGGACCATCGAGGGGGTAAATCCATGCACTTCAATCTGCGGCATTCAGTGGCGCTGACGGCGCTCGCCTGCGCCAGCTTCGCCTTCACGACGCTCGCCTCCACACCGGGGGCCGACGCCAAGACTTTCAAGTGGGCCAATTCGGGCGACGTCAGCTCGATGGATCCCTACGCCCGGCAGGAGACCTTCCTGCTGACCTTCAACTCGAACATCTACGATCCGCTGATTCGCCGCGACAAGGATCTGAAGCTCGAGCCGGCGCTCGCCACGAAGTGGGGCCAGACCGATCCGGTGACCTGGTTCTTCGATATCCGTCCGGGCGTGAAATTCCACGACGGCACGCCGCTCACCGCCGACGACATCGTGTTTTCGCTCAATCGCGCCAACGGTCCCGGCTCGAACATGGGCAGCAACTTCGTCTCGGTGAAGGAGATCAAGAAGGCCGGCGACCTGCGTGTCGAGGTCACGACCAAGTATCCCGATCCGCTGCTGGCCGACAAATGGGCGGCGCTCGGCATGATGTCGAAGGCCTGGGCCGAGAAGAACAACGCCGTCAATTCCGCCGACATGACCAAGAACGAGGAGAACTTCGCGACCCGCAACGCGATGGGCACCGGTCCGTTCATGCTCAAGGAGCGCAAGGCCGGCGAGAAGACGATCCTCGTCAACAATCCCAACTGGTGGGACAAGCCGGTCCACAACATCACCGAGGTGATCTTCACGCCGGTGTCGAACCCGGCGACCCGGATCGCGGCGCTCAAGGCCGGCGACATCGACATGACCTACGAGGTCCCGCCGGCGGACACCGAGTCCCTGAAGAGGGACGCCAACGTCAAGGTGCTGGAAGGCCCGGAGACCCGCGTCGTGTTCCTGGGCTTCGACCAGGAGCGGCCGGAACTGCTCGAGTCGAACGTCAAGGGCAAGAACCCGTTCAAGGACAAGAAGGTCCGCGAGGCCATCCATCGCTCGATCGACGTCGACGCGATCAAGCGGACCGTGATGCGCGGCCAGTCGTTCCCGACCAACCTGATGGTGGCACCGGGCATCAACGGCTACATGAAGGACCTCGACAAGCGGCCGGCGCTGCTGAAGCCCGAGGAGGCCAAGAAGATGCTGGCCGACGCGGGCTATCCCAACGGCTTCGAAGTGGGCATGGATTGCCCCAACGACCGCTACGTCAACGACGAAAAGATCTGCCAGGCCGTGGTCTCCATGCTGGCCAAGATCGGCGTGAAGGTGAATCTGCGGGCGCAGACCCGCAACCTCTACTTCGCCAAGATCCTGCGCAAAGCCGACCTCAAGCCGGGCGACACCAGCTTCTACATGCTGGGCTGGTCGCCGGCGCAGACCTACGACGTGCACAACGTGTTCGAGGCGCTGATCCAGACCCCGAACGCCGCCACCAAGAAGGGCCAGTTCAACGCCGGTGGCTACTCCAATCCGGCCGTCGACAAGCTGGCCGACTCGATGGAGCAGGAGACCGACAAGGCCAAGCGTGACGCCATGATCCGCGAAGCCACCAAGCTCTATGTCGACGACTTCGCCTACGTCCCCCTGCATCAGCAGGCGGTCGTGTGGGCGGCGCGCAAGAACATCGAACTGGTTCAGCCCGCCGACAACAGCTTCCCGCTGCGCTTCGTGCAGGTGAAGTAGGCGACCTGACGATTTCGACGATCGGCCCCGACCGCACTCACGCGGCCGGGGCCGGTTCGGTTTTGGCGCCTTTCCTGCTGGCGCGGCGCGCGGGCTCAACAGACATCCGATGCTAGCCTTCATTCTGAGACGACTTCTGCAATCGATTGCCGTGCTGCTGGCGGTTGGCGTTGTTGCGTTTTCGCTGTTCCGCTACGTCGGCGACCCGATCAACGCCATGGTCGGCCAGGACACGACGATGGAGGAACGCGCCGAACTGCGTAGCAAGCTCGGCCTGAACGATCCGGCGCCGGTTCAGTTCTTCCACTTCATTGCCAATGCCGTGCAGGGCAAGTTCGGCCTTTCCTACCGGACTTCGGAGCCGGTCGGGCGGCTGATCCTCGAGAGGTTGCCGGCCACGCTCGAGCTGTCGTTCTGCGCCGCCGTCTTCGCGCTGTTCGTCGGGGTGCCGATGGGCGTTTACACCGGGCTCTATCCGAAGCACTGGTCGAGCAGGTTGTTCCAGGCGGTGTCCCTCATCGGCATCTCGCTGCCGACCTTCCTGATCGGCATCCTCCTGATCCTCGTGTTCGCCGTCTGGCTGCGGCTGCTGCCGTCGTTCGGACGCGGCGAGACCGTGCAGATCGGTTGGTGGACCACCAATTTCCTGACGTGGTCGGGCCTCAAGGCGCTCATTCTACCCTCGATCACGCTCGGCCTGTTCCAGCTCACCCTGCTTATGCGTCTGGTGCGGTCGGAGATGCTGGAAGTGATGCGCGCCGACTACATCAAGTTCGCGAGGGCGCGGGGCCTCACCAACCGCGCCATCAATTTCGGCCATGCGCTCAAGAACACGCTGGTGCCGGTCATCACCGTCACCGGCCTGCAGCTCGGCGCCCTGATCGCCTTCGCCATCGTCACCGAGACGGTGTTCGCCTGGCCCGGCGTCGGCCAGTTGTTCATCCAGTCGGTGCAGTTCTCCGACATTCCCGTGATGGCGGCCTATCTGATGCTGATCGGGCTGCTGTTCGTGCTGATCAACCTCACGGTCGATCTTCTTTATTTCGTCGTCGATCCGCGCCTGCGCAGTCAGGGCGGCACGGCGCGCGTTGCAGGGCACTGACATGACGGCAGGGGTCGAACGGTCCGGATGGCTGCATCGCGCGGCCGACAGCGACATATGGTGGAGCTTCAAGTCCTCGCCGATGACCGTGGTCGCCGCCATCGGCACCGTCCTGATCGTGGCCGTGGCCTTTCTGTCGCCGGTGCTGGCGCCGCACACGCCATTCGATCCGGCGACGCTCAGCCTCTCCGACGGTCTCAAGCCGCCGGTGTTGCTGTCGGCTGACGGCGACTGGGCATTCCCCCTCGGCACTGACGACCAGGGGCGCGATATCCTCTCGTCGATCATGTACGGCACCCGGCTGTCCCTGGTCGTCGGCTTCGCCTCGGTCGCCGTCGCCATGACGCTCGGCATCACGCTCGGTCTGCTGAGCGGCTATCTCGGCGGCGCGGTCGATGCGCTCATCATGCGCATCGCCGACGTGCAGCTGACGTTTCCGGCCATCCTGGTGGCGCTGCTGATCGACGGTATCGTACGCGGCATCATCTCGGTGAAGCGGCACGACGAGATCGCGATCTACGTCATCGTCGGCGCCATCGGTCTCTCGTTCTGGGTTCAGTACGCGCGCACCGTGCGGGGCTCGGTCATGGTCGAGAAGAACAAGGAATACGTCCAGGCGGCGCGGGTGATCGGCCTGTCGCCGATGCTCATCATGATCCGCCACGTGTTGCCCAACGTCACCGGGCCGGTGCTGGTCATCGCCACGATCAATCTGGGGCTCGCCATCATCACCGAGGCGACGTTGTCGTTCCTCGGCGTCGGCCTGCCGTCGACCGAGCCGTCGCTCGGCACGCTGATCCGCCTCGGCAACGAGGTGCTGCAGTCCGGCGACTGGTGGATCACCGTGTTTCCCGGCATCACGCTCGCGGCCCTCGTCCTGGCGGTGAACCTGCTCGGCGACTGGCTGCGCGACGCGCTCAATCCCAAGCTTCGATAGGGCACGCCCGATGGCCGCCGCATCGAACAACCAGCCCCTCCTCGAAGTCCGCAATCTTCGCGTCGAGTTCCCGACGCGCCGGGGCACACTGCTCGCGGTCGACGACGTTTCGTTCGACATCGCGCCGGGCGAGGTGCTGGGCGTGGTGGGCGAGTCGGGCGCCGGCAAGTCGCTGACCGGCAACGCCATCATCGGCCTGTTGGAGCCGCCGGGCCGGGTTGCCGGCGGCGAAATCCGCCTCGAGGGCCGGCGTATCGACAATCTGCCCTACGAGGAGATGCGCAAGGTGCGCGGCGCCCGCATCGGCGCCATCTTCCAGGACCCGCTGACAAGCCTCAATCCGCTGTATTCGGTGGGCCATCAGCTCGTCGAGACGATCCAGACGCATCTTCCGCTGTCGGCTTCCCAGGCACGGGCGCGGGCGATCGAGCTGCTGAAGGAAGTCGGCATCCCCGGTGCCGAGATGCGCATCGACCACTACCCGCACCAGTTCTCCGGCGGCATGCGCCAGCGGGTGGTGATCGCGCTGGCGCTATGCGCGGGCCCGCGCCTGATCGTGGCCGATGAGCCGACGACGGCGCTCGACGTGTCGATCCAGGCACAGATCATCGCGCTGCTGAAGCGGCTCTGCCGCGAACATGGAACGGCGGTGATGCTGGTGACGCACGACATGGGCGTGATCGCCGAGACCGCCGACCGCGTGGCCGTGATGTATGCCGGTCGCATCGCCGAGATCGGGCCGGTGCGTGACGTGGTGAAACACGCCAGGCATCCCTATACCGGGGGGCTGATGGGCTCCATCCCGAGCCTCGGCGTTCGCACCGAGCGCCTGACCCAGATCGACGGCGCCATGCCGCGGCTGACCGAAATTCCCCGGGGCTGCGCCTTCAACCCACGTTGCACCGCGCGCGGCCAGCGATGCCTGGTGGAAAGGCCCGATCTCATGGCCGCGGGTACGACGCGTGCCGCCTGCTGGCTGCACGATCCGGGCGGCGTCGGCCCGGCCCTTGGCAAGGAGACGGTCGATGCCTGACGGCAGCGGCAGCCAGTTCGTCCGCATCGCGGGCCTGAAGCGCTACTTCGACGTCTCGGCACCGTGGCTCGTGCGCACCATCGAGCGTCGGCCGCGCCAGGTCGTCCAGGCGGTCGACGGTATCGATATCGAGATCGCCAGGGGCGAGACCTTCTCGCTCGTGGGTGAATCGGGTTGCGGCAAGTCCACGGTGGCGCGCCTCGTCGTCGGGCTCTATCCGCCAACGGCCGGTCGCATCGAAATCGACGGCAACGACATGGCCGGCCGTCACAGCCGGGCCGACATGGCGGCGCTGCGCCGGCGCATGCAGATGATCTTCCAGGATCCGTATGCCAGCCTCAATCCGCGCTGGCGCGTGTTCGACATCATCGCCGAGCCGATCCGCGCCTTCGGCCTCTCGACCGGCAAGGCCGATCTCGAAGCCCGCGTCGCGGCGCTGCTGCGGCAGGTGAAGCTGAACCCGGCCGACGGCCGCAAGTATCCGCACGAGTTCTCGGGCGGCCAACGCCAGCGCATCTCGATCGCGCGTGCGCTTGCCAGCGAGCCGGAATTCCTGGTGTGCGACGAGCCGACCTCGGCGCTCGACGT
>OFDN01000875.1_pt1 | contig 22275 bp, 21 predicted proteins | sample 1520971 | NCBI WGS metagenome assembly OFDN01 (sample SAMEA94257418, study PRJEB24077) | hot springs metagenome | biome: Aquatic biome; feature: Geographical feature; material: Water | place: India | collected 2012-06-12 | depth 5 m
CCCTCCGTCGCCGTGAGACGGCGACACCTCCCCGTGTGAATGGGGAGGCGATGCCTCCTCGTTCCTCCCCATTCAGATGGGGAGGTGCCCCGCAGGGGCGGAGGGGTCACGTCTTGATGGATTAAGCCGCGATCGCCTGCTCTGCCGGGGCGTAGGGCAGGCCGAGGCTCTCTGCCGCGGCTTTGTGCGTGAAGCGACCGCGATGGATGTTGAGGCCGGCGCGCAGGTGCGGGTTCTCGGCGATGGCGCCCAGGCCCTTCGCCGCGAGCGCGAGGCCGAAGGGCAAGGTGGCGTTGTTCAGCGCCTCGCTGGATGTCAGCGGCACGGCGCCCGGCATGTTGGCGACGCAATAGTGGATGATGCCTTCGACCTCGTAGGTCGGCTGGGCATGCGTCGTGGCGTGCGAGGTCTCGAAGCAGCCGCCCTGGTCGATGGCGACGTCGACGATCACCGAACCGGACTTCATCGACTTCAGCATCGCTTTGGTGACGAGCCGGGGCGCGCTGGCGCCCGGCACCAGCACGGCGCCGATCACGGCGTCGGCCGAGAAGACTTCCTGCTCGACGGCGGCGAGCGTCGAGTAGCGCGTGCGGACGCGGCCCTCGAACAGCTCGTCGAGTTCGCGCAGCCGCGGCAGCGAACGATCGAGCACGGTGACGTCGGCGCCGAGTCCCGCCGCCATGCGCGCGGCGTGCGTGCCGACGACGCCGCCGCCCAGCACGACGACATGGGCCGGCTGCACGCCCGGCACGCCGCCCAGCAACAGGCCGCGGCCGCCGCGATGGCGTTGCAGGGCGCCGCCCGCCGCCTCGATCGAGAGTCGCCCGGCGACCTCGCTCATCGGCGCCAGCAGCGGCAGGCCGCCGCGCGCGTCGGTCACGGTCTCGTAGGCGATGGCGGTGCAGCCCGAGGCGATCAGGCCCTTGGCCTGCTCGGGATCAGCGGCGAGATGGAGGTAGGTGAACAGGATCTGGCCAGGCCGCAGCTGGGTCCACTCGCCGGGCTGCGGCTCCTTCACCTTCACGATCATGTCGGCGGTCGCGAAGATTTCGGCCGCGGTGGCGGCGATATGGGCGCCTGCCGCGCGATAGACCTCGTCGCCGGCACCGATGCCGGCCCCCGCACCGGCTTCGACCACGACATCGTGGCCGGCATGGACGTATTCGCGGACCGCGCCCGGCGTCAGACCGACACGATATTCGTGGGTCTTGATCTCCTTCGGCACACCGACGCGCATGCGGGCAATCTCCGGTTTGTTCGATGGGACATCAAAACAAGAGACGCCGGTTTGGTTCCCGGCTTTTTCGAAGGCCAATTGTGTCATCCGCGCCGGAACTCTACGTTCGATTGGACAATCGCGCAGGATTCGAAACATGGACATCGACAAGATCGACGGCACCATCCTACGGGAGCTGACGGAGAATGCGCGCGCGAGCCAGGTCGAACTGGCGACGCGCGTCGGCCTGTCGAGCACGGCGGTGGCGCGGCGGCAGCGCGCGCTCGAAGAGGACGGGCTGATCCGCGGCTATCAGGCCGTCCTCGATCTCCGCCGCTTCGGACTGGCCACCACGGTGGTGGTGCGGATCACGCTGGACAGCCAGAGCGACGAGGCATTGAAAGCGTTCGAGGCGGGTGTCCTCGACTGCCCCTCGGTGGTGCGTTGCTTCCTGATGTCGGGCAGCGACGACTATGTCGTCATCGTGCTGGCGCGCGACATCGAGGATTTCGAGCGCATCCACCGAACCGAGCTTTCGCGCCTGCCGAGAGTCGCTCGACTGGAATCGAGCTTTGCGCTGCGCGAGGTCGTGAACCGCGCGGTGCCGCCCTCGGTGTTCGGCAAGACCGTGCGAGGCACTCAGCGCAGGCGGCGCGCCGAGGCGTAGACGCCGAGCGCCACGCCGCCCAGCACGACGGCGACGGCGACCATGCGCATGCCCTCCAGCGGCTCGCCGGTCAGGTAGCCGGAGATCGCCAACGCGGCGCAGGGCACGAGCAGGCTGACCGGGCCGACCTTCGCGGCGGGATAGGTGCGCAGCAGCGTGCCCCAGATCAGGTAACCCAGCCACATCACCGGAACGACCGTGTAGAAGAGCACGAACCAGCCAAGCCAGGTCGGGGCGAGGATCGGCGCGGCCAGCGCCATCGGCCCGTCGAGCACGAGGGACGCCAGCGCGAGCGGGATCGGCGGCAGGACGCTGGCCCAGACCGTGACGGCAAACATCGAGACGCCGCGGGCCGAGCGGAAGACGAGGTTGCCCAGCGCCCATGTGAAGGCCGACATCAGCGCGAGCCCCAGGGCGAGCAGCGGCGTGTCATCGGAGATCGACCGCGCCAGCAGCACGACGCCGGCCATCGCGACGGCGAGGCCCAGCCACTGCGCGCGCGTCGCGTGCTCGCGCAGGAACAGCGCCGCCAGCACGACGGTGAGCGGCCCCTGGAGCTGGACCAGCACGGAGGTGAGGCCGGGCGGCAGGCCGGCCTGCATGGCGAAGAACAGGAAGACGAACTGGCCGGCGAACATCAGGCCGCCGATCCCCGCCAGCACCGTCCAGGAGACGTTGGGCCTGGGGATGAACAAGGCCGGCAGGGCGCCCAGCAGGAAGCGCCAGGTCGCGAAGGCGAAGGGCGTGAACTCGTCGAGGCCGAAGCGGATGACCGTGAAGTTCAGCCCCCACATCGCCACGATGAGGAGGGCCGCCGCGAGATGCAGCGGGCTCAAGCGGCTACAGCCACACCCAGGGCCGCGCGCTCTTGTCCGATGCCTGCCACGCCTCGATCTCGTCGCGGCGCGACATGGTGAGCGCGATGTCGTCGAGCCCGTTCAGCATCGCGTGCTGGCGCCGGGCATCGACCTGGAACGGGATGGTGCGGCCGGTCGGCGAGATCACCTGGCAGTTCTCGAGGTCGACGGTGACGCGCGCATTGCCGGGCGAGGCCTTCATCTCGTCGGCCAGCTGCTCGATCTCGTGGATCGGCAGGGCCACCGGCAGGAGGCCGTTCTGGAAGCAGTTGTTGTTGAAGATGTCGCCGAAGTAGGGCGCGATCACCGCCTTGATGCCCATGCCCTTCAGTGCCCACACCGCGCCCTCGCGGCTCGAGCCGCAGCCGAAATTCTCGCGGCTGAGGATGATCGGCGCATCGCGATAGGGCGTCTGGTTGAAGATGCAGTCCGGGTCCTCGCTGCCGTCGGGCTTGAAGCGGATCTGCTCGAAGGCGTAAGGGCCGAGACCCTCGCGCGTCACGTTGTCGACCAGCCGCTCGATGCGGATGATCAGGTCGGTATCGACGTTCTGGCGCATCAGCGGCGCCGCGACGCCCGTCACCTTGGTGAACTTGTCCATGATCAGATCTTCCTGACGTCGGCGATGGCGCCCTTGATCGCGGCGGCGGCGGCCATGGCCGGGCTGGCGAGATGGGTGCGGGCGTTGGGGCCCTGGCGGCCGACGAAGTTGCGGTTGGAGGTCGAGACGCTGCGCTGGCCGGGCGGCACACGCTCGCCATTGGAGGCGAGGCACATCGAGCAGCCGGGCTCGCGCCATTCGAAGCCCGCGTCGGTAAACACGCGGTCGAGGCCCTCGGCCTCGGCCTCGGCCTTGATGCGCACCGAGCCGGGCACGACCCAGGCGGTGACGTGATCGGCCTTGTGCCGGCCCTTCACGATCTCGGCGGCGGCGCGCAGGTCGGAGATGCGGGAGTTGGTGCAGGAGCCGATGAACACCCAGTCGACCTTGGTGCCCTCGATCGGCTTGCCGGGCTCGAGGCCCTGGTACTTGAGCGCCGCTTCCCAGGCGCCGCGCTTCTCCTCCGGTCCCGTGCCGGGGTCGGGGATGGGACGGTCGACGGCGATCACATGTTCCGGGCTGGTACCCCAGGTGATCTGCGGCGCCACGTTCTTCATGTCGATCGTGTGCTCGCGATCGAACTCGGCATCGGGATCGCTCGGCAGGGTGCGCCAGTGCGCGACGGCGCGATCCCACATCGCGCCCTTCGGCGCATAGTCACGGCCGTTCAGATATTCGTAGGTCGTGTCGTCGGGCGCCACCATGCCGGTGCGCGCGCCCATCTCGATGGTGAGGTTGCAGAGCGTGAGCCGCGTCTCGGCCGGCAAAGCGCGCACTGCCGAGCCCGCATACTCCACCGAAAAGCCGGTGCCGGCGGCGGTGCCGAGCTCGCCGATCAGGTGGAGGATCATGTCCTTGGCCGTGACGCCCGGCAGCAGCTTGCCCTCGAAGCTGGCGCGCATCCGCTTGGGCTTGCGCTGGACCATCGTCTGTGTGGCGATCACATGCACCAGCTCGGAGGAGCCGATGCCGAAGGCCAGCGCGCCGAGGCCGCCATGCGTGGAAGTGTGGCTGTCGCCGCAGACCAGCGTCGTGCCCGGCAGCGTCAGCCCCTGCTCGGGACCCATGACGTGCACGATGCCCTGGCCGTCCTGGCCCAGGTCGAACAGCTTGATGCCGTAGGCGCTGGTGGTCTCGCGCATCGACGTGATCAGCGGCAGGCCCGGTGGATGGGTATGCTCGGTGCGGCCGGGCTTCGTGGACATGGTGTGATCGGGCGTGCCGTAGATCAGCCGCGGCTGCGACGGCGGATAGCCCTTCTCGATGGCTTCCTTCAGCGACTTGCCACCGGACATGTCGTGCAGCAGCAGCCGGTCGATGTGCAGAAGCACGAAACCGTTCCCGAGATCGCTGATGACGTGGCTGTCCCAGATCTTGTCGAACAGGGTCTTGCCCATGGGGTTGGCCTCTGGGGTGAGTGGTTATCCGCGGGACGCGGATATCAGCACCGCGCGAGCCGCGCCGCCAGTCCTTCGCGATCATCGTCGCGCAGCAATTCCGCTGACGCATACCAGGGCGATATTCCGAGGCTCGGTCCCCAGAGCCAGTCTGCGGTACGCGGCAGGAGGATCACCGTGGCAATGCCGAGCGAGGCCGCGGCGTGGGCGGGCCAGGCATCGTCGCCGACGACGAGGCCGCAGGCCGGGATTTCGTCCGTCGTGCGTGTGATCGCGAGGCCGGCCGGCGGTTCCACGAGACTGAACCAGCCGATGCGCGACGATGGTGCTGGCTGCGGCCGCAATCTGGCAGGCGGCGGCAGGGCGTCGAGTGACCAATTCAACAAGTGTGGCAGGCTGCGCAAGGGAGCAGCGGCCACGAATCCGTCGAGCGGGTCGCCGCGGCGCACCGTCGGACCGTCGAGCCAGTCGGCCAGCGGGGCAGCACATTGCACGACGGCATCGACACCGCGCGCCAGCATCAGCGTGTCGCGCAGCGCCTCGGCGCCGGCGATGTCGGCCTGTTCGGGATAGACGAGCAGGCGGCCCGTCAGCGGTTCTCCCTGCCAATTTGGCAGTTCGGGCGCGTAGCGTTCCCCGGCAATCTCGAGCCGCGCCTCGTGATCGCCGAGGCCGCGCCACCAGTCGCCCTGACGCAGCAGCAGTTCACCGCGACGCAGGCGAAGGCGCGGATCGGCCGGATGGCTGACCAGCGCGGTTTCCAGATCGGTCAGGGCGCCCGCCCAGTCGCCGCGCGCCGCCAGCAGTCCGGCCCGCGCGCTGAGGCTGGGCACCAGCCGGTTGTCGATCGACAGGGCCTGGTCGTAGGCGCGCTCGGCCTCTTCGGACCGTCCCAGCGCTTCGAGGGCGCGGCCGGTATTGTGGGCGATGCTGGCGTCGCCGGGCTTCAGCCGCGCGGCGCGGGTGAGCGCCGCCAGCGCCTGTTCGTTCTGGCCGAGCTGTATCAGGCAGCCGGCGAGGTTGGTCTGGGCCGCGACGTCGCGCGGCAGGAACTGCGCGGCGCGCTCCAGCGGTTCGCGCGCGTCGGCGAAGCGACCGAGCTTCAGCCGGAACTGACCCAGCAGATGAAGCGCCTGACCCATGTTGGGCCGCGCCTCCACGATGCGGGTGAAGGCCTCCTCGGCCGACGCGAAATCCCCCGCCGCCGCGCGCTGCAGGGCGTCGCGGCCGAGGGTCTGGATCTGCTGGTCGTTGAGACGCACGCGGCGGCTCTAGCAGAGCCGCGCAGATGCGCAAAGAAAAAGCCGGCGGTCGCAAGGGAGGCAGGAGCGACCGCCGGCCAGGTACCGGAGTGGGATGGTCCCGCGCAGGGTAAGGACGGGACCCCTCCGGATCCGAATGTCAGATGCGCCAGAAGGGCTTGCTGGCCTCGAACTGGACGTCGGTCGGGCTGATGCCGAGGTCGCGCAACGTGCGATGGTCGATGTTGGCGAGCTCGCGGCGCTCCCGGGCGCGGCGCCGCCAGGTCGCCAGGACCTCGCCGACCGCGGAGAAGGCTGCAACCGCGCCGGCCAGCGTGGCCTGCGGGGTGTCGTGAAGCGATATGTTGGCCATGGGACTTCTCCCGAGGGGGGGTTGAACTCTGCTGAGGGTGATTTGCGCCCCGGGAGGGCTCTTTACAAACGACCCTTTGTCCTGTTTTGATTAAAATAGCTCATGTGAAGGACACGCGATGAAACGATCCCTGCCGCCGCTCAATGGCCTGCGTGCCTTCGAGGCCGCCGCGCGCCACATGAGCTTTACCGATGCGGCCGAGGAGTTGAGCGTCACCCAGGCCGCGATCAGCCACCAGGTGCGCGGTCTGGAACAGAGACTCGGATTAAAATTGTTCGTGCGGCGCAATCGCTCGCTGCTGCTTTCGGAAGCGGGCCAGGCCTACCTGCCGGCGGTGCGTTCCGCGTTCGATCAGCTGAACGAGGCGACCGAGAAGCTGCTTCAGAAGGACAAGGGCGGTCATCTCACCGTGACCACCACGGCCTCTTTCGCGATGAAGTGGCTGGTGCCGCGGCTGGGTGGCTTCCAGCGCGCCAACAACGAGATCGACGTGCGCATCTCGACCGGCACCGGCCTGGTCGATTTCTCGCGCGAGGATGTCGACATCGGCATCCGCTATGGCCGCGGCCAGTGGCCGAACCTGATGGCCGAGCGGCTGGTCAGCGAGGACGTCATGCCGGTCTGCGCGCCGTCGCTGGTCAAGGGACCCAACGGACTGAAAAAGCCGGCCGACCTGAAGCGCTTCACCCTGCTGCACATCGGCAGCTTTCCCGACGACTGGCAGGTCTGGCTGACCGCCGCCGGCGTGAAGGGCGTCGACGCCTCGCGCGGCGTCACGTTCGACTTCGCGCTGGCCGGCTATCAGGCCGCGATGGACGGGCTGGGCGTGGCGCTGGGGCGCAACCCGCTGGTCGAGCCCGATCTCAAGGCCGGCCGCCTGGTCGTGCCCTTCGAGTTCAAGCGCTCCTCGGACTTCGCCTACTATCTGGTCTATCCGCCCGAGGCGATCCGGCGGCGCAAGATCAAGGCGTTCCGCGACTGGATCGTGTCGCTTTCCGAAGTCGCTCAGCAGGCGGCCTGATCATGCAGTTCGGTTACTTCACGCTGTCGGACAATCGCTATCCCGACAATCCACGCTCGGCCGAGTCCTTCATCAAGGACATCTATGCCGAGGCGCTGTGGGCCGAGAAGGTCGGCCTGAACTCGGCCTGGATCGGCGAGCATCATTTCAACCTGCTGGGGGTCAACGCCTCGCCGCTGGCGATGCTGGCGCAACTGGCGGGCGCCACCACGAAGCTGCGGCTGGCGCCGGCGGTGACGCTGCTGCCGGTGCATCATCCGCTGCACGTCGCCGAGGAATGGGCGACGCTCGATCTCCTGTCCGGCGGCCGGGTCGATTTCGCCGCCGGCCGTGGCTACGACCGCAAGGAATACGATCCGTTCCAGATGCCGTTCGACGACTCCGCCGAGCTGTTCGCCGAGGGGCTCGAGATCGTCTGGCGCGCCTGGACCGAGCCCGGCAAGTGGTCCCACAAGGGCAGGTTTTATCAATTCGACGACGTCGAGGTGCGCCCGAAGCCGGCGCAGAGCCCGCTCCGGCCCTATGTGGCCTGCTTCTCGCGGCCGTCGATGGAACTCGCGGCGAAGAACGACTGGAACGTGATCTATGCGCCCTTTGCGGCTGCCATGGTCTACGGCTCCCTTGCCGATGCGGTGCGGGTCTATCGCGAAACCTGCGAGACCGGCTTCAAGCGGCCGATGCGGCGGGCCATGTGCTCGTACTTCGTGCACATCGCTTCGACGCCGGCGGAGGAGAACTACGGCAAGGAAGCGCTGGTGCGCTATTTCCAGGACGCGCTGATCGCGGCCTTCCCGTCCTCGTCGGGTGAGAAGGTGCCGCCGACCTACAAGTATTTCGTCGACATCGTGAACATCCTGCGCGACATGCGGCCGGAGAAACTCACCGACAAGTCGATCTTGTGCGGCAGCCCCCAGCACATCGTCGACACGCTGAAACAGGTCGAGGCGGCCGGCGTCGCCGAGGTCATCCTCTACTTCAACTACGGCCAGAAGCCCCATGCGATGGTGAAGGAGCAGATGCAGCGCTTCATGCAGGAAGTGGCGCCGCACTTCGCCTAGTCAGGGCGGGAAGAGAAGAATCCCCCTCTTCGTTCGGGATGACACCTCTTTTCGTACCGGCGCAGTGCGCCGGTTCCACCAACAGTGTCATCCCGAGCGCAGCGAGGGATCCTTGAAGTCCTCACCGAGCTCAAGGTTGCAAGTCGTTCGCAAGTGACGGATGGTGCTGCGGAACGCGTCTCGAAGGAGTTGCCTCAATGGCTCGCATCAGCACGAAGGAAGATTTGCGGCGCATCATTACCGAGCCGCGGCCGGCGACGCGCGTCAAGATCCTCGACGCGCTGGACGACCAGTCGATCGAGTTCCTGAAGCGCTGCCCCTTTGCGCTGATCGGTACGACCGCGGAGGACGGCACGATCGAAGTGTCCCCCAAGGGCGACGAGCCCGGCTTCATCCGCATGGAGGACCCGAAGACGCTGCTGATTCCCGAACGTGTCGGCAACAACCTGGCCTTCGGCCTCAGCAACATCATTGCCACGGGCGAGATCGGTATCATCGCCCTGGTGCCGGCGACCGGCGAGACGCTGCGCATTTCCGGCACGGCGGAAATCCACGACGATGCCGACCTGCTCGCCTCGCTGAGTTCGCTGGGCAAGCCGGCGCTGCTGGCGACCCGCGTCCACATCAAGCATTGCTACTTCCACTGTGCCCGCTCGATCGTGCGCGCCAAGCTGTGGGACCCCAAGGCGTGGCCGGCGCCGGGTCGCGTTTCGTTCGGCAAGATCATCGCCCCGCGCATCGGCGAGAGCGACGCCGTGGCGGCCCAGATCGATGCCAACGTCGAGGGCGCCTACACGACGCGGCTGTGGCAGAACACCTGACCGGCTGAAAGGACCGGCTTTCGATGAAGCGAAAGGTCGGTCTGTTCCTGCTCACGGTGCTGATCGCCGTGAGCCTCGGCGCGACGCTCGTGGCGTCGCTCGCCATGTACAGGCTCGTGTCGGGCCTGCAGACCGAGGACCTGCGTCGCATCGAGACCAGCCTCAGCGAACGTTTCGACGTCTTCGAGACGATGTTGCGCAGCGAGAACAAGCGCAACACCGCGGCCATGGCGAAGGTGTTGCCGCAGATCGACGCCGACGTGGCGAGCCTCGGCCGGCCGCCGGCCGACCTGACGGTCGACCAGTTGAACGCGATGGCGGCGAAGTACGCCGTCGAGAACATCTACTTCATCAATCGCGATCACACGGTCTTCAACACCAACCTCGCGACCGACAGGGGGCTCGTCTTCCCCAAGGGGCCCTTCACCGAGTTCCTCGACTCGGTGTTCGACAAGGGCAAGGTGATGAGCGACGGCGTCGACCTGTCGTCCGTCACCGGTACGCTCCGCACCTATGCCTATTACGGCCCACCCGGCAAAGACTACATCATCGAGGCCTCGACCGACGTCCGCACGACGCTGAAGCAGAGCGACTTCGGCTGGATGAGCCGGTATTTCTTCGAGGACTATTTCTCCGACGCCGTACAGTCCAATCCCTATGTGACGGACGTCGACATCTACCTGATCAACGCATCGGGAACCTGGTCGTTGATCCGGGCCGGCGAGAAGCTCGATCCCACCCTGGCGGCCAAGGTCCTGCAGATCGGTCGCCACGAGGTGCCGGATGCGGCCGGGCACCTGGTCACGATCTACAGCCGCTACAACAGGGCGGAGACGGCCACGGACGAGACGCCGATGATGATCGTGCGCAAGGTCACCTACGACATGGAACTGGCGCGCGAGGCCGTTCGGCACGTCTTCCTGAGCTCGATGGCCGTTCTCGCCGTGATGCTGCCGCTCGTCTACTGGCTCACGTCACGCCTGCTGCAGCGGCGGATCCTCGATCCGCTGCTGAACCTGCGCGGCGAGGCCGGCGCCATCGCCGGGGGAGACCTCGATCACGCCATCGCCAATACCGATCGCCGCGACGAGATCGGACATCTCGCCCGCAGCTTCGCGGCCATGCGCGATTCCGTGCGATCGAGGATCAACGATCTGCGCGAGACCAACATGGCGATCGAGCGGTTCGTGCCGCAGGCCTTCCTGGCCAAGATCGGCAAGCCGAACATCGTCTCGGTGGCGCTGGGCGACAACAAGCGCGAGCACATGACGATCATGTTCTCCGACATCCGGAACTTCACCGCCCTGTCGGAGACGATGACGCCGGACGAGAACTTCGCCTTCATCAATTCCTATCTCGAGCATATGGGCCCCGTGATCCGCGAGCATGGCGGCTTCATCGACAAGTATATCGGCGACGCCATCATGGCCCTGTTCGAGAAGGCCGACGACGGCGTGCGTGCCGGGCTGGCGATGATCGATGCGCTGGAGCGCTTCAACGCGGTGCGCCGGACGCAGGGCCTGGCACCGGTCAATATCGGCATCGGCCTCAACACCGGCTCGCTGATGATGGGCACGATCGGCGAGCTGCACCGGATGGACGGCACGGTGATCTCCGACGCCGTCAACCTCGCCTCGCGTGTCGAGAGCCTGACGAAAGTCTATCGGGTCGTCATGCTGCTCTCGCAGTACACCTACGAGCACCTCGCCCATCCCGAGGCTCATGCGATCCGCCCGATCGATGTCGTCGTGGTTCGCGGCAAGACGCGCCCCGTGGTGCTGTTCGAGGTATTCGAGCGCGATCCGGCGCCGATCCGCGCCGACAAGCTGAAGACGCGGACGCCGCTCGTCGAAGGCGTCGCGGCCCTGCTGCGCCAGGACACACAAGCGGCGCGTCGCCATTTCGAGGAAAGCCTCGCCCTGATGCCCGACGATCCGGCGGCGCAGAACCTGCTGAAGAGCTGCCCCTCAGACGGCTGAGGCGCGAGCCTCGCGGAACGACACGAGGCGGCGCTGGGTCTCGTCCCACAGGACGAGGCGCACGCAGCGGAAGCTCTGGATCAGGGTCAGCCGCCCGACGTCCCGCAGTTCGGGATGGTCGCGCAACACATTCGGCAGCCGGTAGTAGGGGATGCGGCTGCTGAGATGATGAACGTGATGAATGCCGATGTTGGCGGTGAACCAGCGCAGGAAGGCCGGCAGGTCGTAGTGCGAGCTGCCGTGCAGCGCCGCCTCATGCAGGTTCCAGTCCGGATCGCTGTCCCATTTGGTGTGCTCGAACTGATGCTGGACGAAGAACAGCCAGACGCCGACGGAGGCGGCGAGCAGCAGGACCGGCAGGTGGATCAGCAGGAAGGCCTTGATGCCGACCAGCCAGATCAGGAGGCCGGCGACCAGCACGATCGCCAGGTTGTTCGTCATGGTGCTGATCCACGGCCGCCAGCCGTCGCGCATCAGGCCGATCGGCAGGCGGTGCTGCACGATGAACAGATAGGCGGGCCCGAGACCGAACATCACCAGCGGGTGGCGATAGAGCCGGTAGCGCAGCCGGCCCCAGACCGAGCGCGCGCGATATTCCTCGACCGTCAGCGTGTCGACATCGCCGAAGCCGCGCTTGTCGAGATTGCCGGTGCTGGCGTGATGCGTCGCATGCATGCGCCGCCAGACCTCGTAGGGCGTCAGCGTCAGGACGCTGGCGATGCGGCCGATCCAGTCGTTGGCCGAGCGTTTACTGAAGAACGCGCCGTGCCCGCAATCGTGCTGGATCGCGAACAGGCGCAGCATGAAGGCGCCGGCGACGAGGGCCAGCGGCAGGGCCAGCCAGTAGCCGATGTCGAGCGTTGCCCAGGTCAGGGCCCACAGGGCGACGAGGGGCACGACCGTCACGGCGATTTCGAAGATGCTGCGACTGTTGCTGGGCTGGCGATAGCGGGCCAGGACCTGGGTCCACGCGCGGGCGGCATTCGCCATCTGCGCGCGCGGCCCGGCGGCGTCCGGTGGGGTGCTCAAACGAATGATTTTCCTTGAGAGAGGAGGCGGGCGTCGGCTAACCGCCCATCGGCCTTAGGTGCCGTCGCTGGCAAAAGCAACGAGCGAAGTGGCCCAGCGCTGCGAATCTTCGGCGATTAGGCCGATTGTGGCCGCGGGTTGGCGCCAGACGCCCCCCGGCGACGTCCTCGGCCGCGTCCCGGGCTGCGTCCGGTGCCGGTCGCGCCTTCCGCCGGCGCCTGGACCAGCTTGGCGCGAATGCGCACGGTCCGTCCGTCGGGCTGGTCCATCTCGAAGGCGCCGGTCTTGCGGATCAGGTCGCTCAGCTTGCGGAAGCCGTAGGTGCGCGGGTCGAAGTCGGACGCGATGTTGGCGAGGCGCTGGCCGACCGCGCCGAGACTGACCCAGCCGTCCTCCGTCTCCATCTGCGAGATCGCCTTGGTGAGCAACGGAAGGGCGGCGCTGGTCGATTGCAGCGCCGTGCCCTCGTCTTGCGTTGCCGCCACCGCTTCGGGCACCAGGTTCTCGGTGTAGATGAAGCGGCGGCACGCCTGCCTGAAACTCTCGGGCGTCTTCTGCGCGCCGAAGCCGTAGACGTCGGCACCCTCTTCGCGAAGCCGCGAGGCGAGGCGCGTGAAGTCGCTGTCGGAAGAGACGAGGCAGAAGCCGTCGAAGCGCCTGCTGTGAAGGAGATCCATCGCGTCGATCACCAGCGCGATGTCGGAGGCGTTCTTGCCCGAGGTGTAGGCGAACTGCTGGTAGGGATCGATTGCGTACTTCTGGAGGATTTCCGCCCAGGATTTCAGGCGCGTGCTCGAGAAGTCGCCGTAGATGCGCCGCACGCTGGCCTCGCCGAACTTGGCGATCTCCTCGAACAGGCCGGCGGTGATCTTGGGCGAGGTATTGTCGGCGTCTATCAGGACGGCGAAGCGGCGCGGGCGGTTGTCTTCAGCCATCTCAGCGACTCGACCTGGTGAAGATCGCATCGACATGGATGTCGGCGCAATCGATGACGGGAAAGCCGGGATCGTGACCGGCAAAGGCGAGGAAAAGGTCGGTGCCGCCCAGCATGATCGCCTCCGCGCCGCGCGTACAGAGATCGCGGCCGGCCTCGAAGAAGACCTGTCGCTGGGCCTCGGTGACGTGGCCGATCGTGGCCATGGCGACGTAGTTGTCATGGACCCGGTCGAGGGCGGCGCCTTCCGTCGGCACCACCTCGACCGAGGGAATGCCGCCGTAGAGATGCGATTCCATCACGGTGCGTGTGCCGAGGATGCCGATTTTCTTCAGACCGCGCTTCGCCAGCGCCGCGTCCACCGCAGGAATGGCGTTGAGCACGGGCAAGGCTGAGATCGCCATCAGCTCCTTCACGCAGAAATGGCCACCCATGGAGGTGATGACGGCCGCTTCCGCCCCGGCGCCCTTCATGCGCTGTACCAGGCCCGCGAAGATCTCCGCCTGTCTCGTCGGATTATTGCCGACGAGGTTGCGGCTCATCTCGCGCACGTCGGCATGCGCCATGGTCAGGTCGAGCGGGACGCCGGCGGCGACGTGCCGGTCGATCAGGCCTCGATAGTAGAAGTCGGTGGCGGCCGGGCCGATGCCGGCGATGAGTCCGATGTGCATGAGCGACTGTCCCCGATCCGGCGCGAGGCGGCAACTTTTAGGATGGCACATCCCATCCGCGGAGCGCGCCACTCCAGTGGCGCGCTCCGTTGACGGACTTTCTCCTGCCCCGGGGTGTGGCGAAAAGCGTCCCTGCGGGGCGGTCGCTGCGGACGCTAGAGTTTGTCCATGCGACGGGTGGCGGTGTTCGGCACGACGGGATCGGGAAAGAGTTGGCTTGCCGAACGGCTTGCCGACCGCACCGGCCTGCGCGTGGTCGAACTCGACGCCCTGTTCTGGGGACGCGACTGGCAGCCGGCGCCGCCCGACCTGTTTCGCCATCGCGTCGAGCGCGAGACCCTCGAAGGAGGCTGGATCGTCGTCGGCAACTACGGCCAGGTTCGCGATCTCGTCTGGAGTCCCGCCGACACGCTGGTCTGGCTCGACCTGCCGCTGCCTGTCGTCATGGGGCGCCTGCTGCGGCGGACGGTGAAGCGCGCCGTGACCCGCGAGGAACTGTGGGGCACCGGCAATCGCGAGACGCTCGGCAACGCCTTTCTCAACCGCAATTCGATCCTGCTCTATGCGCTCAGGACGCATCGCCGAAATCGCGAGCGCTTCGCGCAGGAATGCGAAGCGCTCGCCGCAGAGAAACGCGTCGTGCGGCTGCGCAGCCGTCGCGACGTCGAGCGCTTCGCGCTCAGTCCGCTGCCTTGACCGCCGGCACGGGCGCCCGCACGCCACCGCGCGCGAACATCGCGTCGATGTCGGCAGCGGCATAGCCCAGCTCGCCCAGGATGTCCGGCCCGTCCTCGCCGATATGCGGGGCGTGCTGCTGCGGCGCGTGTTCCGACGCTGGCGGCAGGCCCGCGATGTTGGCGACCGGCATGCGGCCGAATCCATCCTGCTCGATCCAGTCGATCGCGCCCGATTCCTTGACGTGCGGATGGTCGAGATAGTCCTGGTAGTTGTTCACCCGCTCGCAGAACACGTCCTTGGGCTGCAGGATCGCAATCCACTCCTCCGTGGTCTTGGTCGGCATCGTCTCGTTCAGCGCCTTGATGATCCTGGGCGCGTTCTTGATGCGGTTCTCGTGGGTCTGCAGGTCCGGATCGTTGGCGATGTCGTCGCGGCCGATCAGCTCGAACAGCAGGCGGAAATGATGCGGGCGCATGGCCGACAGCATGATGTAGCCGTTCGACGACTTGAAGCTGCCGGCCGGCATGTAGAGGACCGGCGGGTTGCCTTTGGAGAGCACCCACTCCATCAGCTTGGCGCCCTGGAAGGCGGCGGCGGCGCGCATCAGGCTGGAATCGATGAAGCAGCCTTCGTTGTAGCGGAACTGGCGCATCAGCGCGGTGCTGAGCGCCTGGAAGGTGTAGAGGCCGGTCGTCACGTCGACCGCGATCATGCCCTGACGCCACGGCGTGCCGTCCGGCATCTTGTTCATCACCATCATGCCGCTGAACGCCTGGATCAGGCCGTCGACGGTCGGGCGCTTGCTGTAGGGCCCGGTCTGGCCGAAGCCCGACACCGAGCAGTAGATGACGTTCGGGTTGACCTTCCTGATGTCCTCGTAGCCGAAACCCAGTCGCTGGATGACGCCGGGACGGAAGCTCTCCATCACCACATGCGCCTTGGCCGCCAGCTTCTTCACGACGGCGATGCCGTCGGCCGACTTGAGGTCGAGCGCGATCGAGCGCTTGCCGCGGTTGAACGCGACCGAGTGGGCGCAATGGTCGCCCTTCAGCTCGCCGAGCGCGCGGCCCCAGTCGCCTTCGGGCGGCTCGATCTTGATGACGTCGGCGCCGTGCAACGCGAGCAGCATCGAGGCATGCGGCCCCGCGATGCCCTGCGTGAAGTCGAGAACGGTAATGCCGTCGTAGGCGCCCTTGATCGTCGTCACTTGATTCCTCCCGAAGGCGCTGAACGTACGTTTAGCGATGCCGTTCTTGCAAGGCCGGAGCTGCAGCCGAGCCATGCGTCTTGGCCATGCAGGGCCGCCTCCAGGCGATGATCGGCAGGGTTTCGATGTCGTCGGCGCGGGAGAGCGCGCCGATGCCGCCTCACACCCCGCCTGAAACTGCGCCACCTTCGCTCGGTGAACCCGACGACCCGAACGACATAACCTAGGCAGCGTAGGCTCCCTCGATGGGGCAACGCAGTAGCCAAGCGCCTATATTCTGGAGAATTCTCTAGAGCACGTTCGACTTGGCGGGCAGAATTTAGGCTCTTTGTATCAGGCCCTGGCAGCCTAGAGCCCGAGTCACCGAGACCAGCGATGAAAGCTGCAACTTTTCTTCGAAGCCTGCTCTTCGTGCTGTCCATTGCGGGCACGGGCGCATGCCTTTCAGGACTCACCGCGCATGCAGAACCAGCTCCGTTCACATGGACGGTCGACAAGCAAACCTACTCGGTGGCAAGCGATGGTTTGTGGAGCGCCTTGATTGAGGTTGAACGGACCGCCAATACACCGGCGGCTGCCCGCAGCAGCTTGCGCGTTGATATACCCTACTCGGCGACGCTCCAAACGCTGGAGATCTTGGAAGCAGCAACCATCAAAGCGGATGGAAATCGTCTGGATGTCTCACCTGACAGGGTAATGGACATCGCTCCGCAGTCCTCCTCTCGCGGACCAGTGCTCTACTCGGACTCCCGGACTCGCAGCATTGTGTTTCCAAGTGTCGAGGCAGGCGATTCGATTCGGTACAAGTACAAGCTTACCAAGCATGAGCATACTTGGCCGAAATTCGCCTGGAACCATTTCTGGAGTTCGACGGCAGCGAATGCTGTTTCGGAGCGCATTGTGGAACATCCCGCCTCCATGACCATGGCGGTGGAGCATTCAGACAGCGACTATCGTCTTGAACGCTCTGGAGATCTGGTTCGACATACCTGGTCCCGGCCGAAAGCTGTACGCTTCGAAGGCGGAGCGGTGTCCGGCTTCGATTACGCGCCGCGCTTCGCCATCTCCAGCTATCGTTCATACGCTGAAATCGGCGAGTACTATGCTCGCTTGCACAACGACGCAGCGTCGCCGACTGCTGAAGTCCTTGCCTTGGCCGACCGCGTTGCGGGGGCGCTCGCTGACAAGAGCGAGCAAGCCCGTGCCCTGTACAGCTGGGTACGGGAGAACGTCAGCTATGTGGGAATCTCCATCGGGCAGGAGAAGATTGCGCCGAAAAAGACCAGCCTCACGCTTCGTGATCGCTATGGAGATTGCAAGGCGCAAGCGGCCTTGTTGTCGGCACTGCTCGCGGCTCGTGGAATCCGAAGTGAGCCTGTGCTGGTCGGTGCTGGGCCACCCCGTTACTCCCTTCCGAGTGTTCCGATTCCTGCTTTCGACCATGTCATTCTTTTCTTGCCGGAACTGAAGACCTACCTTGACCCAACGTGGCCCGGCTCCTTCGGCGTCTTGGGCTGGAGCCTTTATGGAAAGCCGGCATTGCTTGCGTCCGCGGACGGTCCCCACATTGTCCGGCTTCCAAATGAGGTCGCTGAAGACAATGTGAGCGAAATTCATACTGTCTTGCACATAGGGCCAAGTGGCGACGTGCGTGGTCAAACGCGAGAAACAGGCCTTGGCACCTTCGGAGGCAACCTGCGAAGCAGAAGCATGGATCTGCGCGCCGGACAGGTGACGCGAACGGAGCAGTATGGCTTTGAAGGAACGGCCGAATGGCTGCGCGTCGTTGCGGACGCAAACGCCTCGAAAGTCGAGATCGAAAGCAAATTCCTGCTTGCCGACAAGCTTGATCTAGACGGTCCGGCATCGTTCGTGCCGACCCTAGGGCCACGGCTGGTATCTCGACCCGGTTCTCTCATGGGAGGCCAGGATCAACGCCGCAAGTTCCCCTTTCCATGCCATTCCGGAAGGCAAATCGAGCAGATCGTTATTCATCTGCCCTTGAACATTCCGCCTCCGCGGCTGCCGGCTGACCGCAATTGGAGCACATCCGTTGCGAGATACTCTTCGACCTACAAGTACCTGGACGGCAAGGTCGAGATTCGGCGTGAGTTCCAGGCGAATCCCGAAACTCAGGTTTGTCGGCCCGACAAGCGCGAAAACCTGGCAGAGCTTCTTGCGAATGTTCGCCGTGACCTTAGGGCATCGATTGGCATCAATGGCGGTTCAGCAGACTGAGCGCCGGGCGGCAGCGTTCAGCCGTGGGAGGATACCGTCCTCAGGCGATGACCGGCAGGGTCTCGATGTCGTAGGCGTGGGTAATCTTGCGGCCGAGCACCGGGTCGTCGAGCTCCATCTCGAAGCGCGAGGAGGGCCGGATGGCGCCGATCGCCGGCATGGTGCCGCAGAACATCACGGCGCCCATGGGCAAGCGCTTGTTGTCCTTCCATCCGAAGATCAACTCGCGCGGATCGCGGATCTTGGCCAGCGGGCCTTCCTGGTACAGGACCTTCCTGCCGCCTTCCTGCACGAAGCTGCGCAGGATCAGCTGGTCCCAGTGCGGCTCGACCTCCTCGAAACGCCAGGCGGTGCGGCCGATCGGCTTGGCGCACATCTGCTTGGAAACGGCGATGCCGTAGCTCTCGACCTTACGATCGGTATGGTCGGCGCCGACCGTGACCCAGAGACGGTCGGCGGCGCCGACCAGGACGGGCTCGACCTCGCCCGAACTGTCCTCGCCCAGCACCTGGATGCGATCGGCCTGCGTCAGCATCTGCGCGGCGGCGCGGTAGTAGATCGGCACCCGCGACGGCGGCTGTACGCCGATCGCCTTCAGCTCCTCGATGTGATGGTTGAGCGCCGTGACGTCGCGCCCGGTCCAGCCGGCGATGACGAGGTCCTTGATCTCGACGGCGACCTTTTCGACCGCGCCCTTGGCGTGGCCTTCGAATTCCAGCCGCGCCATCGTCAGAGGACGGCCAGGCGCGAGTTGAGCAGATCGGTGATCAGCATGTAGCCCGGCGCGTGGGTGATGCAGAACTCGGGCTTCACCGTCGCCACGACCGATTGCGGGGTGACGCCGCAGGCCCAGAACACGGGCAGCTCGTCGTCGCGCACGGGCACCGCGTCGCCATAGTCGGGCTTGCCGATGTCCTTGATGCCGATCATCTCGGGCTTGCCGAGATGCACGGGCGCGCCGTGGACCGATGGGAAGCGCGTCGTGACCTGGACGGCGCGGATCGCGTCGGCCGGCTTGAACGGACGCATCGAGACGACCATCGGCCCGTGGAAGGGACCGGCGGGCGCGCATTCGATGTTGGTGCGGAACATCGGCACGTTGGTGTTGCAGCTCTGGTGGCGCAGCTCGAGGCCGTTCTCGATCAGCGCCTCCTCGAAGGAGAAGGAGCAGCCCAGAACGAAGGAGACGAGATCGTCGCGCCACACGCCCTTGAGATCGGTCACTTCCTCGACCATCTCGCCGTTCTTCCAGATGCGGTAGAGCGGGATGTCGGTGCGGATGTCGAGATCCTCGCCGAGCGTCGGCAGCCGCCAGTCGCCCGGCTCGGACTGTCCCAGCAGGGGGCAGGGCTTGGGATTGAGCATGCAGAAGCGCGCGAAGTCTGCTGCGAGTGCCTTGGGCAGGATCGCGAGGTTGCCCTGGACGTAGCCCGGGGCCATGCCGGAGGTCGGCAGGCGGGCCGCGCCTGCACGGATGCGGCGTCGCGCGTCGCGGCCGGTCTCGCCCTTTAAGTTGGTCATCGTGTCCATGACGGTCTCCTTGTTATCTCCTCCCCATTCAGATGGGGAGGTGGCGCGGTAATCCGCGACGGTGGGGTCAGGGGCAACCTGCTGCGGCTCATGACCCCTCCGTCGCCGTTTGACGTCGACACCTCCCCATTTGAATGGGGAGGAACTTCAGACGTGCTGGCCGCCGTTGATCTGGATCTCGGCCCCGGAAACGTAGCTCGATCCCTTCTCGCAAAGGAAGTGAATCACGTCGGCGACCTCGTCGGGCGTGCCGAGCCGTCGCATCGGGATCTGCTCCTCGACGATCTTCTCGGTGCCGGGCGACAGGATCGCGGTGTCGATTTCGCCGGGCGCGATTGCATTGACGCGAATGCCGCGCGGTCCGAAATCGTGGCTCATCTCGCGCGTCAGCGCGGCGAGCGCCGCCTTCGACGTCGCATAGGCGGATCCCGCGAAGGGATGGACGCGGCTGCCGGCGATCGAGGTGACGTTGACGACACAGCCCTGCGCCGTCGACAGCTCGTTGACCAGGCCGCGCGCCAGCGCGACGGGCGCGAAGAAATTGACGTTGAAGACCTGCCGCCACAGGTCGAACGGCGTGTCCATCGCGCCGAGCCGCGCGCCGTCCTTGCCCTTGGGCGAGATGGCGGCGTTGTTGACCAGCGCATCGAGCCGGCCGCCGGCCAGGCGCGAGCGGATCTGCTCGATCCCGCGGCCGATATCGACGGGATCGGCGAGGTCGAGCTGGACATGGTTCTCGCCGCCGCTCGGCCAGGGGCACAGCGCACTGAAGGGCTGGCGCGAGATCGTGATGACCCGCCAGCCGTTGGCGCTGAATTTCTTCACCGTCGCATGGCCGATGCCTCGGCTTGCACCGGTCAGAACCAGGGTGCGGACATTGTCGCGAGGAAGGGCTGTATCCATGACGCGCATCCTACCCTGCCTGCGGCCCGACTTCGCGTTCGATTCGCACGAAACGCATAGCAAGGAGTTGTGGGTTCGCTTTTGTTCTTCACATCATCTATTAACCCATTGTGATTCCATGGCTTTGTTGGATTTTTGGGGCGACTTGAGTTAAGCTTCCTTCAGGCTTGGCCCAATTTCAGGGTCGCTTGGCCGTAGTGTTTTTGACGAAGCTTATTTTTTTGGAGTTGTCCGACATGGCGGACGAGCGACGGGCCTCGATGCCCACACCGTATCTGCGCACGGGGCCTGCCACGATGCTTACGGGGATCGGCCTCTGCCTCCTTCTCATGATCATGCAGATGATGCCGGAAATTCGCGACGCCGGACCGCAAGCCGTGATCGCTGCCTCGAACACCAGCCGCTGAGCGCGCGTTCGGCCGCTTGTGCGGTTGAGCAAGAGCGCGCATCTAGGGGCCGAGGTTGCGCGTACCCATGACAGCAGAACACGATCAGGCCCTGCCGGTGGGCACGCAGCTCGGCGACTATCGTCTCGATGCGCTGATCGGCCATGGCGGCTTCGGCATCACCTATCGGGCCTTCGATACCCAGCTCGCCAAGTTCGTCGCCATCAAGGAATACATGCCGGTCGAGTTCGCGATGCGCCGGCCGGATGGCACGGTCGCACCGCGCAGCGCGCGCTACGGCGACGATTTCGCCTGGGGTCGCGAGCGCTTCCTCGATGAGGCGCGCGCCCTGGCGCGGTTCCGGCATGTCCACATCGTGCCGGTGCTGCGCTACTTCGAGGCCAACGGCACGGCCTACACCGTCATGGAGTTCGAGGACGGCCACAGCGTTGCGCAGATCCTGCGCCAGCCCGGCCGGCGCCTGCAGCCGGAGGAGGTGCGCAGCCTGACGGAGGGCATGCTGAGCGGTCTCGGTGCCGTGCACGCCCAGGGCTTCCTGCATCGCGACATCAAGCCGTCGAACGTCATCGTGCGTCGCGACGGCGTGCCGATCCTGATCGACTTCGGCGCCGCGCGGCAGGCGATGGGCGGCCGGACACGCACGCTCACCAGCATCCTGACGCCGCAATACGCGCCGATCGAGCAGTATGCGATGGATGGCAAGCAGGGTCCGTGGACCGACATCTATTCGACGGCTGCCGTACTGCATCATGCGATCGCGGGCTTTCCGCCACCCGAGGCGGTGAGCCGGGTCGGCAGCGATCCCTATCGTCCACTCGCGGTGACTCATGCCGACCGGTTCGACGGTTCGATGCTGGCGGCGATCGACCGCGCCCTCGCTTTCGCACCCGAGCAGCGGCCGCAGACGATCTCCGAATGGCGCACACTGTTCGGCGCCTCGCTGCCACGGGCCGAGGACGCGCCGACGCAGCGCATGATGATCGAGCCCGCCCTGGCAGGCTCGTCGTCGCCGCGTCTGGGCGGTGTGAGCCGGCCGCCGACGGAAGAGATTGAAACCGAAGCACCGGTCACGCGGCGAAAGGGTTTTGCCCGACGGCGGCTGCCGATCGTGCTGCTGGTGCTGGCGGCCGTCGCGACCTGGAAGTACGCGCCGCAGATTCGCGAGCGTTTCCTCGGCACGCCGAAGGTCGAGAGCCAGGCAGCGCTGCCAGCGCCCGTACCGGTCGGCGCGCCGGTCGCCCCTCCGAGGGAAACGCCACCGACGGCCTCGACAGCCACACCTGCGCCTGCGGTACCGACGCCGCCACCGGCTGCATCGGACACCACCGCGCAGAAGGCGCTCGTCGACCAGGCACAGCGCGCCGCGAGCGAGGCCCGCGCCCTGGGCGAACGCGCGGAGGAAGCGGCGCGGGCGGCGCGCGCCATGGCGGGCGAAGCGCGCATCGTG
>OFDN01000876.1_pt1 | contig 22258 bp, 10 predicted proteins | sample 1520971 | NCBI WGS metagenome assembly OFDN01 (sample SAMEA94257418, study PRJEB24077) | hot springs metagenome | biome: Aquatic biome; feature: Geographical feature; material: Water | place: India | collected 2012-06-12 | depth 5 m
GCTTCCTCAAGGTCACCGGTGCCACCAAGATCAAGAGCGTGGCGCTCGTCGGCACGACGCTGACGGTCGTTTACGAATAACCGGACAGTCCCAAAGACTGCTCGAACAACGGGGGGCCGGACAAATGTCCGGCCCCTTTTTCATTTGGTTCAACGCCACTCCGGGTGACCAAAACCACACGGCCCCAAGCCGCAGGTCACGAACAAGGCTGACTTCCCATGCCATCTCCAACCCCCACGCAGATTCCAGAGGTTCGCAGAGGGGATGGAAATCTGTGGCCGCCCTGAATCTGCGGGAGCAAACACACGCGCCCCGATCGGCCGGCCGAGACTCAGTTGAGCCCGATGCGAACTGAGCGAGCGCAATTGTCTTTGGAAACCGCGAGGCTCCCCGCGCTTCCAAGTCAGCCAAGCGCCGGTGGCCCGGCACGCACGAAAGCTTCCGCGCCCCGCGGGTTTGGAAACTTGCGCTAGAGCAGCCGTGGACGTCTGCGCTACAGGCGACAGCAGCCCACCTCGGAATCAGGCATCAACGCGCAGAACCGAACGGCCTTTCCCGGCCGCAAAAGATGCGCCCTGCCCCGCTGGACTAGTTCCCGCGGAGCGGTCAAAGTCCGCCCGGTGTCCCGCAGCATCTCCACTTTCCTGGCTGTCGTCGCCGCGCTTGGTGGCGCCGCCACCGTCGCTGCTGCCGGCTTCCGGATGCATCGCAGTGACGCGACCGGATTGCTCACCACCAACCGGATTCCGGCCGATCGCTACCTCACCAACCAGATCTACCTGAACGGTTCCGGCGTCGCCCTGGCCGACTGGAGTGGCGATGGCCGGACCGATGTCTTTATCGGGGGAATGGCCGGAAACTCCCGCCTGTATCGGGGCGACGGGAAACTCGCCTTCTCGGACGCAACCGCCGCTGTCCTGCCGGAACTTCAGGGAGGACTGGACGTCACCGGAAGTCTCGCCGCGGACCTCAACGGCGATGGGAAGCCCGACTTGGTGCTCAACACCGTCAGCCAGGGAACGTGGATCTTCACGAATTCAACTCCCGGCGTCCTGCGCCGCGCCGGCCCACCGATCAATCTCAACCGCGCCGGCATGTCGGTCAGCGCGGCGGATGCCGACGGCGACGGCGACCTGGATCTCTATCTGGCCAACTATCGCGCGGTCACCCTGCGCGATGAACCGAATGGCAAGTTCGGCATCAAGCAGGACGGCGGCCGCCCGCGCATTGTCACCTACAACGGCCGTCCCACGTCAGAGCCGGATTTGGTGGGGCGCTTTTACCTTACGCCCACGGGCCCCAAGGAAAATGGTCAGCCGGACGTGCTGTTGCTCAACGATGGGCGGGCCGGCTTCACGCCCGTTTCCTGGACGGACGGCGCGTTTCTCGACGAGGACGGCAAACCGCTCGCGGCCGCACCTTACGACTGGGGTCTCAGCGTGCTCTTTCGCGACCTCAACGGCGACGGCCGGCCGGACCTCTACGTCTGCAACGACTTTGAGTCGCCCGACCGCTTCTGGCTCAACGAAACTTTGCCCGGCGGTCCGATCCGTTTCCGCGCGGTCTCAACCCTCGCAATTCGCAATACACCGACCTTTGCCATGGGCGTGGATGCGGCCGACGTGAACCGCGACGGCCACGACGATGTGCTGGTGCTCGACATGCTCAGCCGCGATCACCGTGAGCGGAATTACCAGGTGGATGCGTTGCCCACGAGCAGTCACCAGGCCGGAGTCTGGCTCGATCGCCCGCAGTTCTCGCACAACACGCTGTTCCTCGGTCGGGCCGACGGCTCGTTTGCCGAAGTCGGCCGCCTCGCCGGATTAAGCGCGAGCGAATGGGCGTGGACTCCCGTCATTCTCGACGTGGATCTCGATGGCTGGGAGGACGTGCTCATCTCGAACGGACACGAGATGGACATGATGGATGCCGATACGTCCATGCGGGCCGAGCAGGCCAAAGGAAAGAAGGCGCTCGGCAACCGGGAACTGCTGGAACTGCGCCGGATGTTCCGTCGGTTCGCCCCGCCGAAGGCTGCCTTCCGCAATCTGGGCAACCTCGCCTTCGCCGATGTCAGCCGCGACTGGGGCTTCGCCACCGAGGCGGTGACGCAGGGGATGGCGCTGGGCGATCTGGATGGTGACGGCGATCTCGACGTGGTCGCCAACAACCTCAACGACACGCCGGCCATCTACGAGAATCTCGCCGACGCTCCGCGCCTGCTGGTTCGGCTGAAGGGCGCGCGGGGCAACACCGCGGGCATCGGCGCGCGCATCGTCGTCCGGGGTGGTCCGGTTCCCGAGCAGACGCAGGTCGTGATGGCGGGTGGCCGATACCTCAGCAGCGACGAGCCGGTGCGGTGCTTCGCGGCCGGCGCAGCCCGGGAACTATCCGTCGAAGTTCGCTGGCCTTCGGGTTCCGTCAGCCGGGTTGAACACGTCCGACCGAACCAGACACTCGTCGTCGAGGAAACCTCAGCGGTGACGGCGACGGCCAATTCTCCCACCGCACCCGTAGCGTGGTTCGACGATGTCAGCGAACGGCTTCAGCACGTTCACTCGGAATCCGCCTTCGACGATTTCGCCCGGCAGCCGCTGCTGACCCGGCAGCTCAGCGAGGGCGGGCCCGGCGTCACCTGGTCTGATCTCGATGGCGATGGCTGGGACGACCTCGTGATCGGCTCCGGCGCCGGGGGCCCGCTGGCCGCGTTCCACAATGATGGAGCCGGACAGTTTCGCCGCGCCACGAATGCCCCGTTGAACCGGCCGACCGCACGCGACCAGGGCACTCTGCTGTTCCAGTCCGGCGCGCTGCTCACCGCCCTCAGCAACTACGAGGACGGGCTGACCAACGGCGGGGCGCTCCGTCTGGTGGACCTTGCTCGGAACGTCAGCGGCGAGGTGCTCACCGGGCAGGCGGGAAACTACGGTGCCATGGCCGCGGCCGACGTGGATGGCGACGGGGAGCTTGAGCTGTTCCTCGGCGGGCGTGCCGTCGCGGGCCGTTATCCGGAAGCTTCACCGTCCTTGCTGGTGAAGGTCGTCGGGGGACGCTTTTCGGTCGTCCAGCGCTTTGACCAGTTGGGCGTGGTGAACGGGGCGGTGTTCACCGATCTGGATGGTGACGGCAAACCCGAGCTGGCGGTGGCCGCCGACTGGTCGCCGATCCGGGTGTTTCAGTTCGCGGGCGAGAAAACCATCGAGCTTACTGAACCGTTGGGACTCGCCGGGACCTCCGGCTGGTGGAATTCCATTGCCGTGGCCGATTTCGACGAGGACGGCCGCATGGATCTCATCGCGGGCAACTGGGGCTGGAACGGCTTCCCGGTTCCCCGCGCGCCGCTCGACGGCCGGGAGCCCGCGGCGGCGAATCGCCGACGCCTGCGCTGGGGTGACCTGGATGGCAACGGGGTGACCGACCTGATCGAGTCCTATTTCGATTCCGCGGGCCGCGAACTGCCGTATCGGAAGTTCGATGCCGCCGCGAATGCGCTGCCCTTCCTGCGGGAACGGTTTTCGACCCGCGCGGACTATGGTGCCGCCACGCTCGCCGAGATCTACGGTGAAGCCCTCGGAAAACTGCCCCTGCGGGAGGCCGCGTGTTTTGGCACGACGGTGTTCCTCAATCAGGGCGGCCGGTTCGAAGCCCGGCCGTTGCCGGTGGAGGCACAGTTCGCACCCACGTTCGGACTGGCGGTCGCGGACTTCGACGGGGACGGTCACGACGATGTGTTCCTCGCGCAGAATTTCTACGCCGTGAGCCCCGATGAGGCGCGGCAGGATGGCAGCCGTGGTCTGGTGCTGCGCGGCGATGGCCGGGGAAATCTGACCGCCGTGACGGGCGGCGGCGCCCATGTTTACGGCGATGGTCGGGGAGCGGCGGTGGCGGACTTCGACGGCGACGGCCGGAGCGATCTCGCGGTCGGGCAAAACGGCAGCCAAACGAAACTCTTCCGCAACCGGATCGCGAAGCCGGGTCTTCGCGTGCGCTTGGCGGGCCCGGCCGGCAACCCGGAAGGCATGGGCGCGCAGCTCCGGCTGTTCGCGGGAGAAGTGGGCGGTCCGCTGCGCGAAGTCCACCGGGGTGGCGGCTACTGGAGTGTGGACAGTCCGACGAGCGTGCTGACTCATGCCGGCGTGCCCACGGCCTTGGAAGTGAAGTGGCCCGGTGGCGTCGTGAAGCGCTACCCGCTTCCGGCCGGAACCAAACAGCTCACGGCCAAACCCGACGGCACCGCGGAGGCGCAATGAGGGAATCGCAAGCAACGCCAAGGCCGACCGTCGAAGCGAAGGCACAGCCCGGCGCATGGGCAGAGGCCGCGGAACATTTCGCGCCTGCCGGCGCAGCGGGCCGGCTGGCAGCCTGCCCTACTGCGGATTGCCCGGCGCTCGCGGTGCTGAAACGGAGCGCGGACGCCCACGTCCGCGTGACCGCCCCGGGCAGAGTCCTGCCGGCTTCTTCAGCGCGGAGTTCGGGGCGTATCTTGGAATTGCTCCCACCTCCCTCTCCTCCACGCGAAGTGGAGGAGAGGGTCGGGGAGAGGAGGCGGGGCGGCGATTTCATGGACAAACTTGCGGGCGGCCCCTCTCCCCGCGCTTCGCTGCGGGGAGAGGGAGGATTCACACGGAGGCAGCGCCCCAATGTGCCCTCGTGTTGGCTTCGGCACGTTCTGGCGTCGCTGTTCGCTGCCTTCATTGTTCCGGTCGGTGTCTTCGCGGCGGCAATTCGCCCGCTGCCGGTGCCGGCGGAAGGGCGCGCCGGGTTCGAGCTCCTGGCGCCGGCGGCCACGGGGCTGGCCTTCACCAATGTCGTTCCGGAGTCGCGGCACCTCACGAACCAGATCTTCTTCAACGGATCCGGCGTCACCTTCGGCGACGTGGATGGTGACGGGCGGTGTGACGTCTTCCTGGCTGGCATGGGCGGGGCGAGCGCGCTGTTCCGCAATCTGGGCGACTGGAAGTTCACTAACATCACGGCCACAGCGTTTCCGACCGGAGCGCTGGCGGTTCTGGATGCCACCGGCACGGCCTTCGCGGACTTCAATGGCGACGGCGCGCCGGACCTGGTGCTCAACACGCTGGGCCAGGGCACGCAGGTTCTCTTCAACGACGGACACGGCCGGTTTGCGCCGCGGTTTGCGCCGTTGAATCCGGGCCGCGGCGGGATGACGGCCGCCGTGGCGGATGTGGACGGCGATGGCTGGCTCGACCTCTACGTGGCCAATTACCGCAAGGACGGCCTGATGGACCGGCCGAACGCGCGGGTCATCTACAAGGTGGTGCGCGGCAAGACCGTGGTCGCCGCGCTGGATGGCCGGCCCACGACGGAGGCGGACCTCACCAACCGCTTCCTCGTGAACGCCGTCGGCGGCATCGAGGAACAGGGCGAGGCGGACGTGCTGTTCCGGAACGTGGGCGGCACGAATCTGGTCGCGGTGCCGTGGACCGGCGGGACGTTTGTGGATGAAGCCGGCAAGCCGCTGACGGAACCGCCCTTCGACTGGGGCCTGACCGCGATGTTCCGCGACGTGAACGGGGACCGGCGGCCGGACCTGTATGTCTGCAACGACTTCGAGACGCCGGACCGGTTCTGGCTCAACGAATCGAAGCCCGGCGAAGTGCGGTTCCGGGCCGCGCCGGCGAACACGCTGCGGCACACGAGCCGGTTCTCGATGGGCCTCGATTTCGCCGACGTGAACCGCGACGGGCGCGACGACCTGTTCACGCTCGACATGCCCAGCCGCGACCACGTCACGCGGCTCACGCAGGTGGACGATATGCCGACGAGCCTCGCGCAACTGCGGTTCGATGTCCGCGCCCGGCCGCAGTTCGAGGCCAACATGCTGCAATTGGGCCGTCCGCGCGGGACCTTTGTGGAGGCCGCCGGAATGGCCGGCCTGATCGCCGCGGACTGGGCGTGGTCGGCGGCGTTCCTCGACGTGGACCTCGACGGCTGGGAAGACCTGCTCATCACCAACGGGCAGGAACGCGCCGCCCGTGATGCGGACGTGGCGGCTGAACTCCGGCGGTTCCGCATGGGCGGCCGGCGGAGCGACACGGAGATCTTCGAACAACGAAAGAAATTTCCCCGGCTCGCGCCGCCGAACCTGATCTTCCGCAACGAGGCGGACCGGGCCGACTACGGCAGTGGCGACCTGGTGCCGCGCTTCCGCGAAGTGGGCGAGGACTGGGGTTTTGCCCTGCCGGGCGTTTCGCAGGCCTTCGCCTTCGGTGACTTGGATGGAGATGGCGACCTTGATGTCGTCGTGAACAACTTCAACGCCCCCGCGGCAGTTTACCGCAATCGGTCGGCCGCCCCGCGGGTCACGGTGCGGCTCAAGGGCAGCGGGGGAAATCTGCGGGGCGTGGGAGCCCAAGTGATCGTTCGCAGCTCGGTGAAGCCGGAACGCCAGTCGCAGGAGATCATCGCCGGCGGGCGCTACCTGGGCGGCGACGAACCGGTGCGGACCTTCGCCGCGAAATCTCCGGTGAACGTCGAGGTGATCTGGCCCAACGGGAAGATGGTCGGAGTGACGGCGGTGCCGGCGAACAGCGAAGTCACGGTCGGCGAGACGGAGACCGGCGAGGTGGAGGGCGATGCCGGCGTGAGTTTTTCGCCCCACCAGCCAGTGGCGATTGCCAGCCGGGTGGAAGTGCCCAGCGGAACGGCGTTGCCTGAGGATGCCGCCCGGCAGCCGCTCGCGCCGCGCCGGTTCGGCTCGCTGGGAAGCGGGCTGGCGGCGGCGGATTTCAATCGGGATGGGCGCGACGAGCTGATTGTCCCGGCCGGAGCCGGTGGGGCGCTTTCGGTCCTGACCCGGCGCGGCGGCAAGTGGGTTGCACTGACCAATGTCCCGGCATTGCGCGCGCAGACCTGTGTGGTGCCCTTCGGCCGTGAACTGCTCGTCGCGGAATCCAACTTCACCGATCCGAGTTCCGCGTCGGCCTCGGTGCGGACCCTCAGCGGAACGGAAGTGATTCCGGCGCTCCCGGACCTGGTCGGCTCGCTGGCGCTGGCGGACGTGGATCTGGACGGCAAGCTGGAGCTGTTCGTTGGTGGCCGGATGATTCCCGGGCGCTGGCCTGCCCCGGCGACCTCGCGGCTCTACCGGCAGGGCGCGACCGGTTGGACGCTGGCCCAGGAGTTCACCGCCGTCGGCCTCGTGAGCGGCGTCGTGTTCACCGATCTGGATGATGACGGCGATCCGGATCTGGTGCTGGCCTGCGATGCCGGTCCCCTGCGCTGCTTCCGCAACGAGGCCGGCAAGTTCAGCGAATGGAACTGGACGATCAGCCTGATGCAGAACGCGGCGCTGGAACGGCGCTTTCCCCAACTTTCCGAACTGCGCGGGTTCTGGAACAGCGTCGCGGCCGGCGACTTCGACGGGGATGGCCGGATGGATCTCGTCGCGGGCAACTGGGGTGAGAACTCCGGCTACGAACTTTACCGGGAAACCGCCGCCCGCGGCCGGGCGGAGGCGGTGCCGCTCGTGCTCGTGCATGGCCAGTTGGATGACGACACAGCCTACGATGTGCTGGAAGCCTACGGGGCCGGTGACGCACTGCGGCCGCTGCGGTCGTTGGGCCAGCTCAACGCGGCGCTGCCTTGGCTGGCGAACAGCTTTCCCACGCACCGGGCGTTCGCGCAGACCAATCTCGCGGGAATCCTCGGTCCGCGCCTGGCGAAGGCTTCGTCTATCGAGATCAACTGGCTGGCTTCGGTGGTCCTGCTCAATCGCGGTGAGCGATTTGAGGTGTTGCCGCTGCCGGACGTGGCCCAGTTGGCCCCGGTCTTTGGCGTCGCCGTGGCCGACTTCAATGGGGACGACCAGGCCGACGTGCTCTTGGCCCAGAACTTCTTCGGCGAGCAGTTCGGCATGCCCCGTCAGGACGCTGGCCGGACGCTCCTGCTGCGGGGCGATGGCCGTGGGCGGTTTGCCGAAGAAGCGATTGTGGAAGCGGAGGCCGGGTTTGGGGGCGAGGGTCGCGGGGTGGTCGTGGGAGACTTTTCGGAGGCATTCTCTCTGACGGCCGCGGTGGCCCATGCCCACGGCCCGGTGCAGACGGTGGAGTATGGCCCACTGACTTCCCGACCCTGGGTTCGGCTGCGCGGTGACGAGGGCAATCCCGCCGCGGTGGGCGCCAAGCTCCGGTGGGTGAAGTCGGGCCGAAACGGTGCCGTGTTTGAAATCCAGCTCGGCTCCGGCTACGCCTCGGCCAACAGCACCGCGGTGCTGCTGCCGTTCGCCGAACCGGCATCGCAACTGGAGGTCCGCTGGCCCGGCGGCAAACGGACCCTGTCCACCCTGCCGGCCAAGGCGGGACGTGTGGAAATCCAACCCGACGGCTCGGTCCGTCCACTGCCATGAGCCGGCTGCTGCTGTGGCTGCTGCTCGGGCTGGTGCCGCTCCGGGCGCTGGAATGGCAGGCCCGCGACGGCGGACGATTCGCGCCGCTCACGCCGATGCCGGGGGCGCGCCCCGTCGGTTTCACACGTCTGCCGGCTGCGGGTCTCGGGATCGATTTCACCAACCGCCTCGCGGACGAACGCACGCTGACGAACCGCAATCTGCTCTCCGGCGCCGGTGTCGCGTGCGGCGATGTGGACGGCGACGGCCGTTGCGACCTGTTCTTCACCGGGCTGGACGCGCGCAACGAACTTTACCGCAACCTCGGAGCCTGGAAGTTCACCAACATCACCGCGGCGGCCTTTCCCGGACTCGATCAGCCTTCGCCCAATGACAGCACGGGCGCCGCCTTCGCCGACCTGGACGGCGACGGCGATCTCGACCTGCTGGTGAACGGCCTGCGGGCCGGCACACGGCTCTTCCTCAACGACGGCCGGGGCTGGTTTACCGACGGCACGGATGCCGCCGGCCTGCGTTCGCGCACGGGTGCCACGTCGCTCGCCTTGGCCGATGTGGACGGCGACGGCGATCTTGACCTTTACGTATGCAACTTCCGGCCGGACACGATCCTCGACCAGCCCTCGGCGAAGTTCACCGTGCGTCCGGTTGGCAATCGGCCGGTGGTGATCGCGCTGAACGGCCGGCCCGTCACCGAGCCGGACCTGACCAACCGCTTCGAAGTCGGCGGCAACGGCAACGTCATCGAGTTCGGCGAACCGGACGTGCTGTGGCTCAACGACGGCCAGGGTCGCTTCACCGCTGCGAAGTGGCCGGAGACATTCTTCGACGAGCACGGCCAGCCGTGGCCGAAGGGCGACCGCGACTGGGGGTTGGCGGCGCAGTTCCACGACTACGACCGCGACGGCCGGCCCGACCTTTACGTGTGCAACGACCTGCACACACCGGACCGCTTCTGGCGCAACGTCTCGACCAACGGCCGCGCCCAGTTTCAGGCCGTGTCCACGCTGGCCCTGCGCAACAACAGCACGTTCTCAATGGGCGTGGACTTCGGCGATCTCAACCGCGATGGCCACGCCGACTTCTTCACGGTGGACATGCTGGCCCGCGACCGGGCGCTGCGCCTGACCCAGCTCGAGGGCATGGCGCCGGAATTGCGTCCGCCCGGCGAATTCGCCGCCCGGGAACAGGTGAAACGCAACGCGCTGCAGTTGAACCGTGGCGACGGCACCTTTGCCGAAACGGCGATCCAGGCCCGCGTCGAGGCGAGCGACTGGTCCTGGGGGCCGCTGTTCCTCGACGTGGACCTCGACGGCTTTGAGGACATCCTCATCCCCAACGGCCAGGCGCGTGACTTCCAGGATGCCGACGGTGCGGCGCGGCTGGCCGCAGCCCAACGCGGCGGGCGCCCGCTGGGTCCGGCGGAACTCGCCGCCCTGGTGAAGACGTTTCCGCGCTTCGACACGCCCAACGCGGCTTTCCATAACCGCCTCGGCTCGGCCTCGGACGGCGAACGATTTGTGCCCGTGTTTGACGATGTCTCGGCGGACTGGGGTTTCGGCATGGGCACGATCTCCCAAGGCGCCGCGATGGCGGACCTCGACGGCGACGGCGACGCCGATCTGGTGATGAACGACCTGCAGGCCGGCCCGGGCCTCTGGCGCAATGAAGCGACCGCTGCCCGACTGCGGGTGCAACTGCGGGGCGGTGGAAACAATCGGCACGGCATCGGCGCCCACGTCACCGTGCGGGCGGAAGGTTTGCCCGAGCAATTCCAGGAAGTCCGTGCGGGCGGGCGCTATCTGGGCGGCGACGAGCCGGCCCTCACGTTCGCAGTCGGTTCCGCGGCGAAGGCGACCGTCCGGGTGCGCTGGGCTTCCGGCCGGATCAGCGAACTGGCCGAAGTGCCGGTCAATGCGTTGTTGGAAATCAGCGAGCCGTCCACCGCACCGGTTCCGGCAAAGGTGGCCAGACTTTCCGAGCCCGTGTTTGTGGACGTTTCGGAGCGGCTGAATCACCTGCATGCCGAGGAACCGTTCAACGACTTCGAGCGGCAGCCGCTGTTGCCCCACCGGCTCAGCCAATTGGGTCCGGGCGTCACGTGGACCGATCTCAACGGTGATGGCTGGGACGACTTGATCGTCGGCTCCGGCCGTTCGGGCCCGCTGGCGGTGTTCCAGAATGACGGCCGCGGCGGCTTTCGCCGGCTGGACGAACCGCCGTTCAACAAACCCCTGGCCCGCGATGCCACCACGATCCTGCCGGCGGCGGGCGTGCTGCTCGTCGGCTCGGCGAACTGGGAGGACGGCGCGACGAACGGCGGTGCGCTGCGGCTTTACGATCCCAATCGCAAGGTGAGCGGCGAGATCGTGCTGGGACCGCAGGCGAGCACCGGGCCGCTCGCGCTGGCCGATGTGGACGGCGACGGCACACTGGAGCTCTTCGTCGGGGGTCGGGCCGTGGCCGGACGCTGGCCCGAGCCGGCGTCGTCGCTCCTGCTGCGCAATGACGGCGGCCGCTTTGTCCTGCGCCAGCGCTTCGAGGCGCTGGGCTTGATTAGCGGCGCGTGCTTCAGCGATGTGGATGGCGACGGCGACAGCGATCTGCTGTTGGCGGCCGAATGGGGCCCCTTGCGCCTGCTCCGCAATGACGGCGGGCAACTTTCGGAAGCAATGGTGCGCGTGTCGGGCGATGGCCTGCCTCCGGGCATGACGAATCTCTCCGCGCTGAGCGGACTGTGGAACAGCGTCGTCGCCGGTGATTTCGACGATGATGGGCGGCTCGACTTCGCGGCGGGCAACGCGGGCCTGAACTTCCGGTTGCGGGCCGGCGCCCACGTTCCGCGACGGGTGTGGTTCGGTGACCTTGGCGGCGGGGAAGGCCAGGATGTCTTCGAGACGTGGAGCGGGGGCGGAGAGGAATGGAGCGATCGTCCTCTGCCGCCGCTGGCCATGTCGCTGCCGTGGCTGCGGGAACGCTTCCGCAGCCATGCCGCCTTCGCCGCGGCCACCGCCACGGAGATTCTGGGCGAACGTCTGCCCGCCCTGCGTTCCGTTGCGGCCAGCTGGTTTGCCAGCTCGGTCTTCCTGAACCGCGGCGATCATTACGAGGTCCGGGCCCTGCCGGCGGCGGCGCAGCTTGCCCCCGTGTTCGGTCTCGCCGTGGGGGACTACGATGGCGACGGCGCGGAGGACTTGTTTCTTGCGCAGAATTGGTCGGCTTCCGAGCCCTTCAGCGGTCGCAACGATGCCGGTCGTGGTCTCTGGCTTCGGGGCGACGGTCGGGGCGGATTCCAGGCTGACCTGAACGGCGGCGTTGCGGTTTACGGCGATGGCCGGGGCGCGGCGTTGGCGGACTTCGACGGCGACGGCCGCGTGGATCTGGCCGTGGGCCAGAACGGGGCCGCGACGAAGCTGTTCCGCAATGTGGGTGGCCAGGCTGGCGTGCGCGTGCGGCTCAACGGCGGCGGCCAGAATCCCCAGGCGGTTGGCGCGGCCGTGCGCCTGGTGCAGGGCGAACGGTCGGGACCGTGGCGCGAGCTCCATCTCGGCGCAGGCTACTGGAGCGTGGACAGCGTCATCACGGTGCTGGCACGTCCGGCCGGAACGACAGCAGTCGAGGTGCGCTGGCCCGGCGGCAAAATCGCCCGGACGGCCGTCGCGTCCGACACGCGGGAAGTCACCCTCACACAGGGCGGGAAGTGATCCGGCCCATCGCCCCCTTTTCCGTTGGCAGCCGCGGCGCCGCTCTCGCTAGGCTCGCCCGCACAGCCATCAGCGCTTTCCGTTTCATCATTCACCGAGTCAACGCATGAACACCGTCAATCAGCTCAAGACGATCAAGAACAAGACCGCCGCCAAAGTCGGCGCCGAACTTTCCCGCACCGGCGGCCTGCTCCGCCTCGCGCCCGCCTGGGTGCCGCGCTCGTTCCTTCAGCCCGGCCTGCGCATCAAGCTCCATCCCGATGACACCTACGCCTACGGCTTGAACCGCGGCGGCATCGATGAACGCTGGTTCGCCTCCACCACGCCGACCGCGAACGAAGGTCGTGCCTGGGACGAAGGTTTGAACTACGTCGTCGTGGGCGGCGAACGCTTCACGCTTGCGCAGGCGGTCGAGGACTGCGGTGCGACGCTCGTCGGCCAGAAGATCTGGAAGAAGTATGGCAAGTGGCCGGTTTACTCGAAGTTCTTCGACAACATGGGGCCGATTCCGCACCACATGCACCAGTCGATGAAGCAGGCCAAGCTCGTCGGCCAGGAAGGCAAGCCGGAGTCCTACTACTTCCCGCCGCAGCACAACAACGTCGGCAACAACTTCCCCTACACGTTCATGGGTTTCGAACCCGGCACCACGAAGGAGCAGGTGAAGCAGTGCATTCGCAACTGGAACAAGGGCGACAATGGCATCCTCGATCTCTCGAAGGCGTATCGCCTCAAGGTCGGCTCCGGCTGGCTCATCGATCCGTGCATCCTCCACGCGCCCGGTTCGCTCTGCACCTACGAGCCGCAGTGGGGCTCGGACGTCTTCGGCATGTATCAGAACCTCGTCGAAGGCCGCGAAGTGCCGTGGTCGCTCCTCGTGAAGGACATGCCCAAGAGCAAGCACAAGGACATCGACTTCATCGTGGACCAGCTCGACTGGGACAAGAACGTGGATCCGAACTTCAAGGACAACCACTACCTCGAACCCGTGCCCGTCGCCGACACGCGCAAGGAAGGCTTCGTCGATCGCTGGATCGTTTATGGCAAGGTGGACGGCAACCAATACTTCACCGCGAAGGAACTGACCGTGGAACCCGGCGCGAAGTGCACGATCAAGGACAAGGGCGCCTACGGCCTCATCTGCGTGCAGGGCAAGGGCACCATCAACGGCCTGCCGCTCAACTCGCCGAAGCTCATCCGCTTCCACGAGCTGACCGAGGACGAATACTTCTGCACCGAAGACGGCGCGAAGAACGGCATCACCTTCGAGAACACCAGCGAGACCGAACCGCTCGTCACGCTGCGCTACTTCGGCCCCGAAGTGAACCCCGACGCCCCCGCGATGGGCGCGTATCGGAAGAACAAGTTCAACTGAGGCAAGGTAGGGCGGCGCTGCGGCGCCGCCCTCTTGTTTTCCATGCCCAAACGCTCGTCAGCCGTCGCCATGTTGGAGCCCGTCGAGCCGCTGCTCCACGAGCTTCGCGGCGAGCGGGTCATCCTTGATTCGGACTTGGCGCGGCTCTACGGCGTGCCCACGAAGCGGCTCAACGAGCAGGTCCGGCGCAATGCAGACCGCTTTCCGCCAGATTTCCTGTTTCGTCTGACGGAAGACGAAGCCGGTTCTTTAAGGTCGCAAATTGCGACCTTAAAGACCGGGCGCGGACAGCACCGAAAATACCTCCCCTGCGCCTTTACTGAGCACGGCGCGATCATGGCGGCCAACGTCCTGAACAGCCCGCAGGCCGTGCAGATGAGCGTGTTCGTGGTGCGGGCGTTCCTGAAGATGCGCGCTGCGCTGACCGACACCCGCCAACTGGCCCAGAAGCTGGCGAACCTCGAAGCCGAGCTAAAAGCCGTCTCGACGTGCATGAGGTGGCCATCGTCGAAATCCTCCAGCGGGTGATGAATCTGCTCGACCCACCGCCCGGCCCGGAGCCGCCCAAGCGGGAGATGGGATTTCACGTGAAAGAATCCGATGAAGTGGGCACAAATGGGAGAGCGCGAAACGGCGAACACTGGCACGACCGAACTACTCGTCCGTCACCGATATTTCGGTTCCGAGGTGAAGACCGCCGCCCCCGCGGTTGCGAATCGGAAGAGCAAATTCAAATGGGACGTTGGCGGTGAGATCACGCTATCTCCTGATTGATTTCGCTGCGGCGGCTTGCAGGAACGTCCGCCGCCGTTTGCTTGTTTTCCAGGACGCGTCGAAACTCGGAAACATTGATGCGCTCGTTTAGTCCAGACTTCATTGCACGACAGCCGATTTCCCAACGGCTGCTGCAGACGATTCGGCTTATCGGCGAACACAAGGGGCGGCACGCCCTCTATCGAGACCAGTCTCCCCAACTGCTCAAGACCCTGCGTGAAGCCGCGATCATCCAGAGCACCGAATCTAGCAACCGCATCGAAGGTGTCACGGCTCCGCCTGAACGCATCAAGGCGCTCGTGGAAAGTAAGACCACGCCCAAAGATCGCTCTGAACAGGAAATCGCTGGCTACCGGGATGTTCTGCAAACGATTCATGCGAATGCCGCCGACATGAAGTTCAACGTGGGGTTGGTTCTCCAGATGCACAGGGATCTTTTTCGTCACACAACCGAAGAGGGTGGGCGGTGGAAGTCATCCGCCAACGAAATCGCGGAACTCCGCCCGGACGGCTCCAAATTCATCCGCTTTCAGCCTGTGGCGCCGCACCTCACCGAGGATGCCATGCGCGAGTTGCACGAACGTTTCAATTTGCTCTGGGAAAGCCGCCAAGTGGAGCGCTTGCTGCTGATTCCGGCTTACGTGCTGGACTTCCTGTGCATCCATCCTTTTCGTGACGGCAATGGAAGGCTGGCTCGTTTGGTGAGTTTGCTTCTGCTCTACCAAGCTGGCTATGAGGTTGGCCGCTATGTCAGCCTCGAACTGCTCGTAGAGCAGACGCGTGAGCAATACTACGAGACGCTTTACCGTTCCTCGCAAAACTGGCATGAGGCAAAGCATAGCCTCCAGCCTTGGACCGAGTATTTCCTGGGCGTCGTTCTCTCTGGTGCATACCGACAATTCGAGGACCGAGCCGGTTTGGTTTCGACTGCCAAGGGTTCCAAGTCAGCCATGGTTTTGGACATCATCGGGAAATTCCGGGCACCATTTTCCATCAGCCAACTCAAGGCTGCGTGTCCAACGGTCGGAACTGATCTCATCCGTCGGATTCTTCAAGAAGAGAAGCGGGCGAATCGAATTGAACCGACGGGAAGGGGGCCAAAAGCACGTTGGCGGCGAAAGAAGTAAAGTGAACGGGATATGTGTATTGGGTGGGGAAGTGTTAGCTAATTGACACTCTCTATGGTGGGTGGGTTAACCAGTTAACCACAATGTGTGGGCACATTGGGCTGTGACGTGTATACATTGTAGTCGAAGGGGCCGTGTCGGAGCAGTCCGTCTGGAGAGACATCCGGACCGTGGCGTTGGGAAATAGGGTTACGTCCATGAAGGATCAGGTCCGAGAAACAGCACTGGGAACTGGTCCAGCGGGACGAGGCCAACTTGGGGCGTCTTCAGGAGTTTGTGGGCGAGCCGCTGCTGGGGCGCTGAGGCGGTTGCGATTCCGACGGGGTGGCGTCGGAGGTCGTGGGCAGGAAGTGGGCTCCGACTTGCGGCGCAAAGAAAAACGGGCGGGGATGTGGTCCCCGCCCGTTTGCTGCTCACTCTCCCCGTTCAGGGTGAGGTGATGCGGAAGAACGATTCCGTCTTGCCGGCGGTGCTTTCGCTGTAGGTCGGTGAGGTCAGGCCGGTGGTGACCGGGGCAAACGGCCCGGCGGCGTTGGTGCCGCGCAGCACGGAGTAGGTTGCGCCCGGCGTGCCGTTCCAGATCAGCGTCACGGTGTCCCCGCTCACGGCGGCGGTGGTGGTGATCGGACCGGGTTCGACCGCCGTGATGATGTCGGCGAGACGGGTGATCAGCAGTTGGTAGCCGCCGGCGCGGGGATCGACACTGTCGAACTGGCCGAGCACGCCCACGAGCGACACGGGGCCGGTGGGCTTGGCCTGGCCGATGATCCCGGTGACGCGGGAATCAACCCGGAGCACGAAGGTCTTCGCGCTGTCCGTGGCATCGGTGAGGGTCACATTGGAGCCGCTGGTAAAATTCGCTCCGGAGGCGGTGTCCACGAGGACGTTGTCCACGCGCACGAGCCGGCCCTCGTTGGCCTCGGCTCCGGCGACACCGGGGGAGCCGGCGGTAATGTCGGTCGAGGTGATGGGCCAGGCGTAGTCGAGAGCCACAGGGGCCGGCAGCGGGTTGCCGGTGGAGAGCACCTCGACGACGTGCTTGGCGTTGCTGGCGGCCAGGCTGAATTGGAGCAGGCCGTTGAAGTGGCCGAGCGGGCCGACGAGGCGCACCCGGGCGCCGGCCGGCGGCACTTCGCTGCCGGGCTTGCCGGTCACGAACACGCCGATGCCGCCGGTGTCATCCTGGCAGTAGAAGAACGTGTTGGCGCTGCCGGTGAGGTTCACGTGGGTGTTCACGATGGCCTCGACCTCGTAGAGCTGGGTGGTGTTGGCCGGGCGGAGGTTCACCGGGTCCACCTGCGAGCGCAGATACGCGATGTTGGTTCGGATGATCTCGGGCGGCGGAGTGGTGACGGTCAGAGTAACCGGGGCGCTGGTGATCGAGCCCGCACGGTTTTCGACGATGACCTGGAAGAGGGCGCCATCATCGGCCGCCTGCGGACTGGCGAGCGTGTAGCTGGCCGCGGTTTCGCCCAACAGGATCACGCCGCCGCGCAGCCACCGGAAAGTCGGCGCCGGCACGCCGGTCGCCACCACGCTGAAGGTTGCCGGGGTGCCCGCCGGGACGGACAGGGAGACGGGTGCCGTGGTGATGGCCGGGGGAACGTCCGCGTTGGGTTGGTTCACGGTCCAGGCGTTGCCATTGGCCTGCGTGCCGGGCGACCAATAGCGCTCGCCGGTGCCGCTGTGGGCCACGAAGCCGTCGCGGTCGGTCGGGAACCGGACCAGGGAGCCGTTGGTGCTGACCTGCGACTGCGCATAGACGATGCGCGAGACGATGTTCGACTGGGCGTTTCGCAGGATGATGGTGTCACCGCCGTCGTTGAGCGCGAGGCCGGCGGTGCTGAAGGCGTCGCCCGGGCCGACTTCGGCGGCGATGGCGGGCACGGACAACTGCGGCGTGTAGCCGAAGGCCGGGCCGCCATAGACGACGATCGAGTTGGACGGGGCCACCAGCGTGCCGGGGGTGCCGGGATAGATGTAGGCCCGGCGCAGGAGCGCGTCGGAGATCATCCAGCCGGTGAAGTCGATGGCTTCGCCCGACAGGTTCACGAGCTCGACGAACTCGTCGCGGTTCGCCGGGCTGGCGTCGGTGCCGCCGGGGAGGAGTTCGGACCGGTTCAGCGGATTGAACCACGGCACCGCATTGGTTGAGGCCGCGTTCGCGTAGAATTCCGTGATGACGACCTGCTGTTCCGCCGGGGTCGGCACGTAGAGACGGATGGTCTGGGTGAAGCTCGTGGAACCGTTGTCGGCGGTCACGGTGACGTTGAACACCTTGCCGGCATCGGCTGCAGAGGCGGTGGCGCGGAAGGTGCCGTTGACCTGGGTGCCGCTGAGCGTGCTGAAGCTCCATTCCGAATCGGCCGGTGCCTCGCTGCCGTGCGTGACGGTGACGGAACGGCCCTAGGGATCGGTGACCTCGAAGCCGATGGTGATGGATTCGCCGGGCCGGAGTGCGTGTTCGGCGAAGGTGTTGGTGACCGCATCACCGGGCCGCACGAGGTTCGCGAGCGTGTTGGTGAAGCGGATGGTGGCGGCCTTGAAGGCGCTCTGGATGTCGGCGTAACGGGTCGGGATGAGCTGGTAGCCACCAGCGCGCGGGTCGGCGCTGTCGAACTGCCCGAGCACGCCCACGATGGTCGCCGGCCCGGCCGGCTTCTGCTGGCCGATGATGTCGATCACCCGCGAGTCCACGCGCAGGGTGAAGGTCTTCGACGGGTCGTTGGCGTCGGTGATGGTGACGTTGGAACCGCTGGTGAAGGTCGGCCCGGTGCTTTGGTCAATGAGCACGTTGCTGGCGATCACCAGCTTGGCCTCGTTCGCTTCGGCATCCAAAACGTTCGGATCATCCGCGGCGGCCACACCCGTCGGCCACGCGAAGTTCAGCGGCGTGGGTGTGGGCAGCGGATTGCCGGTGGAAAGCACCTCGACCTTGTGGGACGCATTTGAGCCGGCGAGGCCGAGTTCGAGCAGGCCGTTGAAGTGGGTGAGCGGGCCGGTCACCCGGACCTTGGCCCCGGCCGGGGGAACGTCGCCCGTCGCTCCGGACACGAACACGCCGATGGCGGCCGTGTCGTCTTGGATGTAGTAGAAATGATTGCCGGCGGTCGTGATGTTGATGTGGGTGACGACGATGCCTTCGGCCTTGAAGAGCGTGGTGGTGTCGGTCGGCCGCAGATTCGTGGCGTCCACCTTGGCCCGAAGCTGGGCGATGGGCGTGACGACGTTCGCGGGGTCCTCCTGCACGGTCAGTTGGACCGGCACGCTGCGGACCACGTCCAGGGTGTTGCTCACGGTGACGCGGTAGGTGCCGGCCTGGGCAAACTGGACGTTAGCCAGCGACAGCGTGGCGCCGGTGCCTCCTTCGACCAGTTCCCAGGTGCCGAAGCCGTCCTGCTTGTCCTTTTCCCAGAAGTAGGCGAGCGGGGCGCTGCCGCCGGCCACGACACTGAAGGTCGCGGTCGAGCCGACGATGGCCGTGCGGTCCACCGGCTGGGTGACAATCACCGGCGGGCGCGGCTCGCTGCTGGAGGGCTCGCCGGCAACGGTGACCATGTCGAACCGGGCGGTGCCGGCCGTGCCGTAATTGCCCGAAATGGCGGCGTAGGAGACGCCGTCGTTGAACGTGGTGACGATCCGCACCTTGAAGTTCGGATTCTCGTTCGCGCCCGCGACACCGGACAGATCAAGGGTGATGCCGTTGGTGAAGGCGCCTCCGGCAAGGATTTCGACCACCGCACCTTCGAGGAAGTTGACGCCGTCGAGGGAATACAGAACCGCCAGCTTGCGGCTGGAGGTGTTCGAGCCCCGGTAGTCGAAGCTGAACTTCACGTCCTTGTAGCCCACGGTGCTGGCCGCGACCTCAATGCCGGCCGTGCGGTCGCCCACGCTCGCAGCCGGATAACCGGTGGTCTGGTAGGCGTTGTCGGCACCGCCGGCCGTCTCAGGGTCGGAGGAACCAACGCCGCTCGCTGCCGCAGAGACAGTGATGGCGCCAATGGGGCCGAGCGTGCCGGCGCCAGCACTGGGGGTGGTCTGTGTCCCGGTGTTGTTGAAGTTCCACTGGGCGATGACATCGGCGGCGGCGGTCCAGCCCAGCAGCAGGATCGCCAGAAGTGCAGTTACTTGGGGTTTCATCCTTGGTGTGAATCGAGTTGCTTAGACTTTCGATTGGCGCAGAAGGGGAATCAGGACGCTAACGCTTCACGTCCCGGTTAGGATTCCAGATCAAGTCAGCGTGGTTGGGTTCAACTCGACCTTTGGCTCCGTTCGTAACGTAGCTTCGCTTGAAGAAGGCGGCATGTCCGTCGATGAACATGATGTTCCCGCCACCGCCCGCTCCAGGACCGCCGTGCCGGGCGGCGAAGCGGTTGTGACGGGCCGCCGGCATGGCGCCAATGGACGGGGACGGATCGCCAAAGGCTTCGGTAATGGGATTAAAAACACCGTCCAACAACATGACCGTTGCACTGGGATATTGCAGCCCTCCCAGCTTTGGCATGCCGGGATACGGGTATGGGTCGATGTCGCCGGTGATCTCGGTGAGCATTTTGAGATCGAGATTCATCACGTAGCTGAAAAACCCGAAGCTGCCGCGGGCGGGCATTGCCGGGATTTCCGAGTCCTTGATCTTCGCGGAATTGCAGTGCCAGAACTTGCCCTTGCCGCCGGGGAACGGGAGGAAGTCCTTGGCGACCTTGCCCTGGGCATCGGCCCAGTAGTTCGAGAGGCCGCGTTCACCGGCGTTGGGCGGCAGCAGATTGAACCACGCGGACGGATCGTTCGGGCTGCCGGCACCGGTGGTCCTGCCGGTGAAGGCGCCGTATTGGCCGCCGTCGTCCGTGCCGTCCCGGGGGATGCCGTCGTTGTTCTCCGACGAATAGACATGCAGGGCGAGACCCCACTGGCGGAGGTTGTTCATGCACTGCACGGACTGGGCCTTGGACTTCGCCTTCGACAACGCCGGCAAGAGCATCCCCGCCAAGATGGCGATGATGGCGATGACGACGAGCAGTTCGATGAGGGTGAAGGCCCGAAGACCTCGGGTGCGTGGAAGGAAGGGTTTTTCCTGCATGCTGGCGGGCGCTGCGGCCGGGTGGAACGCCAGCCGAGCGACCGCACCGTAACCGGGCGAGGTAACGAGGCAAGCTGGCCTTGTTGACAATTCTGAAGCGGATTTTGGCGACATGGTGTCTCGCGGAACGCAACCCGCAGGCCAACCGCCCGGTGGTCCGAATCCGGTCCACCCCAGCGTGCCGGCGTAGCGAATTGGTTGAACCAGCAGGGCCCCTTGGTCTCCACCGCCGGCCGGCGCCACCCCGTAGCGCAAGCCTCCGGCTGGCCGTGCCGCCGGTATCCCGCCGGCCCGGTGTGAGTCGGCCACGGAGTTGGGGTGTTTGTTGTCGCCTGAGGCGTCCGTGAACGCTAACGCTTGGCCATGAGCTCAGGCGGGTTGCTTCATCGCGTCCGAAGTTTTAGCCGGAACCTCTGGTGGGCGGTGGTCCTGTGTGTAGGGATCGGCGACGGTGTTTCGGGTCGGGCGGCCGAATTGAAAGCCGGGGTGGCCCGGATGGATGTGACCCCTCCGTTGACGATGAAGGTCGCGCTCGGCGGTTACGGCGAGCGGATGAGCCGGCCGGCGACCGGGGTGCACGACCGCGTCTGGGCCAAGGCGCTGGTGCTGCAGGATGCCGGGCAACGGCGGGCCATCGTGACGGCCGATGTGCTGGCGTTTCCACCCGGCCTGCGGGACGCCGTGGCCCAGGAACTGACCGGTGACGGCTGGCGACCCGAAGACATCCTGCTGCTGGCGAGCCACAGCCACACCAGTTTCGACCTGATGGCGCTGAACCCGAAGAACACCTTTCGGCTTGCCCCGCTGGGAGTTTTTCATGCGGAGGCGCGGACGTTCCTGGTCAATCGGCTGGCGGAAGCGGTGCGCGCGGCGGGCAGGACAAACCAGCTGGTGAACGTGGCCTCCGGTGTGCGGGCGTTGGCGGGCTGGAACCGCAACCGGCGTTCGGGCCAGGGCGTTGCCGATCCGGATCTCACGCTCACCCGGGTGGATTCCGCCGCCGGACATCCGTTGGCAATCCTGGTGAACTGGACCGCGCACCCGACCTTCCTTGATCCGCGGCACATGGATTTTTCCGGCGACTGGCCGGGACACCTGCAACGCACGCTGGAAGCGTTGGTCGGGCGCGGGGTGACGGTGCTCTTCTACAATGGCGCCGAGGGCGACCAGTCGCCGACCCCGCGGCCGAATGGCGGTTCCGCGTGGGAGCAGGCGGAAGTTTACGGCCGCGACCTGGCGCTCGAGGCGTGGCGGGTGTGGCTGGATCTGCGACCGCAGCCGCATCCGGAGTTTGCCTGGCAAACGGGCCGGTTCGCGCTGCCGGCCCGGTCGGCGCATGAGGATTTCAAGAAAACCGGCGGCGCCGAATACGGTCTCACCGATGACAATGTCGGCGTGCTTCTGGAAACCGTTTGCCCCACGGAAACGGTGACCACGGCCGTGAAGCTTGGTGATCTGGTGCTTGCCGGGGTGCCGGGTGAACTGGCAGCGGGCCTGGGCGTGGGTCTCAAGGCCGAAGTGCAGCGTCTGACCGGCGTGAAACACGTGGCGGTCGGCGGTCTGGCCAATGAGTGGGTGAGTTACCTGCTGTCGCCGGAGGAGTATCGGCGGGGCGGCTACGAGGCGAGCATGAGCTTCTACGGCGAAACGGTGGGCCCCATTGTGGTGACGGAAGTGGGCAAGGTGGCGGCGCGATTGAAGTAGGCGCGGCCGAATGAAATGCCGGTGCATCCCTTGATGCGCGTATCTGGACACGGCCCCCTGGGTGGACGGAGCCAGCTGGGGAGGCGAGTAGGCCGGGCTGCCAGCCCGGCCCGTAGCCCAAGCTGCCAGCTT
>OFDN01000877.1_pt1 | contig 22256 bp, 18 predicted proteins | sample 1520971 | NCBI WGS metagenome assembly OFDN01 (sample SAMEA94257418, study PRJEB24077) | hot springs metagenome | biome: Aquatic biome; feature: Geographical feature; material: Water | place: India | collected 2012-06-12 | depth 5 m
TCCCCCACCCGGCCTCCCCCGTATGACGGGGGAGGTGAAATGAAGAAAGACAATCCACTCAATCGTTAGCCGCGCCGTAGCGCAGGGGACGGAAGAAGGCCCTGATGTCCTCGACCAGCAGGTCCGGCTCCTCGAGTGCCGCAAAGTGGCCTCCGCTCGGCATCAGCGTGTGGCGACGCAGGTTGAAGGCGCGCTCGATCCATTCCTTCGGTGGTGCCGGCGCGATGTCGGCGGGGAAGGCGGCGAAGCCGGTCGGGGTCTCGACCTTTGCGCCCTCGGGCAGCGCCCGCGGCTTCTGCTCGGCGGCGCCGCGATAGAGCCAGGTCGCGGTACCGGCGGTGCCGGTCAGCCAATAGACCATGACGTTGTCGAGCAGCGTGTCCATCGAGAAGCGCTTCAGCGGATCGCCGCCGCAGTCGCTCCACGCCTGGAACTTCTCGACGATCCACGAAGCGAGCCCGACCGGCGAATCGGCCAGCGCCACGCCCAGCGTCTGCGGCCGCGTCGCATGGATGCGCTGGTAGGCGGTCTTGTCGTCGAGCGCGCTGCCCATCTTCGCGAGCCAGGCCTGCTCGTCGGCGCTGAGCGTCGCAGTCTTGAGGTCGAGGCCGGGTCGCAGCCCCATCATGTTGAGATGGACGCCGAGCACGCCCGATTCGTCCTTCTGCGGATGATCGAAGGCCAGCCACGACGAGACCACGGCGCCCCAGTCGCCGCCCTGCGCCCCATAGGGCCGGCCGTAATTCAGCTTCTCGGTGACGAGCTTGTGCCAGAGGCCGGCAATGGCGCGCGGCCCGATCGGACCCGTGGTGCCGTCGGCGCGGATCGGCGGGCCGGAGAAGCCGTAGCCCGGCAGCGAGGGCACGATCACGTCGAAGGCGTCGAGTGGATCGCCGCCATGCTCCTCGGGATGGGCGAGCACGTCGATGAGGTGCAGGAACTCGACGATCGATCCCGGCCAGCCATGCGTCACGATCAACGGCAGCGGGCGCGGCGCGTCCTCGACCTCTGTACCGGGCTCGCGGATGAAATGGATCCGCTGCGGGCCGATATCGACCAGGTAGTTGGGCCACTGGTTGATCGTCTCCTGGCAGCGTTGCCAGTCGTAGCCGCGGCGCCAGTAATCGACCAGTTCGGCGAGGAAAGCGGGATCGGTGCCGGCGGCCCAACTGCCGGCGTCTTCGAGCACAGTGGGCGGGCGCCAGCGGCGCAGGCGCTCGTCGAGATCGATCAGCGCCCGTTCGGGAATGTCGACCTTGAAGGGCTCGGGAGTATCGTAGCGCGTGTCGGCCATGTCGGCAGGCGTAGCGCGGAACTCACCCTTCCAGCAAATCGCGCTTCAGCCGGTCGCGCGCCGCGGCATCGAGGCCCAGCGCTTTCTCAGCAAAATCTTCCGGTGTGCCGAAGTCGCCGCGCAGGACCTCGAAGGCGGCTTCGAGATACGGCGTGCGCGCCTCGATGATGGCTGCGCGCGTGTCGATGTCGAGTTCGGGATAGCGGCCGATATGGCCGGTCCACAGGTCGTTGGTACGGAGATAATCCTCCATCACCGTCTCCCAGGGGACGCCCAGCAGGGTGAGGAGAAGGGCGGAGGCGAAGCCGGTGCGGTCCTTGCCGGCGGTGCAGTGGAACACCAGCGGCCGGTGCTCGCCGTCGCTCAGGGTCGCGAACAGGGTGCGGAACCCCGGGGCGCAGCGGCGCGGGTAGTCGCGATAATGGTCCGTGAGGAACTGCATCATGACGTACGGGTTGGCGGAGCCGTCGGCCACGGCGCCGCGAATCTTGTCGCCCACGCCGGGCTCGATGTGCGCGCCGACGATGCGGCAGGCCAGACCGTCGATCAGATGCGGCGTCTCCGCGGCTTCGTTGACCCCGCGCAGGTCGACGATGGTGCGCACGCCGAGCTTGCCCAGCGCGCCTCGATCCTCGTCGGTCAGGCCGCCGAGATGGGCGGAGCGGAAGACCGCGTTGCGGCGGACGGTGCGGCCGTCGGCGGTCGTGTAGCCGCCGAGGTCGCGGAAGTTGGAGCCGCCCTTGAGGTGCAGGACGTGGGGGAGAACTGTGTCGGGCATGGGCGCGATTCTAGCACGCCCGGGCACGCCCGATCATGTCGTTTGCGGGTCAGAATTTTTGCGCCAGCGTCACGAAGAAGGCCCGGCGCATTCCGTATTGCGGTGCGCCGACACCGACGCCTTCGCCGGTGCGCAATTGATAGACGCCGTCCGTGACGTTGATCGCGTCGAGGCGGATCTGCGTGCCCTTGCTGCCGCTGAGCGGCACCTTCTGCGTCACCGAGAGATTGAGCGTGGCGTAGGCCGGCAGCGAAGTGTCGTTGGGCGTCACGATGCTGGTGCGCAGGCCGCTGCCGAACAGCATGTCGGCCGAGACACGCGTGGCCCAATCGCTGCCCGAGTTGAAGACGTAGGCGGCGCCGGCCGAACCCGTCCAACCCTGGTCGTGGTCGGCGGCGATCCAGTAGTTTCCGACATAGGACAGATCGTCCGGTGAGAAATTGTACTGCGCCGATGTGATGTTGGTGGCGCTGACCTTGGACCAGGCGAGGTTGCCGTAGAGCGACCACGGGCCCTTGTCGTAGTTGGCGTAGAGCTCGAAGCCCTTCACCTGGGCGTAGGCGTAGTTGAAGGAGGCGAGCTGGATGGGCGCGCCGAACTGGCCCTTGTCGAGATAGTTCTCCGCGAACTTGTAGTAGCCGGCGAAGCCGACGGTCAGGCCGTCGAGCGGCTTCACCGTCAGGCCGACGTCGAAGTAATCGGACCGTTCGGCCTTGACCGGGTCGTTCTGGAAGTTCTCCGGCTCGGCGGTCGTGCCCGTCCGGACGGCGAGCGAGCCGAAGCCGACCTGGTTGAGCGGTGCCGGCACGAAATAGCGCGAGTATCCGGCCCGCATGCTGATCTGAGGCGTCGGCTCCCAGACGACGTTGATGCGGGGGCTGACCTGGTTCTCCGAGGTCTGGCCGGAGATCGCGTCGAAACGGGCGCCGAAGTTGATCGTGACGTTCGGAATCACCTTCCACTCGTCCTGCAGATAGACGCTGTAGGTCCAGCCGACGACCTCGGAACCGTCCGTGAAGCCCACCGGATCGGTGCCGGGAATCAGGGCGGTGGGATCGGCGGGGTCGGGGACCAGGCCCAGCGCGTTGTTCTGGCTGAAGCTGGTGACGCGCTCGCGCTGGACGAGGAAACCGCCGCGCAGCGTGTGGTTGGAGGCGATCTTCCAGCTGGCATCGCCCTGCGCGCCGACCGCGAGGCTGGAGCGCTGCGACCAGGGCGCAATGCCGTTGTAGAGCAGGTCGCCCAGCGCGTCGGGCTGGTAGGAGAGCTTGGAGTAACGCGCAAAGCCCGAGAGCTGCAGGTTGAAGTCCTGGAAGCTCTTCTGCAGCGAGGCGATGCCGAAATACGTGTCTTCCCACTGGCGCTGGTCGAGGAGCGCGCTGTTCCAGTCGGTGATCCCGTTCAGGGGGAAGCTCGGCGCCTCTCCCGGCACGTTGGGGATCTGGTAGCGCGCGCTGGCGCCGCCGCCGATGAAGCTGAGGCGCGTATTCTCGTCGACCAGGGCGGTGAGCTTGGTGAGCGCATACCATTGCGCGGTGGCGTCGTGCAGCGGGGCCGTCGAGGCGGTCGGGTTCTCGATGCCGATATTGTTGCTGACGTACTGGCCCACGGCGAAATAGTCGAACTTGTCGGAGCGGCCGCCATATTGGAGCGCCGGCTGCAGCCAGTTGTAGGATCCTGTCATCATCGAGGCCTCGCCGCCGGGATTGGTCGTGCCCGACTTCACCGCGATGTCGACCACGCCCGCGGTGCGCAGGCCGTACTGGGCGGGGAGCGCACCGGTGATCAGCGACAGCTGGTCGGCGAAGCGCGGCGAGAGGATGGAGCTGAACAGCGCCAGGCCCTCGGGCAGCTGCACGCCGTCCAGCCGGTACTGCAGGCTGCCATGGTCGCCTCGCACGTGGATCTGGCCAAATCCGTCCTGCACCACGCCCGGCGCGCGCAGCAGCACCTGATTCAGCGTCGCGTTCTCGCCGAGCGGCGTATTGCTGATCGCGGTCTTGCTGAAATCGTAGCGCGTGGCGCCGAGGCTGGGCTGGATTTCGCTGCGCTCACGGTCGAGCCGCTGGCCGACCACCTCGATCGCAAGGGAATTCGCCGCGGCTGGCTGGGCGTCGGCCGGGCCGGGCGCCGTGGTGGGTGGCGAAGACTGAGCAAACGCCGGTTGGGCCGCGGAAAGACCTGCTGCAAGAGCCAGTGCCGATACGCCGATCCGCTGCATCCGAAATCTCCCTACACGCCGCAAGACAATGTTATACTGTAAAGTGTAACTTTATAACATTGTGCCGCGTCAATTGATAGGGCTCGCGCGGGCGCCGGTGTATTCAGGTCGCATGAGTCTCGATATCCGGGGCGGCAGGCGGGTACTCTCGCCGCAGTCCATCGTCATCGGCTGCTGCGTGCTGATCGTCGCGGTCGTGCTGGCCTATACGGCGGTCAATGCCCTCGTCCGGCCCGTCATCTGGTCCGACAGCGGCTGGGGCCTGTTGGGGTGGGACCTCCGTCACGGCCTGCCCTGGAACCACTGGGCTTCGCCCGATCCGCAGGACATCACGAAGGACATCTCGACCTTCATGTCCATCTGGTCGCCGGGACAGCATGTCGTACCGGGTGTCCTGGAGGGCCTGGGCCTGAGCCTAGGCCATGCGGTGATCGCGACGGTCGCCGTCTTCTCGGTGATCGGCCTGCTGGGCTGGTGGGCGCTCTATCGCGCCTTCGGCTTTCCGCCGCATGTCATCGCGATCTCGCTCGTGCTGATCGTCTGCAGCCGCGGCTTCGCTTTTCCGTTCGTGATCTTCATCGGCGGCGAGATCCTGCTGTTCGGCATCGCGCCGTGGTTCCTGTTGCTCGTGTGGCGGCTACGGGAATTGCGCTGGTTCGCCGTGCCGCCGCTGGTGCTCGGCACGGCGGTCATGTTCTTCGCCAAGCTGTCAGCCATCGTCCTGGCCTGCGCCGCCATCTCGGCAGCGGTGCTCTCGGGCCCGCACCCGTGGCGCGACAAGGTCGACACGATGCGTCGCGGCGTGGTGGCGGCGCTCACCATCGCGATCGTGGGCGTCGTCCTCTATTACGCCTGGTACTCGCGCGGCTGGACGGCGGCTTCGACGGTGGCGTCGGTCCAGTGGTCGGTGTTCGTCACCCACGGCATCTTCATCCTGAGCTGCGTGTGGGGCGCCGCGCTCTCGTTCGGCGAGATGTGGAACTTCATCCTGCTTCATCCCAGCCGCGCGATCTTCGGTTCGCAACTGGCAGTGGGCTACATCCTCGCGCTGCCGGCCGCGGTCACGCTCTACGTCATGTGGCGGCAACTGCGCCGGAGTCATCGCGATTACCTGGTCTTCGTCGGGCTGACGACGCTGGCCTACGCCGCCGTCTTCCTGCTGCTGTGGGCGCGGGGCGCCACGATCGGCCAGGAGGAGCGCTATTTCCGTCCGGTGTCGCTGCTGCTGCTCGTCGGCGCGGTGCAGGCTTTTCTGATCGTGCCGAGCCGGCTGCTGCGGGCGGCTGGCGCCATGATGGCGCTGGTCGGCGTGCTCTATGGGCTCGCTGCCCACGCCAGGCATGTCGTCGTCAATCTTGGCCATCCGCTGGGCGTGCGCGACTTCCGGCACTCCACGGCCAACGACGCGGTCGTGAAGTTCATCCGCACGATCGACGTGCCGGCGCCCGACCGCAGCTCCACCCTGATCTTCGTGCCGTCGCCCGAGATCGGGCTCGAGGTGCGCAACGTCCGGGTCATGGCCAACCATGCCGACTTCTGGTCGATCGAGGACATGCGGAACCTCAAGTTCCGCGGCCGCGTGCCGCGCCTCTACGTCATCGTGCAGCAGCGGCTGGTCGGCGAGGGCAAGGCGAAGGCGATGATGGACCAGTTCGTCGACTACAAGCCGTCCGAATGGAAGGAGAAGCCGCTCGACGGCTTCGTCTGCTTCTACGTCGCCGACTGAAGCCGCCGCACCGGCGTCACTTGGGAGCGCACGGCCAGGTCTGTTCGAGGGCTTCGCTGGCCAGCTCGATGAAGTTCTCGTGCAGGCGTGCGGGAATGGCGTTGATGTAACTGACGACGCCGCGCACCAGCAGGCGGCGCGTGGCGATGCCAGGCAGGCAGATGTTCGGTTTGACCACCTGCAGCGTGTCGATGATGCCCGCGCAGACGCCGGCCAGAAGCAGCCGCGAGGTCGGGATGGGGTCGAGCAGGAAGGCCTCGCAGCCCAGCATGATATAGTTGGCCGAACTCGTGTCCTGCTGCGCCCGCGCAGCCGGCGCGACCCAGGGGGAGGCCATCGACAGGCCCACGAGAATTGCCAGAACGCGCGACAGCTTCATCCGTCCATCTCTTCGATGCGTCAGTTTCGGCCCAGCCGTGATAGGCTGGCGGTCCGGACCGGGGGGCACTGGAGTTGTAAGACATGCCGTTGCGTTGGGAAATCCTGCATGAGCAGAAGCTCATCCATGTCGTCGCAGAAGGGGAAGTGACCCTGAAGGAGATGGAGGAGCATTTCGATGCCCTCGTCGTGGCCAACGCGCTAGCCTATTCGAAGCTGTTCGATGCGACCGCGCTGAAGCCGGTCTACGACGACGAGGACGTGATGGCGATGGGCGCGCGGCTCAGCGCCTATACGTCCCATTTCCCCAGCGGCCCCCTGGCCGTCGTGGGCATCGACGACGCCGTGCAACTGGCGTTCCGGCGCTTCGTCAACATCTCGCCGTCCAAGCGGCCGGCCCGGCTCTTCAAGACCGAGGCCAAGGCGCGCGCCTGGCTGAAGGAACAGGCGCTCATCGCTTCGGATTGAGGACTTGCTGGCTATCGTACCGGAAGAGAGCCGGGCATAGGGGCGGCGGGAAGATGAAGGGGCGGGAAATGCTCACGCCCGCCATGACCAGGACGTAGTCGAACTTATCGAGCTGGTTCGTCGACAGGTTCACGTGGCATTCGGCCTGCAGTTCGCCGAACGTATAGCCGCTGACGATGAAGCTTCGGCCCAACGGCTCCGGTAGTGAAATCCCCGCCGCCCGCAGGTCCGAATAGACACTCTCGATCAGCCGGTCGTCCTTCGACGCCAGGACTCCCGCGAGCTGTCCGACGAGCGGTCCCTTGACGTTCGCGCCCGCGATGCTCCGCTGGACCTGCTCGAGCAGGTAACGCTTGGCATCGCGCGCCGACATCGACTGCGCCTGCGAGGGGTCGGCGACTCGGCCTGCGCCGCTTGCATGATTGCAGACGTTCACCGCCTGCTGTTCGAGGCGGCTCTTCGGCGGTTCGGGCCCGCTCGGGCAGGCGCCGACGGTCAGGAACATCTCGGTGGTGTCGATATAGATCCAGGTATCGGGCGGGCGGACGAGCAGTTGCGCGATGAAGCCCGCGTCGACACCGAGGTCGGCGGCGTAGCGGATCAGGGCCGAGGCGCCCGCCCGGCCCAGTCCGAAACCGCGGGCGATCCCCGCTGTGGCATCGCCCTTCGTCTCGCTCTGAATCGCCGTGGCATCCAGCGTGAAGTTGTGGAAGCCGACTTGACCGCCGATCTCGATGGTGCGGCTGGGGAGGGGCGTGGGCGACTGCCGGCTGGCCGTGCCACCCAGGAATGCCATTGCACAGGCGGAGAGGCAGATGTCGCCCTTGCGCACGAGCGTGGCCACCTCGAATTCGCGAAAAAGGTACCCGACCTTGAGACCTTCCAGCAGGTCGCCGCCGCTGCTGCTGAGTTCGGCGGTTGCCAGCGGTTGATTGGCGATCCGGGCGGTCTTCGTCTTGAGACCCGCCAGCATGGCCCGCAGCTTGTCGCCATCGCCCTGTTCGAAACGGCCGGTGAGGCGGAGCGTGTGGGCGACCAGGGGCGCCTTCGGGTTCAGCCCGGGAATCGACTTGCTGTCGAGAGCGATGTTGAAGGCTCGGGCCTCGTCCGGCACGAAGCTCCAGCAGAAGAAGCTGATCGAAAACGCCGACAGCCACCTAAACATCTCGGCCGTCCCGTGCTGCCACCGGTTCGGAGTGCCTCACGCTTGTTCCCCGTCTCGCAGCAACGCCCCGGAAGAATTCCCTGACGTCGGTTGAAAAAACCGTACCATGCAAACTCGTCTGAGTTCACCATCCCTCTTTAGGACATCGGCGCCGGGTCGATGATTGCGCTGGATCAAAGGCGCTGTCGGCGGCTCGGCTAGAGTGGGGTGGCCCAATACGCGATGCGTTCACGTTTCATTAGATGCATCCAGGTCGGAGAACGATGAAACAGCAGTCACTTCCGCCGTCCAGGCCGGAACCCGGGACGGGGTCTGCGCGGCGGATCTATTGGATTTCACTCGCGGCGCTGGCCGGTTTGATTGTCCTCGCTGCCGTGCTCACGGTCGAGGAATGGCTGGGATTGATCCCGTCGTTCCAGCGGGCGATGCAGGATCTGTTTTCGCGGGGAGCGCTTCTGGCGACCGGACTGGTGATCGCCTTGATGGGCTTCGGCGCACTCTTCCAGAATTCGTTGCGGAGGAATGCTCGGCGGGGAGATCCTGCCGAAGCGACTCGCGGGAACAGAGGCTGGCTGCTGTTGATCGTATTCGCCGGCTTTGCGCTGGGCATCGCGGCCACCGGTTATCTCCTCAACAACGACCTGCGTACGGCCTTTCGCGACGAACGGCTGTCCCAGCAGGCTGGCATCGCCAGCCTCAAGGCGCAGCAGATCGACCAGTGGGTTGCCGAAAGGGTGATCGACCTCGGATTTCTAGTGACGTCTCTCAAGGGGCTGCCGTTGGGCCAGAACGATGCCAGGCCGGAACTGCGCCAATTCGTCGAACTGCTCATGTATCAGATGCTGATCGGACATCCCGAACGGCGCGAGATCATGCTGTTCGCGGCCGATGGGCAATTGCTGGCCGAGGTGGGCGGTAGTCCCGGTCATCTCGATCATCGCGACGTCGGCGTCCTGGTGCGTGAAGCCGCCCGCGACGGCAAACTGAAGATCGGATCGCTTCTGCTCGATGCCGGATCGCCGCCGGGCCCCAGCATGGCCTTCGCGCAACCGTTCAATGCCGGGGAGCCCGCTCCGGGCCGGCCTGCGAGCCAGTTCGTCGTCGTGCTCGCGGTCGACCCGAGCGTAGAACTGTTCAAGAAAGTGCAGGCATGGCCGACCGACGGCGCGACTTCGGAGGTCGTGGTGGTGCGTCGGGAGGGCGATGACGTCGCCTTCCTGATGGCGCCGCGCTTCTGGGAGCGCCCGATCCCGCCGTCGGGGCTGCACCTCCCCATGTCGACGCCCGATCTCCCCGCCGCTGCCGCGATTCGCGACGGAGACGGTGCCCGCGTGGGCATGGATTATCGCGGCACCAGGGTCCTTACGGCATCCCATGCCGCGAAGACGGTTCCCTGGATCGTGATCGCGAAGTCGGACTACGACGAAGCCATGCGCCCGATCGATCGCCGTTCCGAGAAGATCGCCCTCGTGTTCGGGGCGACCATCTTGGTGGCGGCTTTCCTGGTCTGGTCGCTCTGGAGGGCCCAGCAGGAGGAAACCCGCGAACTCGAGGTGAGCAACCTTCGCTTCGTTCACGCCGTGCAGGATATGTTCATCGTGCTCGATGGCGAAAACCGCATTCTCGAAACCAACGAGGCCGCGCAGAAGGCCGTCGGGTACAGTGCCGAAGAGCTGCGGGGGATGGATGCGCGGGACCTCAGGATCCCCGATGGGACGGACGAGGAGGATCAGGGGGCCGCGGCGCTGGCGAGGGCGGGTGGCCGAATAGAGGTCCGCACCGTGATTCGCCGCAAGGACGGCAGCACCTTCCCCGCGGAAGTACGCGTCAGTACTTTCGAACTCGACGGACAGACCTACCGTCAGGCGATGGGCATCGACATCAGCGATCGTGTGAAACTGGAGCAGCAGGTGCTGCGATTGGCGCGCGTGAAGCGTTCGCTGCAGGCGGCAACTAGCATCCTGCTGCGGGCCCGATCCGAGTCCGATGTCTTCGATCAGCTCTGCGCCATCCTCGTCGAATTCGGCGACTACCGGATGGTGGCGATTGGCGTTACTGGTGGGGATCCTGCCGGCACGATTCTGTTTCCCGCCTTCGCGGGATACGAAGATGGGTATCTCGCCCAGGCCGAGCGTATCAGGAACGCCCAGACCTCTGACAAAGGCCCGCTGGTCAAGGCAATCGAGACGGGAACCGTCCAGATCAACCAAGATTTCGAGGTCAATCCGGTGACACGACCGTGGCGTGACGAAGCGCGACGACGCGGCTACCGCTCGAGCATCATTTTGCCCCTGCGGCGTCGGGGTACGGTGGTGGCGGCCCTCACGATCTATGCAGAGCAACCGCAGGCGTTCGACGCGGAAGAGGTCCAACTCCTCTCGGCCCTTGCCGACGACGTCTCTTATGTCCTGTCGAGGATTGCTGTGTAGTTTGCCGTTGGAGTGCCCCGGAGCGGAATGCAATCACGCGCCAACCGCATGCTGAAGAGGATCGCAGCTGCGGGCCTCGGCGCGAGCGGGTTCCAGTCGGGCACGAACCTGGGCGCCTCGATGGCTCCGGCCAGTCCAGTCGGACCGTCTCTGGCGTAAGTTCAATCGAGCCTCCTTCCTCTGGACGCGGAGATTCCAAGAATCATGTGCATCCTGTGCAATCCAGCGTTTGCAGCCGCGATGCGCCGTTGCTCGCTGCCGTCTCGCCGGCAGATCATGAAATCGGCCGCCGCGGCGGCGACCGGTTCTCTTTTTTGCCACGCCATGGCCGGACGCCCCGCCGAAGCGCAATCGGGTTCGCTTCAGGATGTGCTCGGCAGGCTGCACCCCAATAAGCTGCCGCAAGCCCGCATCTTCAGGGCAAGAGAAGTCGTAACCCTGGACCCGGCGAAGCCGACGGCCACCGCCGTCGCCGTCCTGGGCGACCGTATTCTGGCTGTCGGATCGGTAGAGGGAACTCGTCGCGGCGTCGGGTCCCCAACCGTTCATTCTGGACGAGACGTTTGCCGACAAGGTCATCACGCCCGGCTTCGTCGCCCAGCACGATCATCCCCTGCTGACGGCTCTGACGATGGTTTCGGAAATCATCGCGATCGAAGATTGGATCCTGCCCTCGGGAACCATCCCGGCCGCCAAGGGACGAGACGAGTACCGAAAGCGGCTGGTCGAAGCCGATGGCAAGCTGAAGAACCCTCGGGAACTACTGGTCACGTGGGGCTATCATCCGCTTTTTCATGGAGACTTGAGCCGGGCGGACCTTGATCGGATCAGCACGACGCGACCCATCATCGTCTGGCACCGCTCGGCACATGAATTCATCGTCAACGGCAAGGCACTCGAGGTTTACGGCATCGATGCCCCGTTCGTCGGGACCTGGCCGGCCGCCGCTCGCGAGCAGGTCAACCTGGAGCAGGGACACTTCTGGGAGGGGGGCATGTTTGCCGTCTTGCCCAGGCTCCTGCCCGCGATTGCAACGCCCGACCGACTGCGGCGCGGTCTGGAGTTCGTCGTCCGCTACTACCATTCGAGCGGCGTCACGGCGGGGTGTGAGCCCGGCGGCCTCTACTCCAGGGAACTGCAGGACGCACTGAACGCCGTCCTTTCCCGCCCGAACGTGCCGTTCCGGTTCTATTTCATTCCGGATGGGAAATCGATTTTCACCGCCTTTCCCAACAGCGCCGTCAGCGAGACGGAAAAAGTCATGGGCTGGGGAGAGGGAATGACGGCGATGATGCCGAGAACCATCAAGCTGTTCGCCGACGGAGCGATCTACTCGCAGGCGATGCAGCTTCGCGAGCCCTACCTCGACGGACATAACGGCGAGTGGATCATGCCACCGGAGGACTTTGCCAAGGCCTTCGAGATTTACTGGGATGCCGGCTACCAGATCCACATCCACGTGTGCGGCGATGCCGGTCTCGACATGGTTCTCGACAATCTTGAAGTCGGCATGAGGCGCCACCCACGCTTCGATCATCGAACCGTGGCGGTGCATTTTGCCGTATCGCGTGCCGATCAGGTCGATCGGATCAAACGGCTGGGTGCGATCGTGAGCGGCAATCCGTACTACGTGAGTGCGCTTGCGGACAAATACAGCGAGCAGGGGTTAGGGGCTGAACGTTCCGACACCATGGTCCGCCTCGGCGATGTCGAGCGGGCGGGCATCTCATACTCGCTTCACTCCGACATGCCGATGGCGCCCGGACAGCCTCTCTTCCTGATGCATTGCGCGGTCAACCGGATGACTGCCTCGGGCCGCGTGGCAGCACCCGAGCAACGCGCCAGCCGGCTGAATGCCCTGAAGGCCATTACGCTGGAGGCCGCCTATTCTCTGCGCCTCGAGAAAGTGATGGGAAGCATCTCCGCCGGCAAGCTTGCGAACTTCGCCGTGCTGGGCGGCAATCCGCTCACTGTCGATGCCGGGAGCATCAAGGACATCCCGGTCTGGGCGACCGTGCATGAGGGACGCGTTCTGCCAGTCCGCTCCTGAGCGGGCCAACTGAAAAAGGGGGCCCTCAAACGCGTCCGTGGCAGTGCTTGAACTTCTTGCCGGAGCCGCAGAGGCAAGGCGCGTTGCGCGAGACCTTGCCCCAGGTCGACGGATCGTTGGGATCCACCGGGCCGTTGGTGATCGGCCGCGGGCGGTGCAGCGTCGACACGCCGCCGCCGTCCGGGTCGGCCGGATCGTAAGCCGGGTCGTCGGCCATCGCCGCGGCCTGCGCCGGATCCTCATGCACCTCGTGCATGTTGGTCGGCATCTCGGGCATCGGCGGCGGCTCCATGCGGATCTGCAGGGTCGCCAGCAGCGTCACCACCTGTTCGCGCATGTTGGTCAGCAGGTCGCTGAACAGGTTGAAGGCCTCGCGCTTGTATTCGTTCAGCGGATCCTTCTGGCCATAGGCGCGCAGGCCGATGCCCTGGCGCAGATGGTCGAGGTGGAGCAGGTGATCCTTCCAGTTCTGGTCGAAGATCTGCATCAGCACGCTCTTCTCGACCTGGCGCCAGACGTCGGGTCCGTACTGCGCGGCCTTCTGCGCGAACACGCGCTCGACGGCGTCGTTCAGGCGAACCTTGATCTCCTCGTCGGCAATGCCTTCTTCCTTCGCCCATTCTTCGACCGGCAGGTCGAGGCCGAAGATGCGCTGCACGTCGTCCTTGAGCTCGCCGACCTTCCACTGCTCGGCGTAGACGCCCTCGGGGATGGTCCGCTTGACGAGCGTGTCGACCACGTCGCGGCGCATGCCGGCGACGGTCTCGGACACGTCCTCCGTGCCCATCAGCTCGATGCGCTCCTTGTAGATCTCCTGGCGCTGGGCGTTCATCACGTCGTCGAAGCGCAGCAGGTTCTTGCGGATCTCGAAGTTGCGCGCCTCGACCTTGCCCTGCGCCGTTTCCAGCGCCTTGTTCAGCCAGCGGTGGGTCAGCGCCTCGTCGTCGGCCATGCCCTTCTTCTGGACCCAGTCGAGCACCTTGTTGTTGCCGAAGATGCGCATCAGGTCGTCTTCCAGCGACAGGAAGAAGCGCGAGGCGCCGGGATCGCCCTGGCGGCCCGACCGGCCACGCAGCTGGTTGTCGATGCGGCGCGATTCGTGGCGCTCGGTGCCGACGACGAAGAGCCCGCCCGCCTCGCGCACGATCGCGCGGTCGCGCTCGACGCCGGCACGGATCTCCGCCTCGACCCGCGCGATCTCGGCGTTGCGCGCCGCCTCGTCGGGGAACTTCGCCGTGATCTCGGGCACGCTCTGCTGCACCAGCATCTCGACGTTGCCGCCGAGCTGGATGTCGGTGCCGCGGCCGGCCATGTTGGTGGCGATGGTGACGGAGCCCGGACGTCCGGCCTGGGCCACGATCTGCGCTTCCTGGTCGTGGAAGCGGGCGTTCAGCACGTTGTGCGGAATGCCGGCCTTCTTCAGTGCTTCGGACAATTCCTCGGACTTCTCGATCGACACGGTGCCGACCAGCATCGGCTGCTGGCGCGCGCGACATTCGCCGACCAGCTTGACGATGGCGCGCGTCTTGTCGGCGAGCGTGCGGTAGATCTCGTCGTCGGCGTCCTTGCGGGCGACCGGCACGTTGGTCGGGATCTCGACCACCTCGAGCTTGTAGATCTCGGAGAACTCCGCGGCCTCCGTCAGCGCCGTGCCGGTCATGCCCGAGAGCTTGGGGTACATGCGGAACAGGTTCTGGAAGGTGATCGAGGCCAGCGTCTGGTTCTCGCGCTGGATCTCGACATGCTCCTTGGCCTCGAGCGCCTGGTGCAGGCCTTCCGAATAGCGGCGGCCCTGCATCATGCGGCCGGTGAACTCGTCGATGATGACGACCTGGCCGTCCTTCACGATGTAGTCGACGTCGCGCGCGAACAGCTTGTGGGCGCGCAGCGCCTGGGTGATGTGGTGCAGTACCGACACCATGGTCGGCGCGTAGAGGCTGATGCCTTCCGCCAGCAGCCCGTCGGCGCGCAGCATGTCCTCGATCGCCTCGATGCCGGCGTCGGTCAGGACGACCGTGCGGTTCTTCTCGTCCTTCTCGAAATGCTCGGCCTTGAGCTGCGGGATCACCGTGTCGGCGCGGCGATAGAGTTCGGAGGAATCCTCGGCCGGGCCGGAGATGATGAGCGGCGTGCGCGCCTCGTCGATCAGGATCGAATCGACCTCGTCGACGATGGCATGGTTGAAGGGCCGCTGGACCATCGCGTCCAGGCGATACTTCATGTTGTCGCGCAGGTAGTCGAAGCCGAGTTCGTTGTTGGTGCCGTAGGTGACGTCGCAGGCATAGGCCGCCTTGCGCTGCTCGTCGTCGAGTTCGTGGACGATGATGCCGACGGTGAGGCCGAGGAACTTGTAGACGCGGCCCATCCACTCGGCGTCGCGGCGGGCGAGGTAGTCGTTCACGGTGACGACATGCACGCCCTTGCCGGGCAGCGCGTTGAGATAGACCGCCAGCGTGGCGACGAGGGTCTTGCCCTCGCCGGTCTTCATCTCGGCGATCTTGCCCTGGTGCAGGACCATGCCGCCCTTGAGCTGGACGTCGAAGTGGCGCTGGCCGAGGGTGCGCTTGGCCGCCTCGCGCACCGTGGCAAAGGCTTCCGGCAGCAGACTGTCGAGCGTTTCGCCCTTCGCCAGGCGCTCCCGGAACTCGACGGTCTTGCCGCTGAGCTGCTCGTCGGAAAGCTTGACCATCTCCGGCTCGAGGGCGTTGATCTTCGCCACCGTCTTGTCGAAGCCCTTGACGATCCGGTCGTTGGCCGTCCCGAACAAACTCCGGGCGAGCGCACCGAGCATGAAAACCTCGATATTCTAATGACTTAGGCGGGCACATCGGCCCGCCCTCCCCGTGAGAGATAGAGAGCAGGTCGGAGAGTGTCAACGCAGCCCGCTAACGCAACCGCCCCGCCACCGGCCGGAAAGGAAGGTCGCCCCGGCGAACGCCTCGCCATGGACGCAGGCCTCACGAAAAAGTGCCGCAATTCAAAGCCATTACGCCTCTCGTCGGGGAGGCGGCGCTTGCTTGGCCCGAGCGGGCCTGTGTAAACGGTTTGCGCCTTTCGTAACGAATGAATCTGCTGGAGTCCGCCATGAGTCATGACCTGCGCAACCTGCGCCTCGCCCTCCTGAGCGGCGCGGTCGCGCTCCTCGCGGGACCCGTTCTGGCCCAGACTCCGCCGGCACAGGCGCCGAAGCCGCCCGCTGGGCAGCCCGCCGCGAAGCCGCCGGCCGCCGCCGCGACCCCGGCCCCGACCGCCGTCAAGGATCCGGTCGTGGCAATCGTGAACGGCCAGCAGATTCGCCTGTCCGAGCTCGAAATCGCCCAGCAGTCGCTGCCTCAGCAGTATCGCTCGATGCCGCTGCAGGCGGTGTTCCCGGCGCTGCTCGAGCGCATCATCGACAGCAAGCTGGTGGTCCAGGAAGGCAAGAAGACCAAGACGAACGAGGATCCGGCGTTCAAGAAGCGCATGGCCTTCGTCGAGGAGCAGGTGCTGCAGGATTTCTGGATCCAGCGCGAAATCTCCCGCCTCGTCACCCTGGAGAAGATCCAGCAGCGCTACCAGGAGCGTCTGAAGTCGATGCCGCCCGAGGAAGAGGTGCATGCGCGCCACATTCTCGTGGCCACCGAGGACGAGGCCAAGGCGATCATTGCCGAGCTGAAGAAGGGCACGCCTTTCGACAAGCTCGCCAAGGAGAAGTCGACCGACAAGGCGTCCGGCGCCGAGGGCGGCGATCTCGGCTGGTTCAAGAAGTCCGACATGGTGAAGGAATTCGCCGATGCCGCCTTCGACCTGAAGAAGGGCCAGGTCTCCGAGACCCCGACCAAGACCCAGTTCGGCTTCCACGTCATCTCGATCGACGATCGTCGCACCGCGCCGCCGCCGGCGCTGGAGGAACTGTCCGAGCAGATCCGCGAGGAACTGGCGCGCGAGGCCATCACGGCCCAGCTCGACCGGGTCCGGTCCGGATCGAAGATCGAGAAGTTCAACATGGACGGCACCAAGGCCGAGGCGGCGCCCGCCACTCCGGCCGCACCGGCGGCTCCCGCCGCCACGCCAGCCAAGCCGGCTGCGCCGCCGAAGTAAAGATCGCGCCGAATCCGCCTCAACTAAAACTCACGTTTTAGGGCGTTTCTGGTGTAGTCTCCGCCGCTGGCCGGCTGCTTTTCCGCAGCCGCGCCCGAGGGGAGAAACATGTCCGCCAACCACGCCATATCGCCGCTCGCCCCCAAGACGACGCCGACGCTGCCCCGCATCGCCGGCGTAAAGCTGGGCGTCGCGCGCTCCGGCGTGCGCTACAAGGACCGCGACGACGTCCTGCTGGCGGTGGTGCCGGCCGGGGCCACGATCGCCGGCGTCCTGACCAAATCCAAGACCTGCTCGGCGCCGGTCGACTGGTGCCGCAAGAACCTGTCGCGCGGCAAGGTCCGCGCCATCGTGGTCAATGCCGGCAATGCCAATGCCTTCACCGGTAAGCTGGGCGACAAGGCGGTCGAGGAGACGACGCGCTCCATCGCCCAGGCGCTGGGCTGCCCGCGCAACGAGGTCTTCATGGCCTCGACCGGCGTGATCGGCCAGCCGCTCGACTGGGAGAAGATCGCCGCCGTCGTGCCGACCCTCATCAAGTCCGGCCGGGAAGACGCCTGGTCGTCGGCCGCGGCTGCCATCATGACCACCGATACGTTCCCCAAGCTGGCGACGCGGCAGGCCAAGATCGGCGAGCGCACGGTCACGGTGAACGGTTTCCTGAAGGGTTCGGGCATGATCGCGCCCGACATGGCGACGATGCTGGGCTTCTGCTTCACCGACGCCAAGATTCCCGGACCGGTCCTGCAGAAGCTGCTGTCCGACGCCGCCGACAAGTCGCTGAACTGCGTCACCGTCGACGGTGATACCTCGACCAGCGACACGCTGCTGATGGTCGCCACCGGGGCGGCCCGGCACGCGCCGATCGAGGAAGCCGACGATCCGGTGCTGGTCGACTTCAAGCGCGCGCTCGACGAGGTGCTGATCGAGCTGGCGCAGCTTCTCGCCCGCGACGGCGAGGGCGCCACCAAGTTCGTGACCATCAACGTGGGCGGCGCCTCGTCGAACGGCGCGGCCCGCAAGATCGGCCTGGCGGTTGCCAACTCGCCGCTGGTCAAGACCGCGATCGCCGGCGAGGACGCCAACTGGGGGCGTATCGTCATGGCCGTCGGCAAATCGGGCGAGCGCGCCGATCGCGACAAGCTGCGCATCTCGATCGGCGGCGTGCGCATCACCGATGCGGGCCAGGTCGTCCCGAACTACGACGAGGCGCCGGTCGCCCAGCACATCAAGGGTTCCGACGTGGTGATCGACATCGACCTCGGCATCGGCCGCGGCCGCGCCACCGTCTGGACCTGCGATCTCACGCACGGCTACATCGACATCAACGGCAGCTACCGTTCTTGATCTCGTTCGAAGACGAATGCCCGGGCGGCCCGCCGCCGCTGGGCGAGCGGCCGCTCGTGCTGGTGGCCGCCGTTGCGCTGGTCGATGCCGACAGCCGCGTTCTCATCGCCCAGCGTCCGCCGGGCAAGTCGATGGCGGGCCTCTGGGAGTTTCCCGGCGGCAAGGTCGATGCCGGCGAGACGCCGGAGCATGCGCTGGTCCGTGAGCTGCACGAGGAACTGGGAATTGAGACGGCGACGAGCTGCCTGGCGCCCATCGCCTTTGCCAGCCACGGCTACGAGAAGTTCCACCTGCTGATGCCGGTCTTCGCCTGCCGTAAATGGAACGGCACGCCGCAGCCGCGCGAAGGCCAGACCCTGAAATGGGTCGTGCCGATGGACCTCAACAAGTATCCGATGCCGCCCGCCGACCTGCCGCTGGTCGGTCTGCTGCGCGATCTTCTGTAGCTATCGCACCGGCGTGAGCTGCGCGCCGGGGCGCCAGCCCACCAGGTCGCGGAAGATCAGCGCCTGGGCGGTGGCCGCCACCGCAGTGCCGCCGTAGGAGACCAACAGCGCCGCCGTCCAGGTGATGATGGCCGCCGATTCGCCCGCACCCAGGACGCCGCGCGTCAAGCCGAGCACGACGAGCGTGGCAACCGTCGTGGCCATCGCGCCGCTGAAGAACACGAGGAACAGGACGCCGATGATGGTCAGGGCATTGCCGCGGCTGTAGGTCCATGAGAGGCGCGGCGTGAAGGGCTCGTCGATGGCGGTCGCGGCGAGCCCATAGCTGACGCGCAGCGCCAGGATGATCGAGATCGTGAAGCCCAGTCCGATCGGCGCCGCCAGCGCCTGCTTGCGGGCAATCTCGGGATCGGCTGCCGCACCGGCCGCCAGCAACTCGGGATCGACCGTGCCCAGCGTCAGCACGAAGGCGGCGAGCAGGACGAACGTGAAGCCGCCGATCTTGATGAGATGGATGAGGAACGCCATCTCGCGCGGCGACCAGCCGAGGCCGGGCAGGCGGCCGATGTTCTGCGGTCCCAATAGAACGAAACGCTGCCACGCCACCATGAACATCACCGTCGGCACCATGTCGGCGGCCTTCTCGATCAGCACCGGCATCAGCGAGTCGCGCGTCATCAGCGATCCCAGGAGCCGGATCGCCAGCGAAGCGATCCACGGGATGGTCACGAGATGGAAGAACAGGCCGAGATTGGCAAAGACGAAGGCGAAGCTCTGCGCGACCAGGCCGCCGAACGAAAGTTTGCTTGCAGGCACGTCGTCTAGCTCCGTTCCACTTTTTCGCCGGCACTGATTTCGGCCGTACCCAGCGCCTCGGCGAGGCGATGCGCGGCGCTGCCGGGCTTGAGGGGCCTCGGCTGCGAAGCGTGCGGCGCCCAGCCATGCAGGAAGAGCACCTCGAAGCTCGCCGCGACACGGCCGCTCGGCCGGGCGAACCGCTCGCCGTAGAGTTCGGCGGCGCGCAGCAGCACGGCGCGGCCGGTCAGGCCGCGGCGGCGACCGGACACGAGGTTGCTTTCCCCCATGGCGCTGAGATCGCGCATCAGCGCGAGCCCGCTTTCGTATTCGACGTCGATCGTCTCGCTGTCGGCCACCGGCAGGGCGAACCTCGCGCGTTGCAGCAGGCCGGCCGCGTCGCGCAGGTCGGCGAAGGGCGACACGCGTGGGCTCAGCCCGCCGTCGATCTCGCTCTCGGCCGCGGCCAGCGCCTGGCGCAGCTGCCACAGGGTGGCGCCGCCCAGCAGGGCCCCGAGGAACAGGCCGTCGGGCTTCAGGATGCGCGCGATCTGGATCAGCGTGCCGGGCAGGTCGTTCACCCAGTGCAGGTCCATGGCGCTCAGCACCAGGTCGAAGCGGCCGGCCGCGAAGGGGAGGAACTCCTCGTCGGCGACGACGGCCGGCCCTCGCGCACGTGCGGCGAAGCCGCGCCCGAGGTCGGCGCGCACCAGATGCTCCACCGTTGCCCGGCCGGCGAGGGCCGTCGCGACCTCGTCGCCGTGGCTGCCGAGGTCGAGCGCGAGGGGAAAGGTGCGGCGCACGTCGCCCAGCCGGTCGGCCAGCCGCTCGGCGATCTCGCGCTTCAGGAAGTCGTGCCGCTCCCAGTCGCGGGCGGCACGCTCGCGCCGTCGACGCAGAAGGGTACGGTCGAACACCAGCAGGGGATCGGGGCTCGTCACAGTGGGTATGTAAGGGCAAAGGGCGGCCGCCGGTAGGGGAACGCCATCCTGTGGGCGCATTTGCCCGCCCCAATCCGCTCCATGTTGCCGACGGGTGTCAGCGGAGTCTTTGCCGGCATGGGCCGGGCGGTGCTCGACGCCGTGCTGCCGCCGCTTTGTCTCGGCTGCAACGAGATCGTCGGCGCGCCGGGCGCCCTGTGCACGCGCTGCTGGCAGGGCTTCTCCTTCATCTCCGCGCCCCAATGCGTGTGTTGCGGTACGCCCTTTGCGGAGGATCTCGGGCCCGCCGCGCTCTGTGCGGGCTGCCTCGCGCGACGGCCGCGCTATCATCGGGCCCGCGCCGCGCTCGTTTATGACGACGGCAGCAAACGGCTCGTCCTGCCTTTCAAGCACGGCGACCGCACCGACATCGCGCGCGCCTGCGGGGCGTGGATGGCGCGCGCGGGCGCGGACCTGCTGGCTTCGGCCGATCTCGTGGCGCCGGTGCCGCTGCATTGGCGGCGGCTGTTCGTGCGCCGCTACAACCAGGCGCAGTTGCTGGCGCGGATCGTCGTGCGGACGGTCGCGACCGAACGCAAACCGCGACTGGCGCCGGACCTGCTGCGCCGGCGGCGCTGGACGGGTTCACAGGCCGGGCTCAGGGCCCGGGAGCGGCGCAGCAATGTCCGGGAAGCCTTCGACGTCCATCCGAAGTGGGTGTCCGAGGTTTCCGGCAGGACCGTGCTGCTGGTCGACGACGTGCTGACGACCGGCGCGACGGTCGAGGCCTGCGCGCGCGTGCTGGAACGTGCCGGGGCCCGGCGGGTTGACGTCCTGACACTGGCGCGGGTTGTCCGGCCGGCGTTATAATCCGCAAAAGAGGTTAACCATGGCCAAGATCGAGATCTACACCTCGCCGTTCTGCGGCTACTGCGCACGGGCCAAGAGCCTGCTCGACAGCAAGGGCGCCGAATACGAAGAAGCCGACGTGATGATGGACGACAAGAAGCGCGCCGAGATGCGGTCGCGCACCAACCGCACGTCGGTGCCGCAGATCTTCATTAACGGGCAGCATATCGGCGGCTCGGACGATCTCGCCGCCCTCGAACAGGCGGGCAAGCTCGACGCTCTGCTCGCGCAGCCCGGCTAGGGAATTTTCGACATGACCGCGTTCAAGGCCGGCCTGATCCAGACCAACGTCAGCAACGAGATGGCCGAGAACGTGGCCTTCCTGCGCGAGCAGGCGAAGCTCGCGCGCGATGCCGGCGCCGACTTCATCATGACGCCCGAGAATACCGGCCTGATCGGCGCCAACCGCACCGAGACGCTCGCCAAGGCGCAGACCGAGGAAGAGCACGCGATGCTCGCGGCCTGCCGCGCCAGCGCGCGCGACACCGGCGCGTGGTTCCTGCTCGGCTCGATCCATGTGCGCGTGCCCGGCGAAGACCAGATCCGCAACCGCTCCTACCTGATCGATTCGTCGGGCGGGATCGTCGCCAGCTACGACAAGATTCACATGTTCGACGTCCAGCTCGCGGGTGGCGAGAGCTATCGCGAATCCTCGACCTTCAAGCCGGGTGAGAGAGCGGTGCTGGCCGAGACGCCGTGGGGCGTGCTCGGCATGACGATCTGCTACGACCTGCGCTTCCCCTATCTCTATCGCGAACTGGCGCATGCCGGCGCCACGATGCTGGCGATCCCGTCCTCGTTCACCGTGCCGACGGGCCAAGCGCACTGGCACACCTTGATGCGCGCCCGCGCCATCGAGACCGGCTGCTTCGTCTTCGCGCCGGCGCAGGTCGGCACGCACAAGGGTTCCAACCGCAAGACCTACGGCCATTCGATCGCCGTCGCCCCGTGGGGCGAGGTGATCGCCGATGCCGGCGGTGAGAAGGCCGGCTTCGTCATCGCCGATGTCGACATGGCGAAAATCGAGGAAGCCCGGAAGATGGTCCCGTCGCTGACGCATGACCGCAAGTACGCGGCGCCGGCGCGGCACAAGGCCGCGATCGCGAAGGCAGCGGAGTAGCTCCCTGTCATCTTGAGCCCTTTGTCGTCCTGAGCGCAGCGAAGGACCTGACATGGCGATCGAAGGACTCCGTTGCGGGCGTGAGGTCCTTCGCTGCGCTCAGGACGACAAGCTAAATCGCTTCGAACTA
>OFDN01000878.1_pt1 | contig 22254 bp, 18 predicted proteins | sample 1520971 | NCBI WGS metagenome assembly OFDN01 (sample SAMEA94257418, study PRJEB24077) | hot springs metagenome | biome: Aquatic biome; feature: Geographical feature; material: Water | place: India | collected 2012-06-12 | depth 5 m
CCCGCCGCGATCGCCGCGCGCGAGCCCGGCGTCGAGGTCATCGCCCTCGAGCCGACGCCGGCCGAGTATCGCGCCGGACGATCGATCCGCTTGTTCTGGGTGTGGTTCGCGGTCAACGCCTCCGTCGTCAGCCTCGCGCTCGGCGCCGTCATCCTCGGTCTCGGGCTGAGCCTGCGGCAGGCGGTGCTGGCCGCCCTCATCGGCGTGGCGCTCTCGTTCCTCCCTCTCGGGCTCGGAACCCTCGCCGGCAAGTGGAGCGGTCAGCCGACCATGGTGGTGTCGCGCGCCACCTTCGGCACCGTCGGCAACGGCATCCCGGCCCTCATCGCGCTGCTGACGCGTCTGGTCTGGTCGGCGGCCCTGCTGTGGATGCTCGGCGCGGGCACCGCCGAGATCCTGGTCGGGTCGGGGCTGGTGCCGGGCGATGCCCGCCTCGTCGTGGCCCTCGGCGCGGCCGGTGCCGGCCTGGTGATCGCGGCCGTGGTCGCGGGCATCGGCTTCCGGGCGCTCGCGATCACGAGCGCCATCGTCGCGGCCCTCGCCGCGGTGCTCGTCGTCGGCCTCATCGTGCTCACGGTCTCGTACGTCGATCTGGGCGTCGCGCTGTCGATCCCCGACGGCGACTGGGTGCTCATGCTCGGCGGCGCGGTGCTGGTGTTCAGCGCGATCGGGCTCGCGTGGGCCATGAGCAGCGGCGACGTCGCCCGCTACCAGGCGCGCGGCACCTCCGGCTCCGCCGCCCTGCTCTGGACGGCGCTCGGTGCGACGATCCCCGCGTTCGCCCTCATCGCGTGGGGTGCGGTGCTCGCCGCCTCGAACCCGGTGATCGCGGAGGGCCTGCAGACCAACCCCCTCGACCTCGTCGCCCGGCTGCTGCCGCTGTGGTACCCCGCGCCGCTCATCGCCGCGGTGGCGCTCTCGCTGCTCTGCGGCGCCGTGCTCGCGCTCTACTCCGGCGGGTTCGCCCTTCTCGCGGTCGGGATGCGCGCTCCGCGTTGGGCGGGCGTGCTCGTCGTCGTGCTGCTGACCGGAGCCCTCACGGCCGCCCTGCTGCTGCTCGTCGCCGACACCACGGCGCTGCTGCGCGACGTGCTGACCACCGCCGCGGTTCCCATCGCAGCGTGGGCCGGCATCTTCGGCGCCGAGACGATGATCCGGTCGCGGCGGGTGCACTCGCCCTCGCTGCTGCGGCGCGGCGGGGTCTACCCCGCGGTGCGCTGGGTGAACGTGATCATGCTCGTGCTGATCACGGCGGCCGCGTGGGGTGCCACGACGGCCTCGACGGTCGGGCTGGCCTGGCAGGGCTACCTGCTCGGGCCTCTCGGGCTCACGGCTGATTCCCCGTTCGCGTCGGGCGACCTCGGTGTGCTCGCTGCCCTCCTCCTCGGGCTCCTCACCCCGATCGTCGCGGGTATCCCGGCGCTCCGCGCGCTGCAGACCGCCGAGCGCGAGGCGAGCGAGGCGGAAGCTCGAGCGCAGGTCGACACGGGCTCGGCGTTGATCGCCCCGGCGACCGCGCCCGCGTCGTCGGAGACCACCGCGTGACATCGCTCGCCGACGTGCAGGCCGTCGTCGAACAGCTCTGGCCGATCGCGGGGGCCGAGCCGTGGGATGCCCCCGGCCTCATCGCCGGAGACCCCGCCGCCGAGGTGCGGCGCATCGTGCTCGCCGTCGATGCGGTAGCCGACACGATCGACGAGGCCCTCGCCGCGCAGGCCGACCTCCTGCTCGTGCACCACCCGCTGCTGCTGCGCGGCGTGACGAGCGTGGCCGAGAGCACCGCGAAGGGGGCTCTGCTCGCGCGGCTTATCCGCGGCCGCTGCGCCCTCCTCGCCGCGCACACCAATGCCGACATCGTCACGACCGGCACCAGCGCGCGGCTCGCCGCCCTGCTCCGGCTGCAGGATGCGCTGCCGATCGTCGAGACCGCGCCCGGGCTCGGCCTCGGGCGGGTCGGGGCGCTGCCCGCGCCGACGACGCTCGGGGCCCTCGCGCGGCGGATTGCGGACATCCTGCCCCCCACCGCGACGGGCGTGCGGGTCGCCGGAGCCTTCGACCGCCCCGTGCGTACGGTCGCCGTGTGCGGGGGAGCAGGCGACTCGCTGCTCGGTGAAGCGCGCGTGCGCGCGGCGGATGTCTACGTGACGGCCGATCTGCGGCACCACCCGGCGAGCGAGGCCGTCGAGTCGGCACGCGTCGCGGGCGGCCCCGCCCTCATCGACGTCTCGCACTGGGCCAGCGAGTGGCTGTGGCTGGAGGTCGCCGCCGACGAGCTGCGTGCCGCCCTGCCGGGCGTCGAGGTCGCGGTGAGCGAGCTGCGCACCGACCCGTGGGACTTCGTCGTCGTACAGTAGGGGCGCGCCCGCCGCGCACTCCGTGAAAGCATGACCCGAGAGACCAGGTGACGCCCCGATGGCCTTGACCGCCAGCCCCGCCGAGCAGCGGCTCCTGCTCGATGTGCAGGCGCACGACACGGCGCTGCAGCAGCTCGCCCACCGTGAGCGCAGCCTGCCCGAGCGCGCTCGTGTCGACGAGCTCAAGGCCGAGGCCGACGTCATGCGCGAGTTCGTCGTGCAGCGGCGCGGCGAGCTCGAAGACGCCCGGCTCGAGCTGCAGCGGGTCGAGAGCGATGTCTCGCTCGTCGAGGCGCGCATCGCCCGTGATGGCGACCGGATGCAGGCCAGCTCGTCGGTCAAGGACATCGCCGGCCTCGAGCACGAGGTGGCGTCGCTGACGGCCCGCCTCTCCGACCTCGAGGAGATCGAGCTCGGAGTCATGGAGAAGGTCGAGACGCTCGAGAACGAGCTGCAGTCGGCGCAGTCGGCCCTCGACGCCCACCTCGAGCAGCTCGCGGCCGCGGAGGCCGCCCGTGACACCGCACTCGCCGGCATCGCCGAGGAGGTCGCCGCCGCCCGCGCGGCGCGCGCCGAGGTCGCCGGTCGGGTTCCCGCAGACCTGCTGGCACTCTACGAGAAGCAGCGCGAGCGGTACGGTGTCGGTGCCTCGCACCTGCGCGCCCGCATCTCGAGCGCGAGCGGCGTCGAGCTCACCGGCAGCGATCTGGCGGCGGTGCGTGCCGCCGCGCCCGACGCCGTCATCCTGTGCCCTGATTCGAGCGCCATCCTCATCCGCACCGACGAGAGCGGACTGTGACCCGCGAGCTGCTGGTCGAGGCCGACGGCGGGTCGCGCGGCAATCCCGGGCCGGCCGCCGGTGGTGCGGTCGTCATCGACCCGGTCTCGGGCGAGGTGCTGGCCGAGGTGGGTGTCTGGGTGGGCACGGCCACCAACAACGTCGCCGAGTACTCGGGGATGCTCGCCGGCGTGCGGCGCGCCCTCGAGCTCGACCCCGATGCCGCGCTCACGATTCGCATGGACTCCAAGCTCGTCGTCGAGCAGATGATGGGCCGCTGGAAGATCAAGCACCCGGCGATGGCCGAGCTCGCCGCCGAGGCGCGGTCGGTGCTCAGCGGCACGCCGGTGCGCTTCGAGTGGGTTCCGCGGCTGCAGAACTCGCGCGCCGATGCGTGCGCGAACCAGGCGATGGACGCGCGGGCCTCGTTCTCGCGCTGAGCGACCTGCCACCCGGGATGCCCGGCGCGAGCATCCCGCGACCCGCTACCCTGAGAGCGCAAGTGGGCCGGCCAGACGGTCGCGTCGAGCGCACGCCCCCTCGGGGGGAACGGCCTCGCCGAGGAACGTCCGGGCTCCGTAGAGCAGGGCGGTGGGTAACACCCACCCGCAGCAATGCGCGAGAAAGTGCAACAGAGAGCAGACCGCCTCCGGCCTCGGCCGGCGGTAAGGGTGAAACGGTGGTGTAAGAGACCACCAGGGGCCCGAGTGATCGGGCTCGCTGGGTAAACCTCGCCCGGAGCAAGGTCAGACAGACACCGTTGACGCTGCTCGCCGAGGTGTCGGGTAGACCGCTAGAGCGTGTCGGCAACGGCTCGCCGAGAGAGATGGCCGTCGAAGGGAAGCGATTCCTGGAACAGAACCCGGCGTATCGGCCGACCCACTTGCCTCACCCGGTCAGGGTCACCACTGCGAGGGCCGGTAGTCCTTGAGGAAGACCCCGAACAGGTCCTCCCCGGCCTCGCCGCGCACGATCGGGTCGTAGACCCGCGCCGCACCGTCGACGAGGTCGAGCGGGGCGTGGAAGCCCTCCTCGGCGAGGCGCAGCTTCGTCGGGTGCGGGCGCTCGTCGGTGATCCAGCCCGTGTCGACGCTCGTCATGAGAATGCCGTCGGTCTCGAACATCTCGCGCGCGCTCGTGCGGGTGAGCATGTTCATCGCCGCCTTCGCCATGTTCGTGTGCGGATGGCCGGGGCCCTTGTAGCCGCGGCCGAAGACACCTTCCATGGCGCTCACGTTGACGACGTAGGTGCGCGCGAAGGGCGAGGCGGCGAGCGAGGGCCGCAGGCGGTCGACCAGGATGAAGGGCGCGATCGCGTTGGCCAGCTGCACTTCGAGCATCTCGAGCGGCTCGACCGAGCCCACCGCCTGGGTCCAGCTGTTGACGTCGTGCAGGTCGGGCACGAGCCCGCCGGCATCGATCGCGGTTCCCGCCTTGTGCCGTTCGAGGGATGCGCTGCCAGCGGTCATCGCCGCCTGCGTCAGTTGCTCGGCCTTCGCCGCGGCCGCCGCGAGGATCGGGTGGGCGGCGACCGACTCGGCCAGGGCGAGCGGGTGCGGATCCATCGTGTGGCCGAACGTCACCAACTCGGGCAGCGGGCCGTCAGGGAGGGGAGCAAGCTCGGCCTCGATGAGCGGCTGGTAGGCGCCGGGGGAGCGGCGCACGGTCTGCGCCGCGTTGTTGATGATGATGTCGAGGGGTCCTGCCTCGGCCACCGACTCGGCGAGGCCGATGACCTGGGCAGGGTCGCGCAGGTCGATGCCGACGATGCGCAGCCGGTCGATCCAGTCGGCCGCGTCGGGCAGGGCCGAGAACCGCCGCACGGCGTCGCGCGGAAACCGCGTCGTGATCGTCGTGTGGGCACCGTCGCGCAGCAGGCGCAGGGCGATGTACATGCCGATCTTCGCCCGCCCGCCGGTGAGCAGGGCGCGGCGCCCGGTGAGGTCGGTGCGGGCATCCCGTTTCGCGTGGTTGAGGCGCGCGCAGTCGGGGCACAGCTGGTGGTAGAACGCGTCGACGAGCGTGTACTGCTGCTTGCAGACGTAGCACGCCTGCGAGCGCGTGAGCTCGCCGGCGAACGGCGCCTCGGTCGACGAGCTGATGTCGACGCCGCGGGTCTCGTCGTCGATGCGGTCGGGCGAGCCCGTCGCGGTGGCCTCGATGACCGCCTTGTCGGCCGCCAGGACCTCGGCGCGCTTGGTCATGCGCCGGTGCACCTTCACGGCGCGGAACATGTGCGCGGTCGCGTGGCGCACCGCGATGAAATCGGGATGCTCGTGGTCGAGCTCGTGCAGCGAGCTCAGCACCCGCAGCGTGGTCGCGAGGTCATCGGGGTCGATGGCGGGCTGGTCGGAGTGCACACGCCAGGGTACCGGTCAGGCGATGGTCGTCCCGAGCAGGGCCCCGATCGCGAACGTCACGGCCAGGGCGATCGCGCCGCCCAGGACCACGCGCACGGTCGGCTTGAGCCAGGGGCTCTTGCCGAGGTAGGCGCCGAGGGCTCCGGTGATACCGAGCGCGACGAGGGTGGCGACGAACGCGATCGGGATGCGCAGCTCGGCGGGCGGGAGCGTGATGGCGAGCATGGGCAGCACGGCACCGAGCAGGAAGGCGAGGAAGGAGGCCCAGGCCGCCTGCCAGGGCTTGAGCACCTCGTTCTCGTCGATGTGCAGCTCGGCCTCGAGGTGCGCGCCGAGGGCGTCGTGAGCGGTGAGCTCCTCCGCGACCTTCTGGGCCGTCTCGGGCGAGAGCCCCTTCGACTGGTAGATGCTCGCGAGTTCGGCGAGCTCCTGCTCGGGCATCTCCTCGAGCTCGCGCCGCTCCTTGGCGATGAGCGCGGTCTGGCTGTCGCGGGCGCTCGCGACCGAGACGTACTCGCCGAGCGCCATCGAGATCGCCCCACCGACCACGGCGGCGGCCCCGGCCGTGATGATCGGGGCGAGCTCGCTCGTCGCCCCCGCGACACCGACGACCACGGCCGCGACCGACACGATGCCGTCGTTGGCGCCGAGCACGCCGGCGCGCAGCTTGTTGAGGCCGTCGCTGAACGCGCCGCGGTCGTGCGGCTCGGCGTCGTGCGGCGTGTGGTCGGAGGGGGTCGTCGAGCCGTCGGTCATGGCTCCAGTCAACCCGTCCCCTCCCCAACCCTCAAGCAAGGCAAGCCTGAGCTATGCATCGGCCTGTCATTCCGTCGGGGGCATGTGCGGGTGCGTAGAGTCGTGATCATCTGGCGAGCATCCGTTCGCACCCCGCGCCGGCTGGGAAGTCGCATACCGACCCCGAAGGCTGCTGTGTCCTCTCTTTCTTCTGTCTCTCCCTCCGGCTCGCTCGGTGCGCTGCGCACGACAGCGCCGCGCGACCCGTCGGCCGCGCCGCTCACCGCCTCGTACGGCGCCCTCATGCGCACCGTGCGCGATGCGGGGCTGCTGCGTCGCCGCGAGGGGTTCTACTACGCCGTGTTCGGCGGTCTCGCGCTCGCGCTCGGCGGCATCATCGCGGGCATGGTGCTGCTCGGCGACAGCTGGTTCCAGCTGCTCATGGCCGGCGCTCTCGGCATCGTGCTGACCCAGATCGCCTTCGTGACGCACGAGGCCTCGCACCGCCAGATCTTCGCCTCGGGCAGGGTCAACGACTGGGTCGGGCGCATCCTCGCGACCGCCGTCGTCGGCATCAGCTACCACTGGTGGATGCACAAGCACACGCGCCACCACGCGAAGCCCAACCAGAAGGGTGCCGACCCCGACATCGAGCAGGACACCATCGCGTTCCTGCCCGAAGACGCAGCGAAGTCGCGCGGGGCCTTCGCGCTCATCACGCGCAACCAGGGGTGGCTGTTCTTCCCGCTGCTCACCCTCGAGGGCATCAACCTGCACGCGCGATCGATCGCCTCGCTCTTCGAGCGCGGCCGTGTCGAGCACCGGATGCTCGAGCTGGGCCTCATCGCGCTGCGACTCTCGCTCTCCGTCGCCGTGCTGTTCTGGTTCCTGCCGCTCGGCATGGCGTTCGCCTTCCTCGGCGTGCAGCTGGCGGTGTTCGGCGTCTACATGGGTGCGTCGTTCGCGCCGAACCACAAGGGCATGCCGATTCTCGAGGCCGACAGCCGGCTTGACTTCCTGCAGCGCCAGATCGTCACCTCGCGCAACCTCAAGGGCGGGTGGTGGGCGACGGTGCTGTTCGGCGGGCTCAACCACCAGGTCGAGCACCACCTCTTCCCGAACATGCCCCGCCCGGCTCTGTCACGAGCGCGCGGCATCGTGCGCGAGTACGCCCAGTCGACGGGCATCCCGTACACCGAGACGGGCATCCTGCGCTCGTACGGCATCGTGGTGCAGTACCTCAACCGGGTCGGGCTCGCCGCGCGCGACCCCTTCGACTGCCCGCTCGTCAACCAGTTCCGTCGCTCGGCCTTGGCGCGCCCCCGGCCCGCCGGCTTTCTGCTGGCCGCCGACGTCCTCCCCGACGAGATGTGCCCTTCCTGTCATGAGCAGCGGAACATTCCGCGACTCATGCCAGAAACCAGGCCCACCGTCGAGGGAGGGCCGCCTCAGCGCTGGTGCTCGGCCGCCAGCGCCGCGGCGCCGATGATGCCGGCGTTGTTGCGCAGCGCGGCCGGCACGATCGGGGTGCGCACGTCGATGAGCGGCACGAACTCCTCGTGCTGCTTCGAGACCCCGCCGCCGATGACGAAGAGGTCGGGCGAGAACAACCGCTCGAGGTAGCCGTAGTAGCGGGTGAGTCGCGCAGCCCAGTCGGCGAACGACAGCTCCTCGCGCTCGCGCGCCGAGTTCGCCGCCCAGGTCTCGGCATCGCGCCCGTCGAGCTCGAGGTGACCGAGCTCGCTGTTGGGCACGAGCACACCGTCGTAGATCAGAGCGCTGCCGATCCCCGTGCCGAGCGTCGTCATGAGCACGAGCCCGCGCTGCCCGCGCGCCGCGCCGAACACCGCCTCGGCGTAGCCCGCCGCGTCGGCGTCGTTCACGAAGTGGATGTCGCGGCCGAGAGCCTCGCCGAAGGCGGTGTCGGCGTCGAGGCCGATCCAGCGCTCGCTGACGTTCGCCGCCGACATCGTGCGGCCGCGCAGCACGACCGCCGGGAAGCAGACACCGATGTGGGCGACGTCGTCAAGCGCGGTGCCGCTCAGGTCGCTGAGCTCGTCGGCCAGCTGGCGCACGCTCGCGATGATCGCCTCGGGCTCGCCGCCGTCGGGGGTGGGCAGCTTGACGCGCTCGCTGGCGAGCTCGCCCGCATCCAGGTCGACGAGCGCCCCCTTGATGCCGGTGCCGCCGATGTCGATGCCGAGAGCGAGAGCCATGGGCGGATCCTTCCGGTCGAGGTGCGGCTGAAGTGCGGGCGGGCGCGTGGTCAGGGCAGCGTCAGGATCTCGGCGCCGCGCTCGGTCACGACGAGCGTGTGCTCGAACTGGGCGCTGAGCGACTTGTCCTTCGTCGTGACCGTCCAGTCGTCGGCCCAGAGGTCCCACTCGATCGTGCCGAGGGTCAGCATGGGCTCGATCGTGAACACCATGCCCACCTCCATCACCGTGGCGTAGTCGGGCGCGGCGTCGTAGTGCGGCACGATGAGTCCGGAGTGGAACGAGCGCCCGACCCCGTGGCCGGTGAAGTCGCGCACGACGCCGTAACCGAAGCGCTTCGCGTAGGCCTCGATCGCGCGGCCGATCACGTTGATCTGGCGGCCCGGCGCCACGGCCTTGATGCCGCGGTTGAGCGCCTCCTGCGTGCGCTCGACGAGCAGGCGCGCATCCTCGCTCGCGGCGCCGGCGATGAAGGTCTTGTTGAGGTCGCCGTGCACGCCGTTCTTGTAGGCGGTGATGTCGATGTTCACGATGTCGCCCTCGGCGATGACGGTGTCGTCGGGGATGCCGTGGCAGACGACCTCGTTGAGGCTCGTGCAGCACGACTTCGGAAAGCCGCGGTAGCCGAGCGTCGACGGGTAGGCGCCGTGGTCGAGCAGGTACTCGTGCGCGATGCGGTCGAGCTCGTCGGTCGTCACGCCCGGCGCGATCGCGGCCCCGACCGCCTCGACGGCCTGCGCGGCGATGCGGCCCGACTCGCGGATGAGCTCGATGGTCTCCGCGTCGTAGACGTCGCCGCCGGTGTGCGGAGGAGGCGCCGTCTTGCCGACGTACGGGGGGCGCGGGATGCCCGCCGGAACGCCGCGCGCGGGGGAGAGCCGCCCGGCGACGAGGTGACCGGAGGCGTCGCGAGGCATAGGGTCGAGTCTACCGAGCGAGGGGAGCGGCCCATGTCCGAGCGCGATGAGCTGCACTGGTGGTACAACCACCGCACCGGCGAGGTCGAGCAGGGCCCGCAGTCACTCGGTCTTGACCGCGATGGCCCCTACGCGACGGAGGCCGACGCGCGCCGCGCGCCTGAGATCGCGCGCGAGCGCGCTCGCGCATGGGCGGCGGAGGAAGAAGAGTAGGGGCCGGCCCGGCTCCGCTAGTCGGTGCGGTCGCGCAGGGCCTGCTCGGCGCTCTCGTCGCTGTAGCTGTGCGCCTCGTCGGGGTAGGCGCCCGACTCGACGTCGGCCTTGTACGCGAGCGCCGCATCCCGCAGCACCTGCCGCAGGTTGGCGTACTGCTTGACGAACTTCGGGATGCGCCCGCCGGTGAGCCCCGCCCAGTCGGTCCAGACCACGAGCTGGCCGTCGCAGTGCGGGCCGCCGCCGACGCTGATGGTCGGGATGCTCAGCTCGGCCGTGATGCGCTTCGCGACCTCTGCCGGGATCATCTCGAGCACGACGGCGAACGCGCCGGCCTCCTGCACCGCGTGCGCGTCGGCGAGCAGCTGCTCGGCCGCCTCGCCGCGCCCCTGGATGACGTGGCCGCCGAGCCCGTGCTCGCTCTGCGGGGTGAAGCCGATGTGGGCCATGACCGGGATGCCCGCCGACACGATGCGCCGGATCTGCTTGGCCGACCGCACCCCGCCCTCGAGCTTCACGGCGTGCGCCCCCGTCTCTTTCATGAACCGGAACGCGGTGTGCAGGGCCTCCTCGGGCCCGGTCTCGTACGAGCCGAACGGCATGTCGGCGACGACGAGCGCGCGCTTGACGCCGTTGACGACGCCGCGCGTGAGCGGGATGAGGTCGTCGATCGTGACGGGCAGCGTCGTGTCGTAGCCGAGCACGGTGTTGCCGGCCGAGTCGCCGACGAGCAGGAAGTCGATGCCCGCCTCATCGAAGATCTGCGCGGTGAGCACGTCGTACGACGTGAGCCCGGTGATCTTGATCCCTTGCTCTTTCGCTCTCGCGAAGTGACGGGTGCGGACGCGCTTCGGTGCCTCAGCCATGCGCCCCACCCTAGCCCGCGCGTCAGCGAGTCGGGCGGTAGGTGATCGGCATCCGCCGGTCGCGACCGAAGGCCATGCCCGAGATCTTGGGCCCGATCGCGCCTTGCCGGCGCTTCCACTCGGCGCGATCGACGAGCCGCGTGACGAAGTCGACGGTCGCGGCATCGAAGCCCAGGGCCACGACGTCGTCGCGCCCGAGCTCGCGCCCGACGTAGGCGTCGAGGATCGCGTCGAGCACCTCGTAGGGCGGCAGCGTGTCTTGGTCGACCTGGCCGGGCCGCAGCTCAGCGCTCGGCGGCTTCACGATCGAGTTCTCCGGAATCGGCGGGGTCTCGCCGCGCGCCTCCGCCGCCTCGTTGCGCAAGCGCGCGAGCTCCCACACGAGCATCTTCGGAACATCCTTGATCGGCGCGAACCCGCCGACCGAGTCGCCGTAGATCGTCGAGTAGCCGACGGCGAGCTCGGTCTTGTTGCCCGTCGTGAGCACGAGGTGCCCGTGCATGTTCGACAGCCCCATGAGGATGATCGCCCGGATGCGCGCCTGCAGGTTCTCGGCCGCGACGCCGTCGAGCGCGAGCTGGGTCTCGACCGGCGCCACGAGGTCGGCGATCGGCTCGACCGAGTAGTGCAGCCCGATCCGCTCGGCGAGGTCGTCGGCGTCGCTGCGCGAGTGGTCGGAGCTCCAGCGCGACGGCATCGAGACGCCGTAGACGTTCTCGGCCCCGATGGCATCGGCCGCGATGGCCGCGCACACGCTCGAGTCGATGCCGCCCGACAGGCCCAGGATCACGCTGCGGAAGCCGTTCTTGCGCACGTAGTCGCGCGTGCCGGTGACGAGGGCGTTCCAGAGCTGCTCGCGGTCATCCGGCAACACGGCGATGTCCGCCGGCACGGGATGCTCGCTCGAGGCCCCGCCGCCCGCGAGCTCGACCCGCCGCACGTTCGGGGGCAGCTCGGTGTCGGTGGCCGCGGCCGCCTCGACGTCGACCACCAGCAGGTGCTCTGAGAACTGGGGGGCACGGGCGAGGATGCTGCCCTGCCCGTCGACGACGACGCTGTCGCCGTCGAACACGAGGTCGTCCTGCCCGCCGACGATATTGACGTAGGCGACGACCGTGTCGGTCTCGACCGCGCGGCGCGTGACGAGCGGCAGGCGCACCTCGTCCTTGTCGCGCTCGAAGGGCGAGGCGTTGATGACGAGCAGCACACCGGCGTCTGACTCGAGCACGCGGCCGACCGGGCCGCCGTCGCGCCACAGGTCTTCGCAGATGATGAGAGCGACGTCCACGCCGCCGAGGCGCAGCACGAGCAGCTCGTCGCCGGGGATGAAGATGCGGTACTCGTCGAACACGCTGTAGTTGGGCAGATGGTGTTTGGCGTAGCGGGCGACGACCCGACCGTTCTGCAGCACGCTCGCGCAGTTCTGGGCGATCGCCGTCGGGGCGTTCGAGGTGCCGAGCAGTCGCGGCTCGTGCGGCCCGTCGGGGTGGCCGACGACGACCGGAAGGTCGCCGAGACCCTCGGCCTCGAGCCGGGCGGCCAGCGCCGTCACTGCCCGACCGGCATCGACGAGGAAGGACGGCCGCGAGGCGAGGTCTTCGATCGGGTACCCGGTGAGCGCCATCTCGCCGAGGGCGAGCAGATCGGCACCCTGCGCGGCGGCGGCGCGGGCCGCCACCACGATCTGCTCGGCGTTGCCCGCGAGGTCGCCGACGACGGGGTTCGACTGGGCGAGGGCCAAGCGCAGGCGGGGCATACCCGTTAGCCTAATGGCGGGCTTTCGGCCGTGATTGAGGGAGAGATGTGAGCACCGGACTGGGTGGCATGGACAAGCAGCGCGACTTCGTTCTCCGCACGATCGAGGAGCGCGGGGTCAAGTTCGTGCGCCTCTGGTTCACCGATGTCGTGGGCACGCTCAAGATGGTCGCGGTCGCCCCGGCCGAGGTCGAGGGAGCCTTCGCCGAGGGCCTCGGCTTCGACGGCTCGGCCATCGAGGGCTTCTCGCGGGCCTACGAGGCCGACGTTCTCGCGCACCCCGACCCGACGACCTTCCAGATCCTGCCCTGGCGCGGCGAGGTCGACCCGACCGCGCGCATGTTCTGCGACATCACCACCCCCGACGGTCAGCCGGCCGCGGCCGACCCGCGCCACGTGCTCAAGCGCACGCTCGCCAAGGCCGCCGAGCGGGGCTTCACGTTCTACACGCACCCCGAGATCGAGTTCTACCTGCTGAAGAGCAGCAAGTACGGCCCGGAGGGCCCGCAGCCGGTCGACGCGGCGGGCTACTTCGACAACGTTCCCGGCGGCACGGCCCACGACTTCCGTCGTCGCGCGGTGCGCATGCTGGAGGACCTCGGCATCTCCGTCGAGTTCAGCCACCACGAGGCCGGGCCCGGTCAGAACGAGATCGACCTGCGGTACGCCGACGCCCTCACGACGGCCGACAACATCATGACCTTCCGCACGGTCGTGAAGGAGGTCGCCATCGAGCAGGGCGTGTACGCCACGTTCATGCCCAAGCCGCTGGCCGCGCATCCCGGATCGGGCATGCACACGCACCTCTCGCTCTTCGAGGGCGACACGAACGCGTTCTTCGACCCGGCCGGTCAGTACCAGCTGTCGACCATCGGGCGGCAGTTCGTCGCCGGCCTGCTCACCCACGCTCCCGAGATCACGGCGGTCACCAACCAGTTCGTCAACTCGTACAAGCGGCTGTGGACGGGCGATGAGGCCCCGAGCTACGTCACGTGGGGCCACAACAACCGCTCCGCCCTCGTGCGCGTGCCGCTCTACAAGCCCGGCAAGGGGCAGAGCGCGCGGGTCGAGTACCGCGGAATGGACTCGGCCGCGAACCCGTACCTCGCCTTCTCCCTGCTGCTCGCGGCAGGCCTCAAGGGCATCGAGGAGGGCTACGAGCTGCCGCCCGAGGCCGAGAACACGGTCTGGGAGCTCAGCGAGGCCGAGCGCCGCGCCCTCGGCTACAAGCCGCTGCCGTCGAGCCTCGACCGCGCCCTGGGCCTCATGGAGGAGAGCGAGCTCGTCGCCGAGACGCTCGGCGAGCAGGTCTTCAACTACGTGCTGCTCAACAAGCGCCGCGACTGGGCGGCGTACCGCGCGCAGGTAACGCCGTTCGAGCTCGAGAGCAATCTCGAGATCCTCTAGCCCCGACGGGGCTTCCCGATGACCCGCCCGCCCTCCACGCTCTCCGAGCTCGCACGCCTCGGCTTCGCCGAGCTCAGCGCCGCGCGCGCGGCCCTCGGCGATCTCGACGGGCACCTGGAGGCCTTCGGCACCGCGGCCGACCCTGATCGGGCACTGCGGCTGCTCGTGCGGCTGCGGGAGCAGCATCCGGATGCCCTCCGCCCCGTGCTCGCCGACCCGGCCTGGGCGGCGCGCGTCATCCGGCTGCTCGGCGCGAGCGAGGGGCTCGGCGAGTTCCTCCGCCGCCGACCGCAGGAGCTCGCGGCCCTGCGCACCCCGCTCGACGAGCTGCCCGACGGCGGCGCGCTACGGCAGCAGCTGGTCGCCGCGGTCGACGCCGCGCTCGGTGCGCGTGCGAGCTCCGGCAAGCCCGACCCGGAGGCCGCGCGCACCGCGCTGCGCACGCGCTACCGCCACTGGCTGCTGCGCGTCGCCGACTGGGATCTCGCCCAGCCCGACGCCGTCGAGGCGCTGCCCGCGGTCGCGGCGACGCTCGCCGATCTGGCGGGCGCGGCGCTCGACGCCGGGCTCGTTCTGGCTCGAGCCGTCAGCACTTTCCCCGCCGACGACGTGGCGCGCACGCGCCTGGCCGTCATCGGCATGGGCAAGGCGGGGGCGCGCGAGCTGAACTACATCAGCGACGTCGACGTCATCTACGTCGCCGAGGGTGCCGCCGGGCTCGAGAGCGGGCGCGCCGTCGAGATCGCGACGCGGCTCGCCGCCGAGACGGCCCGCAGCATCGGCGAGCCCGGCATCGAGCCGCCCCTGTGGGAGGTCGACGCCAACCTGCGGCCCGAGGGCAAGGACGGCGCGCTCGTGCGCACCCTCGAGTCGCACGTCGCCTACTACGAGCGCTGGGCGAAGAGCTGGGAGTTCCAGGCGCTGCTGAAGGCGCGGCCCCTCGCCGGCGATGCCGAGCTGGGCGAGCGCTACACGGCGAGCGTGCATCCCTTCGTCTGGGCCAGCTCGCAGCGCCCCGGCTTCGTCGAGTCGGTGCAGCGCATGCGCGAGCGGGTCACCGAGCACATCCCGGCCGACGAGGTCGATGTGCAGCTCAAGCTCGGGCCCGGCGGCCTGCGCGATGTCGAGTTCACGATCCAGCTGCTGCAGCTCGTGCACGGCGCGCACGATGACCGCGTGCGCCAGGGCGACACGCTCGGCGCACTCGCTGCTCTGGCCGAGCACGGCTACATCGGGAGGGAGGAAGCGGCGTCGTTCTCGGGCGACTACCGCCGCCTGCGGGTGATCGAGCACCGCGTGCAGCTCGACCGCATGGCCCGCACCCACCTCATGCCGCGCGACGAGGAGCGTCTGCGGGTGCTCGCGCGCGCGACGGGGCTCGCCACGACCGCGGACGAGCTGACGGAGCGCTGGCAGCAGACCAAGATCGCCGTGCGCTCGCTGCACGAGAAGCTCTTCTACCGGCCGCTGCTGTCGGCCGTGGCGGCGCTGCCCGAGGAGGGGCTCGCGCTGACGAGCGATCAGGCGGTCGCGCGCCTCGCGGCGATCGGCTTCACCGACGCGGCCGGTGCCCTGCGGCACATCGCCGCCCTCACCAGCGGGGTGTCGCGGCGGGCCCAGATCCAGCGCACGCTGCTGCCGGTCATCCTGCAGTGGCTCGCCGAGGGCGCCGACCCCGACTACGGCCTGCTGGCGTTTCGCCGCTTGAGCGAAGACCTGGGGGAGTCGTACTGGTTCTTGCGCATGCTGCGCGACTCGAGCGGTGCGGCCCAGCGCCTCACGAGCGTGCTCGCCGCCTCCCGCTTCGTCGGCGGCCTGTTCGAGCGCATCCCGGAGGGTGCCGCGTGGCTCGAGAACGTCGACGAGCTGCGACCGCGACCCCTCGAGGCGCTGCTCGACGAGGCGCGGGCCACCGTCGACCGGCACGCGGCCGACGTCGAGGCCGCCGCGAAGGCTCTGCGCACGGCCCGGCGGCGCGAGGTGCTGCGGCTCGCCCTCGCGGGCATCCTCGACGTCATCACGGTCGAGGAGCTCGGGCGCGGCCTCGCCGACATCACGACAGCACTGCTCACCGGAACACTCTCGCTCTGTCACCGCTACGGCGACGGCATCGAGTTCGCCATCATCGCCATGGGGCGCTACGGCGGGGCCGAGCTCGGCTTCGGCTCCGACGCCGACGTCATGTACGTGTACCGCGACGCCGGGGCGGGGGAGGACGCCCAGAAGCGTGCCGAGCGCATCGTGCACGAGCTCAAGCGCCTGACCGAGGACCTGCGGCTGCCGCTCGACCTCGACATCGACCTGCGGCCGGAAGGGCGCAACGGGGCGATCGTGCGCTCCCTCGACTCGTACCGCGCCTACTACGAGCGCTGGTCGCTCACCTGGGAGGCGCAGGCCCTGCTGCGGGCGCGCGCCGTGGCGGGCGACGAGCCGCTCATGGCCGCCTTCACCGCTCTCGCCGACACCGTGCGCTACCCGGCGACCTTCGGCGAGGCCGAGGCGCGCGAGGTGCGGCGCATCAAGGCGCGCGTCGAGTCCGAGCGGCTGCCCCAGGCGGCCGACCCCGCGCGGCACCTGAAGCTCGGGCGCGGATCCCTGAGCGACGTCGAGTGGTTCGTGCAGTTGCTGCAGCTGCAGCACGCGGCTGCGCATCCGCCGCTCGCGACCACCTCGACCCTCGACGCCCTGCAGGCGGCGACGGATGCGGAGCTCGTGCAGCCCGCCGACGCCGAGCGCCTCCGCGCGGCCTGGCTGATCGCGTCGCGCGCCCGCTCGGCGCTCACGCTGTGGAGCGCGAAGACCGGCGACGTGCTGCCCCTCGACCGGGCGCAGCTCGAGGGGGTCGCCCGCCTCATGGGGTACCCGGCCGGGGGAGCCTCGCAGCTCGAGGAGGACTACCTGCGCACGACGCGGCTCGCCCGCCAGGTGTTCGAGAAGGGCTTCTACGGCACGGCGTAGGCGAGCCCGCATCCCGTCGCCGCGCGACGCTCGCCGATGCACGACGAGGGCCCCGCTCCTGACGGAACGGGGCCCTCGCCGTGTGTGGTGGCAGTACTGGCCTAGACCGAGAAGTACAGCTCGTACTCGAACGGGTGCGGACGCTGGGCGGCCGGCAGGATCTCGTTCTCGCGCTTGTACGCGATCCAGGTGTCGATGAGGTCCTTGGTGAAGACGCCACCGGCGAGCAGGAACTCGTGGTCGTTCTCGAGAGCGACGAGCGCCTCCTCGAGCGAGCCCGGAACCTGCGGGATGCCCTTGGCCTCCTCCGGCGGAAGCTCGTAGAGGTCCTTGTCGACGGGCTCGTGCGGCTCGATCTTGTTGATGATGCCGTCGAGGCCCGCCATCATCTGGGCCGCGAACGCGAGGTACGGGTTGCCCGAGGCGTCGGGCGCCCGGAACTCGATGCGCTTCGCCTTCGGGTTGGTGCCCGTGATCGGGATGCGGATGGCAGCCGAGCGGTTGCCGGCCGAGTAGACCAGGTTGACCGGAGCCTCGAAGCCCTTCACCAGGCGGTGGTACGAGTTCAGCGAGGGGTTCGTGAACGCGAGAACCGCGGGAGCGTGCTTGAGCAGACCGCCGATGTACCAGCGGGCGATGTCGCTCAGGCCGCCGTAGCCGGCCTCGTCGTAGAACAGCGGCTTGCCGTCGTTCCACAGCGACTGGTGCGTGTGCATGCCCGAGCCGTTGTCGCCGAAGAGCGGCTTCGGCATGAAGGTCGCGACCTTGCCCCACTCGAGGGCGGTGTTCTTGACGATGTACTTGAACTTCAGGATGTCGTCGGCGGCCGAGACCATCGTGTCGAACTTGTAGTTGATCTCGCCCTGGCCGGCGGTGCCCACCTCGTGGTGGCTGCGCTCGACCTCGAGGCCGACCTCCATGAGCTTCAGCACGATGTCGTCGCGCATGTCGGCGTGCTGGTCGACGGGGGTGACGGGGAAGTAGCCGCCCTTGTAGGGGGTCTTGTTGGCGAGGTTGCCGCCCTCCTCGACGCGCGCCGTGTTCCAGGCCGCCTCGCCCGAGTCGACCGAGTAGAACGAGGTGTTCTGCTTCACCTCGTACCGCACGTCGTCGAAGATGTAGAACTCGGCCTCGGGCGCGAAGAACGCGGTGTCGGCGATGCCGGTCGAGGCGAGGTACTTCTCGGCCTTCTTCGCCACCTGGCGCGGGTCGCGGTGGTAGATCTCACCGGTGCGCGGGTTGTAGATGTCGAAGACGATCACGAGCGTGCGCTCGGTGCGGAAGGGGTCGACGTACGCAGTCGACACGTCCGGGATGAGCTGCAGGTCGGACTCGTGGATCGACTGGAAGCCCCGGATCGAGGAGCCGTCGAACAGCTGGCCGACCGTGAAGAAGTCCTCATCGACGGTCGAGGCGGGGATGTTGAAGTGCTGCTGGACACCGGGGAGGTCGGTGAAGCGGATGTCGAGGAACTTGACGTCCGTGTCCTTGATGAACTTCAGCACCTCGGAAGAATCACTGAACATGCGACAGATCTCCTGAGCTTGGTACCGGACGACTGCGAGCGCAGCCACGCTCCGACCCTAGGGCGGAGGGATTTCCCGGCAGTGTCCCGTATGTTTCCGGGATGTTACGCGGGGAGCCGCCGTCGCGTCGGGCGTCGGGATGCTCAGCCGACCGCCTGCGCGAAGCCCTCCGTCGTCTCGGACAGCGCGCGCATCGACTCGGGGATCGGGCGGCCCTTGGCCACCATCGACTGCGCCCAGAGCCGGCCGGCCCGGTAGCTCGAGCGCACGAGCGGCCCGGCCAGCACCCCGAGGAAACCGATCTCCTCGGCCTCGGCCTTGAGCTCGACGAACTCCTCCGGCTTCACCCAGCGGTCGATCGGGTGGTGCCGCGAGCTCGGCCGCAGGTACTGGGTGATCGTGACGATGTCGGTGCCGGCCGCGTGCAGGTCGCGCAGCGCCTGCGAGACCTCCTCGCGCGTCTCGCCCATGCCGAGGATGAGGTTCGACTTGGTGATCAGCCCGAAGTCGCGGGCCTGCGTGATGACATCGAGCGAGCGCTCGTACCGGAACGCGGGGCGGATGCGCTTGAAGATGCGCGGAACCGTCTCGACGTTGTGCGCGAACACCTCGGGCCGCGACTCGAAGACGACGCGCAGCAGCTCGGGGTTGCCCGAGAAGTCGGTGGCCAGCAGCTCGACGCCGGTGCCCGGGTTGAGCTCGTGGATCATCCGCACCGTCTCGGCGTGCAGCCACGCGCCCTCATCGGGCAGGTCGTCGCGGGCGACGCCGGTCACCGTCGCGTAGCGCAGGTTCATCTGCACCACCGACTCGGCGACACGGCGGGGCTCGTCGGTGTCGTAGTCGGCGGGCTTGCCCGTGTCGATCTGGCAGAAGTCGCAGCGGCGCGTGCACTGGCTGCCGCCGATGAGGAACGTCGCCTCGCGGTCCTCCCAGCACTCGTAGATGTTCGGGCAGCCGGCCTCCTGGCACACCGTGTGCAGCTGCTGGTCGGAGACGAGCGAGCGCAGGGCGCTGTACTCGGGGCCCATCTTGGCCCGCGTCTTGATCCACTCGGGCTTCTTCTCGATCGGGGTCTGCGCGTTGCGCACCTCCAGCCGCAGCAGCTTGCGACCCTCGGAGGGGTGGGTGATCGGCGAGGCGGTCATGCGGAGGCTCCTTCGCGGTCGAGCGCGGAGGCGCCGACGGTGCTGAGGCCGAGCGCACTGGCGCCGACCTGGTCGAGGACGTGCAGGGGGAAGTGGCGCTCGATGAGCGGGATGACCTCCGCGGGCGTCACGGTGCGTCCGAGCTCGCGGCTCACCGACGTCACCCCCGCGTCGGTCAGGCCGCACGCGATGATCGAGCGGTAGGCGTCGAAGCTGTTGGAGCAGTTCAGGGCGAAGCCGTGCATGGTCACGCCCTGCGCCACGCGGATGCCGATCGCCGCGATCTTGTCGGTGCCCCGCATCCACACGCCGCTGCGGCCCTCGACGCGGCCGGCGCCCTCGACGCCGAGGTCGGCGAGCACCGCGATGAGCATGCCCTCGAGGCAGCGCACGTAGCGCACGACGTCGACGGGGTCGGCGAGACGGATGATCGGGTAGCCGACGAGCTGCCCCGGCCCGTGCCAGGTGATCTTGCCGCCGCGGTCGACCTCGATCACGGGCGTGCCGTCGGTGGGCCGCTCGTGCGGCTCGGTGCGCTTGCCCGCGGTGTAGACACTCTCGTGCTCGAGCAACATGACGGAATCGGGCGCCCGGCCCTCGACGACGGCGGCGTGCAGGGCACGCTGCTGCTCGAGACCCGACAGGTACGGCACGGAGTTGGCGCTTAGCCCCGTGACGACGTAGTCGATCACGCGCTCAGTGTACGCCCGACCGGGGCTCGTAGGCTGAGCGGGTGACCGCCACGCCGCCCCTGCCCCCGCCCGATTGGCCCGGCCAGCGCCTGGGTCTGCCCGAGACCGGACCGCGCTCGGTGGCGCGGCTGGGTCGCCGCATCGCGGCGCTCGCGATCGACTGGGGTGTCGCCGTCGCCCTCTCCGCGGGGTTCTTCGGCTACGACTCGATCGCGACGCTGCTGATCTTCGTCGGGCTGCAGGTGCTCTTCACCGTGGTCGTCAACGCGAGCCTCGGGCACCTCCTCCTCGGCCTGCGCGTGGTGCCGATGGCCGGTGGGCTGCTGGGCGTGTGGCGCCCGCTCGTGCGCGCGCTGCTGATCGCCCTGGTGATCCCCGCCTTGCTGTTCGACGAGAACAACCGCGGGCTGCACGACCGCGCGGCCGGCACGATCCTGCTGCGGCGGTAGCGGCGACCGCGGCTCCGCACCCCGCCGCCCGCGATCAGCGGGGCTTCGGAGCCCGCGCCTTCAGCGGGTCGATGCCCTTCGGGATCGGCAGCGGGTTTGCCTTGCTGAGCGAGGTGAGCCGGTTGTTCACGGCGAAGACCTCGGCCTTGGTCAGCGAGCGCTTGAGCTTGTTGAGGGTGCGGGCGAGGTTCTCGAGCTTGACGCTGTCGGCGTCGGGGCCCACGTGCAGGAAGTGCACCGGCACGTTCGGCACGATGCGGTTCACGTTGCGGCGCTCGTCCTCCATCATGCGGCGGGTGCGCGACGCCGGCCCCTCGCCGATGACCACGACGCCGGGCTTGCCGACCGCCCGATAGACCGCGTCCTGCGTCTTCGGGCTCACCGTGATCGGCATCTCGCTCGCCTGCCAGGCGCGGCGCAGCGACGACTTGAGAACCGCTCCGACGGCTCCGGGCTGACCGGAGATCTGACGGTACGCGACGCGCTCCGCGCGGCGGCCGAGCACGATGAGCAGCAGCAGCACACCGAGCAGAACGCCCGTCGTCACCCACAGGATGCTCGCCAGCACGTCGCCCGGCGTGACGAACACGGCGAGCAGCACGCTGCCGAGGATCGGCAGCAGGAAGGCCAGCAGCATGATCCAGACCGCCAGCGGGTCCATCCGCCGGGTCATCTGGAACACCTGCCACATCTGCTTCATGCGACCGGGTTCTTTGGGGGGCTTCGGAGCGGAGGTGCGGGCCATGCCTTCCAGGATAGGGGCAGGCGACCCCTCCTCCCCGTCCGGCTCCGACGAGCGCTGAACGGGTGCTGGGGGTCGGGCGCAGCACCGCCCGTCCGCCCTCCGGCACGCTCGCGCGATGCGCCTTCCCGCCGTCGATCCGCTGCCTGCCACGATGGGCGGCCACCGCCTCGTCCGCGTTCTCGGGCACGACGCGATCGCCACGACCGCCCTCGTCCACGCCGGGGGCGAGGCCCGCGTGGCGCGGGTGTTCCACCGGAGTGTCGATGATGCGGTGATGGAGGCGGAGCTCGCGGTGCACGACGCGCTCGCCAGCGGCTCGGCCGAGGTGCGGCAGCATGTCGCCGCGCTCGACGATCTGCTGACCCTCGCCGACGGGCGGCTCGTGCTGCTGCTCGCCGCGGCCACCGGGCCGACCCTCCACGATCTGCTGAGCGCTCGGCACGGGGATCTCGAGCCCGGGGAGGCGGTGACCACCCTCGCGCCCCTCGTCGCGGTGGTCGAGGGCGCGCACGAGGTCGGGGTGACGGGGGTGCCGCTCGACCCGCGCCGCATCCGCTTCGCGGCGAGCGGAGCCCCCGTCGTCGTGAGCGTCGCCGGAGCGATGGCGGGTCCGGTGCTCCCTGCCCGTCTCCGCACACGAGAGCCCGGCTACGATGACGACCACCGCGCGGTCGCGCGCCTGCTGCGAGTGGTCGCCGCCGCGACGCAGGAGCCGGTGTCGGCTTCGCTCAGCGTGCTCGCACCGACGGCCCGCGGCGACCTCGCGACGGCCGCCGCGCTCTTCGACCTCGCCCGCCCGATCCCGATCCGGCTCGACGAGAGGGGAGCGGGGCCGAGCCCGAGCCCGACGGTCGAGGGTGCGCCCGAGAGCGTCGCCGCGCCGCCCGAGCATCGCGCGGCCGGCGAGACTGCGGGTGCTCCCCTCGCCGGGCCGACGGCGGTCGCCCCGCCGGCGGCCGTCACCGCGGTCGCCTCCGCGCTCGTCGCGTTCGGGCTGCCGACGAGGATCAGCAGTACAGTCGTGCGGGCGGTGGGCACCACGCTCGAGGTGCCGCGCCGACTCGATGCCGCACTGCGCGCGGTACGCGCCCGACTGATCGTTGGAGCGCTGGCGCCGGTGCCCGCCGCCGCACCG
>OFDN01000880.1_pt1 | contig 22228 bp, 20 predicted proteins | sample 1520971 | NCBI WGS metagenome assembly OFDN01 (sample SAMEA94257418, study PRJEB24077) | hot springs metagenome | biome: Aquatic biome; feature: Geographical feature; material: Water | place: India | collected 2012-06-12 | depth 5 m
TCGACGAGGACCGTTCGGCCGCGCAGGCGGACGCCGCCCTCAATCGGTTCGAAGCTGTCGTGTTCGTAGTGGGGCGCGCTCATGCGGCGACCTCCGGCGCGGCGGGCGACTAGCGGCGCCCTTCTGCGCCTCTAGGCAGATCGCGATGAACTGCGCCGCGCTCACGCGCTGGTGGAGAGCGGTCGCCGGCAGATCAACGCCAAGCGGCTGACCACCCCGGCCGGCGACAACGCGGCGGAGACGGTGCAGCGCATCCGCGCCATCGACCCGCGATCGGCCGACGCCGACGCGCTGGTCGCCGAGATCAAGGACACCTACCGCCGCTGGGCGGTGCTGGCCGAGCGCGACCGCAACATGAGCGATGCCCAGCGATTCTACGAACGGGCGCTGTCGGTCGATCCGAACGACCGCGAGCTTCAGGAGGCGTTGCGCGGTGCCGGGGGGACCCAGCCGGCACCGGCGGTCGACACCGCCGTCGTGCCGACCGATCCCGACACGGCCCTGGCCTCCCGCGCCTCGGCCCTTGCGGTGCTGGAGCGGCCGGAGGCGCTGCGCGGACTGCTCGGCTTCATGGGCGATCCCGACCGCCGGCTCCCCGACGGGAAGACGCTGCTGATGCTGGCTTCAGAGGCGGGGCTGGCTGACTCCGTGCGCGCGCTGCTGGGCGCCGGGGCCAAGGCCAACGCCCGATCCGGCGACGGCGCCACCCCCGTGATGTACGCGGCGTGGTACGGGCGCGACGACGTCATCGGCCTGCTGGCGTCGGCCGGTGCCGACCTCGACGCCCGCAACACCGACGGCAAGACCGCCCTGATGGCCGCCGCGGCGCGCGGCAACACCGCAGCGGTGCGCGCGCTGGTCGATCGGGGTGCCGCGGTGGACTCCGCCGCCAGCCACGGCTGGACCGCGCTGATGTACGCCGCCAACGCCGGGCACGAGCCGGTGGCCCGGCTGCTGGTCGAGCGCGGCGCCGACCCCTTCCGCAGCGACGAGCGCGGCAATTCCGCCTACACGCTGGGCGCGCTGCAGGGCCACACCGAGGTGGTCGAGGCGCTGCGGCGGCGCTAACCAAGCATGTTTGCTCAGCCCGGCACCCGCGGCTTGCGCGGTGGCGGTGGCGTGATCGGCACGGACGGGACGGGTGCGGCCGGCTCCGCGCGGTGGCGCTGGGCGGGCGGGCGCCCGGCCTCGCCGATCGGCACGATGGTCTGCACGTTGGGCGCGAAGGCATCCCCGCACCACCCCTTGGCCTGCGCCTCCTCCAGCGCCGAGCCGTCGAGCTGCCAACAATCGACCGTCCGCACCGCGCATCCGGCCGGCAGCACGGCCATCAGTGTGGCACCGGCCAACAGGCCCAACCCTTTCGACACCCGCGCCGCCATCCGCCCGCCACCGTCGCCGTCCCCGAGACACCCGCGACTATAGCCCTCCGCCGGGGGCCACCGCCCCTGCGCAGGGAAGGGCGGAGCGTTCGTCCGCCGTACCGCCTTCGCTCCCTTGCCCACAGCCCTTTCGTCGCTCCCCGGCCGGCATGGCCTCGCGTCCGACCTTACCGCAAACTGCCCGGTGATCCACCCCGCGCCGCACGCCGTAACTCCGGTTGGACACACAGGGAGGACAGACCATGACCCACCCCATCCTGATCCTGGGGGCCGCCGGCGGCATCGGCAGCGCACTGGCGCGCCTGCTGGCGGAGCGGGGCACGCCGCTGGTGCTGGCCGGCCGCAGCGAGGCGCCGCTGGCCGAGCTGGGCCGCGGCCTCGGCGCCAGGCATGTGGTGCTGGACGTCACGGATCCGATCAGCCTGGGCGAGGGCGTACGCCGCGCCGCCAAGGGCGGTGCGCTGGGCGGTCTCGCCTACTGCGTCGGCTCCATCGTGCTCAAGCCGGTGGGCTCCGCGACACCGGAGGATTTCGCGCACGCCTTCGCGCTCAACGTCACCGGGGCGGCGCTGGCGGTGGCGGCGGCGCGCAAGGCGCTGACGGACGGGGGCGGCTCGGTGGTGCTGTTCTCCTCCGTCGCCGCCGGGCTGGGCTTCCCCAACCACGCGGTGACGGCCGCGGCCAAGGCTGCGGTGGAGGGGCTGGCCCGCGCGCTGGCGGCGGAGCTGTCCCCGGCCGTACGCGTCAACGCCGTGGCGCCCAGCCTGACGCGCACACCGCTGGCGGCGCCGCTGCTGGTCAACCCCGCCATGGCCTCGGCGCTGGCCCGCCAGCACGCCATGGCGCGGCTGGGCGAGCCGGAGGACATCGCAGCCGCCGCCGCCTTCCTGCTGTCGCCGCAATCCGGCTGGATCACCGGGCAGGTGATCGGGGTGGATGGTGGCCGGTCGGCGGCGGCCGGGCGAGGATGACGCGCACGGCCGGCGCGTGCTACCACCCGCCATCGACCCGTGGCCCCCAAGGACGCCCCGACCATGCATCTGAGACTCCTGCTCGCCGGCTTCGTCGGGACGCTGTTCCTGGCCTTCGTGGTGTTCGTCGGCTTCGGGTCGGGCGATCCTGCGGAGAACCGGGCGAAAGGCTTCCAGGAAGCGTGCGAGGGTTCGGCCTTCGTCACGGTGCTGACGGAGGACCCGGCGCGGATCACCACCGTCTGCTCCTGCATCCTCGGCTGGCACCTGAAGGACGTACGGGACGGGCGCGGCATGCTGCCCATCGCGCTCTACACGGTGGACGGCCCCGCCGCCGCCAACGGCCTGCCGGAGCGCACGTTGGCGACCGACCGCCGGGCGCGGCAATCCTGCACCATCGGCCGGTCGGCCGGCTGACCGATCGCCGGGTGACGGGTGGCCGCCGTCACGCCTTCTCGCGCGCCCGCACCTGCTCGCGGTAGAAGATGTAGAGACCGCTGCCGGCGATGATGCAGGCCCCGGCCACCGTGGTCCAGCCGGGCACCTCCCCGAAGACGACCGCACCCGACACGGCCGCCCACACCAGCGTGGCGTAGACGAACGGCGCGATGACCGACGCGGGTGCGGCGCTGTAGGCGCGGATCATGCAGAAATGGCTGATCGCACCGAGCCCCCCGAGGACCGCCAGCAGCAGCCACCCGATCAGGTCCGGCGGCACCCAGACGAAGGGCATCACCGGCAGCCCCAGCACCGTGCCGACCAACCCGGTGTAGAGCAGCGTCGTGATCGCCGGGTCATGATGATGCAGCATGCGCGTGGTGATCATGTAGAGGGCATTGACCAGAGCACACAGCATCGGCACCAACACCAGCAGGCTGAGCGTCAAACCGGCCGGTCCGACCACCAGCACCGCCCCGCACAACGCCACGGCGACGCCGGCCCAGCGCCGCCAGCCGACCTTTTCCTTCAGGATCGGGACGGACAGCGCGGTCACCAGCACCGGCGACAGCGTCATCACCGTGATCACCAGCATCAGCGGCAGCCGGCTGAGCGCCACGAACATCAGGCTGGTGGCGGTGAACAGCAGCAGCGACCGGACGATCTGCATCGACCGCCAGCCGGAGCGCAGGAGCACCGGCAACCGCGGCCCCACCAATGCGAAGGCGAACAGCGTGTGGAAGGTGAAGCGCGCCCAGGCCACCTCCATCACCGGATAGACCTGCGTCAGGTATTTCGACAGGCTGTCCATGGTGGTGAACAGCAGCGTCGCCAGCAGCATCCAGGCGATCCCGGCCCTGGCCGACCCACCGCTCGTCACACCCGCCTCCTCCCATCCCCAGCGCGGGCGCCACTGTGGGGACCGCGGAAGACACGCGCAACGGAAGGCCGCGCATGCCAGTCCTGCGGGTGGGCGCCTGTGTGAAAACGGGGCGTGGAAAAACGGGGATTGGAAAAATGCGGCCAAGCCCGTCGACCGGCCGGCGGGGTCGGGGCATAGTGGCGCCCGCGAATGGCAGGGCAGACGGACGACCCATGGACAACCCGACCAGCTTTCTTCGATCCCTCTTCGACGCGGCGGTCGCCGCGGTCTCGGCGGACAGCCGCGTGCCCCCGCACCTGCCACCCCCGCCCAAGGGCCGCACCGTGGTGGTCGGCGCCGGCAAGGGGGCCGCGGCCATGGCCAAGGCGGTGGAGGATCACTGGGACGGGCCGCTCGAAGGGCTGGTGGTGACCCGCTACGACCATGGCCTGCCCACCACGCGCATCGAGGTGGTGGAGGCGTCCCACCCCACCCCGGACGAGGCCGGGCAGAAGGCGGCAGCGCGCATTCTGGATCTGGTCAAGAGCTTGTCCGCCGACGACCTGCTGCTCTGCCTGATCTCCGGCGGCGGCTCGTCCCTGCTGGCCGCACCGGCCGCCGGGATGACGCTGGACGACAAGCGCGCGGTGACCAAGGCGCTGCTGAAGTGCGGCGCCTCCATCGACGAGATCAACTGCGTGCGCAAGCACCTGTCCGCCGTGAAGGGCGGGCGGCTGGCGGCGGCGACCCCGGCGCGGGTGGTGACGCTGACGGTGTCCGACGTGCCGGGCGACGATCCCTCGGTCATCGCCTCCGGCCCCACCGTGTCCGACCCGACGACGCTGGCCGACGCCCGCGCGGTGCTCGCGAAATATGGGATCGAGCCGTCGCCGGCCGTCGCCGCGGCGCTCGACGATCCGGCCAACGAGACGCCGAAGCCCGGCGACCCGCGGCTGGCCGGTGGCGCGCTGACCATGATCGCCACGCCCCAGGACGCGCTGGAGGCCGCCGCCGAGGTCGCCCGCGCCGCCGGGATCACGCCGCTCATCCTCGGCAACGCCATCGAGGGAGAGGCGCGCGAGGTGGCGCGCGTGCACGCCGGCATGGCGCTTCAGATCGTGCGGCACGGCCAGCCCCTGCCGCGGCCCTGCGTGTTGCTGTCTGGCGGCGAGACGACGGTGACCGTGCGCGGCCAGGGCCGCGGCGGCCGCAACGTGGAGTTCCTGCTGGGCCTCGCCATCGCGCTGGACGGCCTGCCCGGCGTGCACGCCATCGCCTGCGACACCGACGGCATCGACGGGACGGAGGACAACGCCGGCGCCGTCCTCACCCCCGACACGCTGGCGCGTGCCGCCGCGGCGGGGCTGGACGCCAAGGCGATGCAGGCCGACAACGACGCGTACAGCCTGTTCCAGGCGCTCGGCGACCTCGTGGTGACCGGGCCGACGCGGACCAACGTCAACGACTTCCGGGCGGTGCTGGTGCTCTGACTGAGGCCGCGGTCACTTCTGCTCGCGGATCGCCTTGGCCTGGAGGATCATCGAGGGCGACTCCGCGCTGGCCGGCAGCAGGGCGCGCTTGGGCGTGCGCGGCTGCATCATGATGCGGACCATGACGAAGACGGTCAGCGCCGTGCCGACGATCGCGAAGTACAGGAACAGCCCGCTGGGCCCGTACCATTGCAAGGCCATGGAGGCCGGAAACGGCCCGACCATGGCGCCGGCCGCCCAGGCCAGCAGAAGCTCGCCCACCATCGTCACCATGCGGTCGGCGGGCACCAGGTCGCTGCCGTGCGACACGCACACCGCGTAGGTGCTGAAGGACAGCCCGCCCCACAGCACGAAGGCGGGCAAGATCACCGCGGCGGAGGTGCCCGGCTGCAGGCTGGCGACGAAGGCCGACATGATGGCCGCCGCACCGGTGACACCGGCGATGACCAGGCGCCGGTCGATGCGGTCGGACAGCCGGCCGATCGGCCACTGGGTGACGAGGCTGCCGCCCTGGAGCGCCAGCAGCAGCGCCGCCGCCGACTCCTCCGACAGCCCCATCCGCACGCCGTAAACCGCCGCCAGCGACACCATGGACCCGTTCAGCATGCCGACGCCGAAGCAGCCGACCAGGGCCGAGGGCGCGATGGCGTACAGCTCCAGCGGGCGCAGGCGCACGACCGAGGGCAGCTTCGGCGCGCTGCCGCGCACGGCCAGCAGCGGCAGCACGGCGACCGCCAGCATCGCCGCTGCGAAGGCGAAGAGGCCGTAACCCGTGACCTCGCCGAGCGCGACGCAGAGCGGGGCCGTCATCAGCGTCAGCCGGGTCCCAATCATGTGGACGGAAAAGACCTGCCCGCGCGTGGCCGGCGGCGCCAGCCCGCTGATCCAACTGTCGGTGATGGTGAAGAGCCCGGCCAGCGCCAGCCCCACCAGCGCCCGCAGCAGCATCCAGGGGCCAACCGTCGTGCCGGCCACCGTGAAGCCCAGGATGATCACCGCCGCCAGCAGCCCCAGCAGGGCGAAAGCCGGCTTGTGCCCCAGCCCGCGCACCACCCGCGGCGCCCCGATGCAGCCGATGATGAAGCCCAGGCCGTAGGCGGACGCCACCGCACCGATCCCCGTCGCCGACAGCCCATCCGCCTGCATGCGCAGGGGCAGCAGCGCCGTCAGCAGCCCGTTGCCGAGCTGCAGCAGCATGGTGGCGGCGATCATGGAGAGGATGGCGGGGGGAAGCGTGCTCATGGCGGGCGCGATGTTGGCACACCGCGCCCGTCCGGCAACGCTCAGGCCGCGCAGGGCTGGTTTGCGCGCCTATTCGGCGATGGCGCGGTTGCGCACGGCCATGTCGTTCTCGACGCCACGGGCGCCCACGGCGCGCGCCGCGGCCTCGTACGCGCGCCGCTCCACCTCGGACTCGACGAGGCCGGAGAGGTGCACGATGCCGTTCTCGACACCGATGTTGACCAGCGCCGGGTTGGCCCAGGGCTGGGAGCGCAGCAGCGCCTCCAGCCGCTCGGCGATGCCGGCGTCGTCACGGGGCGGCTCCGGCTGCGCGTGACGGGCGATGCTGCGCAGCAGGTCGGAGCGGCTGATGATGCCGACCAGACGCTCGCCCTCCACCACCGGCACCCGCTTGATGCGATGACGCTCCAAGGTGGCGATCACTGCCTCCAGATCCTCGTCCACGCCCGCGCTGACCACGGGGGACGTCATGACATCCGCCGCGCGGGTGCCGTGGCTGCGGATGAAGTCCGCCGCCATCATGTCGCGACCGCCGAGCAGCGACGCCCACCAGCCGCGGCGGTGGGTCGTGTCGCTTTCCGCGCGCCACATCAGGTCGGCCTCCGACACGATGCCGACGAGGTGTCCGTCCGCCGCGCACACCGGCACGCCGCTGATGCGGCGGTCCAGCAGAAGGGCGGCGATCTCGCCGACCGGCGTGTCCGGGTGCACGGTGACGAGCTGGGTGTGCATGATGTCGCGGGCTCTCATGGGATCTCCTCCGTTTCTTGGTTAAAACCCCTTACGCCGCCCGCGCCCCGCCGTAGTAGTTGATGACCGTGTGCTTGGCCTCGGCGAAGAACAGCCAACGTTCGGCGATCAGTCCGGCCGCCGCGGCCAGCACGGCGACCACCAGCAGCACGGCAGCCACCACACCCCCAGTCAGCCAGGCCAGCAGGGTGAGCACCAGCGGCGCGGCGAAGCCGGCGCCGCGAGCGATCATCCGCAGCCGTTCAGCATGCTCCCGCCCCGCGCGGAAGCCCATCTCTTTCAGCAGGTAATTCTCTTCGGAGTGCGGCGCTTCCAGCATGCGCACGCGGCCGAGCCGGCCAAGCCCGGTGGCGCTCTCCGGCGTCGTCGCCGGCCCCGCCGTGCCGACGGCGCGCCAGTAGGCCTCCTTCGCCGCCCAAGCCACGGCCAGCGCAAGGGCGCCCAGCACCAGCAGCCAGCCGCGCCCGCCGCCGAACAGTGCGGCCAGCGTGTTCGCCAGCAGCAGGCCACTGGCCAGCGACAGCAGCATATAATTGGGCGGGACATAGGGGTTGTGCCACTGCCGGATCGTCTTCAGCGAGGCGTAGATCATCGCCGTGCAATAGACGGTGACCAGCGCCATCACGGCCATCAGCCAGCCGAACAGCCCGGCCACCCCGCCGGGCTCGCCGAAGAACACCCAGGCGATGCCGAACACGGCCGCCGGCGCGTAGGTCAGAAGCGACAGCACTCCCTCGCGCGACAGCCAGGAGGACCGCCACTGCGACAGCGCACGCCACGCCCGTTCCGGTCGGCCGAGGTGCAGCATCGAGGACAGCAGCCCGGCCGTCACGAGGCCGAGCCCCACGGCCAGCGCCACGAAGCCGAAGCCGGAGCCCTGCGGCAACAGCCCCAGCGGCACCAGGAGGCCGAGTGCCACGAGCAGGCCGTAGCCGGCACCCGAGGCGGTGGTGAAGAAGATGATGGAAAATGCGGGATGCATGGTCGTCCTCAGGCCCCTGTCAGCGCGTCAGCGCCTTGTCCACCCAGCGCAGCAGCTCGGCGAAGCCCTTTTCGGCCCGGCTCGGCTGCCCCGCGTTGCGGGCGACACGCTGGTCCTCCGGCACCACCGGGCGGGCGCGCGGCGGCAGGTATTTGTTGACGGGCTGGTAGCCCATCTCCGGCATCAGGTCGTAGCCGCGACGGTCGCGCACCAGCGTGGACACGGCCGAATCCGGGTCGCCCAGATCGCCGAAATGGCGGGAGCTGGTCGGGCACACCATCACGCAGGCCGGCACCCGCTCCTCCGCCTCCAGATGCGGGTTGTAGATGCGGTCGACGCAGAGCGTGCACTTCTTCATCACCCCGACATCCTCGTCGAACTCGCGCGCACCGTAGGGGCAGGCCCAGGAGCAGAGCTTGCAGCCGATGCAGAGCGATTCGTTGACGAGGACGATGCCGTCCTCCGCCCGCTTGTAGGAGGCGCCGGTCGGACAGACGGTGACACAGTCCGGCTTCTCGCAGTGCAGGCAGGATTTGGGGAAATGGACGGTGCGCGACGTGCAGCCGTGCCCCTGCTCCCCCGCTTCGAAGCTGTGGATGCGGTTGAACCACACGCCGTCGGGATCGGCGCCATAGGCGGCGAGGTCGGTCAGCGGCGCCATATGGCCGCCGGTGTTCCATTCCTTGCAGGCCACCGCGCAGGCGTGGCAGCCGACGCAGGTGTCGAGGTCGATGACGAGGCCGAGCTTCTTCGCACCCGGCATCGGTTCGGGAAGGCTGGTCACGAGCGGTTCCTCCGGCGTTCGGCGCGGAACAGGGCGCCGTAGCGCAGGGTCTCTGGGGCGGGCTGGACGTTGGGCGGCAGCGGCTGCGGCTCGAACATCGGCGAGGTTTCGCCGAACTCCTCCGGGGCGGCCTTCTCGATGCGCACCATCACGTCGTACCAGGCGGCCTGGCCGGTGATCGGGTCGGCGTTGGGCGTGCCATCGCCGGTGCCGGGCAGCACCTCGGAGATCAGGTGGTTCAGCAGGAAGCCCTGGTTGCCCTCCGGCGCGTCGGTCTTCAGCGCCCAGGCGCCGCGGCGCTTGCCGATGGCGTTCCAGGTCCAGACCGTGTTGGTGCTGGTGCCTTCCATCAGCTTGACCTGGACCTTGATGCGGCCGTGCTGGCTGGACACCCACACCCAGTCGTCGTCGGCCAGCCCCAGCCCCTCGCCGGTCCTGCGGTTCACGTAGAGCCGGTTGCGGGCGTAGATCTGGCGCAGCCACGCGTTCTGCGTGCCCCAGGAATGGTACATGGGCATCGGCCGCTGGGTGATCGCGTGCAGCGGGTAGGTCTTCGTCTCCGTCGCCTGCTCCTCCAGCGGGGCGTACCAGATGGGCAACGGGTCGAAATGCTTGCGCACCCGCTCGCGCTTGTCGGCCGGCGGCTGCACCGCCCCGTGCCCTTCGGCGGCGAGGCGGAACTTCTGCAAGGGCTCGACGTAGAGCTGCATGATGATCGGCTCGGGCGTGTCGAGCAGCCCCATCGCCACGGCGCTGTCCAGATAGGCCTTGTTGGAGTGCTTGAAATACTGCTGCTCCAGCGGCAGCTCGTGTTTCCAGAAGCACTGGTTCTCGATGTACATCTCGAGCTGGCGCGGGTTTGGGGCCCCCTTGCCCACGCTCTTGCCGTCCTCGCCACGGAAGCCGGCCAGCGGGCCGATGCCCGGCTTGCGCTCGTGGTTGACGATGTAGTCGGGGTAGCCGCCGGGGAACTTGGCGGTGCCGTCCGGCTTGGTGAAGGCCGGCAGGCCGAGCCGGGCGCCGAGGTCGATCAGCACGTCCTGGAAGGGGCGCACGTCGCGGTTCGGCTTGATCACCGGCTGGCGGATGGAATCGCCCGGCCCCTCCGCCCCGCCGATCGGGCGGTCGAGCAGCGAGATGCAGTCCCAGCGCTCCAGATAGGTGGTGTCCGGCAGCACGAGGTCGGCGAAGGCCACCGTTTCCGACGCGTACGCGTCGGCGTACACGAAGAAGGGTATTTTGTACTCGCCGGTCGCCGGATCCCGGTCGGTCAGCATCTCCATGACCGACTTGGTGTTCATGGACGAGTTCCAGGCCATGTTGGCCATGTACATGAACAGCGTGTCGACCGGGTACGGGTCGCCCTTCCACGCGTTGGTGATGACCATCTGCATCAGGCCGTGCGCGGCGATGGGGGCGTCCCAACTGTACGCCTTGTCGATGCGCACGGGCTTGCCGTCGGGATGGACCAGCAGATCCTCCGGCCCCATCGGGTAGCCGAGCGGCACGCCGGGCAGCGGCTTGCCGGGCTGGATGTGTTCCAGCTTGCCGGCCGGCTTCGGGCCCGGCGGGGTCTGGCGCGGGTAGGGCGACTTGTAGCGCCAGCCGCCCGGCACGTCGATGGTGCCCAGCAGGATCTGCAGCACATGGATGGCGCGGCAGGTCTGGAAGCCGTTGGAATGGGCGGAGATGCCACGCATGGCGTGCATCGCCACCGGGCGGCCGACCATCTTTTCATGGCGGTAGCCGGCCCAGTCCGTCCAGGGCTGGTCGATGACCAGCGGCTCCTCGAAGGCGGTGTGCGCGATCTCCGCGGCGATGCGGCGGATGGTGGCGGCGTCGATGCCGCACTTGTCCGCCACCGCTTCCGGCGCGTACTCCGGCTCCAGGTAGCGGGACGCCAGCGTGTGGAACACCGGCACCGCGCGCCGCCCGTCGGGCAGCGTCACCTCGCCGACCAGCGACGGGCTGAAGCCGGTGTCGCGGGCGTCCACCGGTGCCTGCGTGTCCTTGTCCCAGGCCAGCGGCGCGCCGCTCTCGTCACGGGCGAACAGCCCGTCGTCGGCGCCGCCGGGGTTCTGCACCACCAGCCAGGTGGCGTTGGTGTAGCGGACCAGGAACTCCAGGTCGACGCGCTCGGCCTTGATCAGCTCGTGGATCAGGGCCATCACGAACAGCCCGTCGGTGCCGGGCGTGATGCCGATCCACTCGTCGGCGATGGCCGAATAACCGGTCTTGACCGGGTTGACCGAGACGAACTTGGCGCCGTGCTTCTTCAGATGCGCCAGCCCGATCTTGATCGGGTTGCTGTCGTGGTCCTCGGCGACTCCGAACATCAGGAAGTAGCGGGTGCGCTCCCAGTCCGGCTCGCCGAACTCCCAGAACGCCCCGCCCATGGTGTACATGCCGGCGGCGGCCATGTTGACCGAGCAGAATCCGCCGTGCGCGGCGAAGTTCGGGGTGCCGAACTGCGCCGCCCAGAAGCCGGTGAGCGACTGCGACTGGTCGCGGCCGGTGAAGAAGGCGAGCTTCCTGGGATCGGTCTCGCGGATTCGCTTGAGCCGGTCGGCGACCATGCCCAGCGCCTCCTCCCACTCGATCTCGCGGAACTCGCCCTTGCCGCGTTCGCCCACGCGCAGGAGAGGTTTGCGGAGCTTGGCCGGGGAGTGCTGCGTCATGATGCCGGCGGAACCCTTGCCGCAGATGACGCCGCGGTTCACCGGGTGGCGCTTGTTGCCCTCGATGAAGCGGATGTCCCCGTCCTTGATGTGCACCTTGATGCCGCAACGGCAGGCGCACATGTAGCAGGTCGTGTACTTGACCTCGTCCGACACCGGGGCGGCGGTGTCGACCGCCTCCACCGGATTGAAATAGTCGGCGAACCACGAGCGCCGCTCATCCGCCTCACGCGGATCGGCAAGCCCGATGCGCGGCGTCCCCAGGCGGTCCGGCTTGTCGATGGTGCTCATACCCTCTCCTGTTCTTCATTCTACACACGGGAGCGTGTGCGATCCTACGCCAACGCGTCCGCCAGCGCCTGCCCGATTTCGCCGGGCGTATCCACCACGCGTACACCCGCCCGCTCCAGCGCCGCACGCTTGCCGGCGTAGCTGCCGCGGTCGCCGGTGACGATGGCGCCGGCGTGGCCCATCTTCTTGCCGGCGGGGGCGGCGTAGCCGGCGATGAAGGAAACGACAGGCTTTTTCATGGTGGCCGCGAGCTCCGCCGCGTCCTCCTCCATGCCGCCGCCGATCTCGCCGACCAGCACCACGGCGTCGGTGCCGGGATCGTCGGCCAGCGCCTGCAGCGCGTCGCGGGTCGTGGTGCCGATCATCGGGTCGCCGCCGATGCCGAGGAAGGCCGACTGCCCGTAGCCGGCGCGCACGATGTTCAGGCTGACCAGCGTGCCCAGGCTGCCGGAGCGCGAGATCACGCCAATGCGGCCGGGCTTGAAGACCAGCGGGTTGAAGGCCGGCATGATGCCGATGAAGCCTTCGCCCGGCGTGACCAGACCGGCGGTGTTCGGGCCGACGATGCGGGTGCCGTTCGCCTTGGCGTGGTTCAGCAGGGTCATCACGTCGCGGGCGGGGATGTGCTCGGTCAGCACGACCAGCAGCTTGGCCCCGGCGTCGATGGCGTCGGTCGCGGCGTCCAGCGCCATGGCCGGCGGGATGAACATGACCGAGGCGTCGAAGGGTGCCTCCTTCATGGCGTCCTTGGCCGTGGCGAAGATCGGCACGCCGCAATGGGTGGTGCCGGCCTTCTTCGGGTTGACGCCGCCCACGACCGTGGTGCCGCAGGCCTGCATCTGCTCGGTCCAGAAGGTGCCCTGCTTGCCGGTGATGCCCTGGACGAGGACGCGCATGTCCTTGCGGACAATGAGAGGTGCGTTTGTCATTGTGCGGCCTCCACGGCGTGACGGACGGCGTCTTCCATCAGGTCGAAGGGCTCGATACCCAGTTCCTGCTTCACGAGGCGGATCGCCTCCTCCTCACCGGTGCCATGGATGGAGAAGAAGACGGGCAGCGTCGGCTTCAGCTCCTTCCAGGCGTTGATGACGCCCTGCGCCATCACGTCGGTGCGGGCGAAGGCGCCGCAGAAGTTCACCACCAGCGCCTTCACGCCGGGGTTCGACAGCACCAGGCTCAACGCCTCGGTGCCCTTGGTGTAGGCCTCGCCGCCGATCTCCAGGAAGTTGGCGGGGCGGCCGCCGAAGCGCTGGATGACGTCCATGGTGGTCATGGTCAGGCCGGCGCCGTTGGCGAGCACGCCGACATTGCCGTCCAGCTCGATGTATTTGAGGCCGGCGTCCTTGCCGCGCTTCTCCAGCGCGGTCATCGGCTCCTCGGCACCCTGCGGCGCGATGTCGGTCTGGCGGTAGAGCGAGCTGTCGTCCACCGTCAGCTTGCAGTCGAGCGCCACCACGCGGCCGTCGGACAGCAGCGCCAGAGGGTTGACCTCCACCAGCTCGGCGTCGCGCGTCTCCCAGACCTTGTAGAGGCCGGCCAGCATGGCCGCGACCTGGTCCGCGGCGGTGCCGAGGTCCAGCCCCTGGATCAGGGCCTTGGCGTCGGCTTCCGAGAAGCCCTTGGTGGAGTCGACGTTCAGCCGCTTCAGAGCGTCGGGGCGGCTGGCCGCCACCTCCTCGATCTCCATGCCGCCCTCGGTGGAGAACAGCACGAGCGGCGAGCGGTTGGCGGTGTCGAGCAGCACGGCGGCGTAGAACTCCCGCGCGATGCCGGCCTTCTCCTCCACCAGGACCTTGCCGACCTTATGGCCGTTGATGTCCATGCCCAGGATGGCGCGGGCGGCGTCGGCCGCCGCGTCGGGGGTGTCCACCAGCTTGACGCCGCCGGACTTGCCGCGCTTGCCGGTCGGCACCTGCGCCTTCACGACCACCGGGCCGATGGCGCGGGCCGCCTCGGCGGCCTCCTCCGGGCTGTGGCAGACACGGCCCTGGGGCACGGGCAAACCGGCGCCGCGCAGCACCGCCTTGCCGGCGTGTTCCTCGAAATTCATTGAACGCTCTCCCTGTCCGCGTTGCCGGGCGGGACCGCTCGGGGCCCCGGCCCGGCACGCCCGGTTACTTGCCCACCTTCGCCCAGAGCGGGCCGAACAGCTCCTCCTCGGACGGCTTGTCCTCGGGGATGACGGTCACGAGGTGGGTGATGTTGAGGAAGTTCTTCAGGCTGAGATTCTCGGTGATGCTGTTCTTGCCCCAGGTGCCGCAGCCCATGCTGAGCGTGAAGTTGAGGCCGGAGTTGAAGCCACCGCCGTTGCCGAAGGTGTGCGCCTGGTTGACCAGCACGCGCACCACCTCCAGGTCCTCCGCCAGATCGCGGGCATGGTCCATGTTCTTCGTGTGGATGCCACAGGAGTGGCCGCGGCCCTGGAAATCCAGGATCTTGCGGATCTGCTCCTTGGCGGCCTGGTAATCCTTGGCGCGGTAGACGGCCAGCACCAGCGACAGCTTCTCGCCGGAGAAGGGGTGGTCGTAACCGACGCCGGTCTCCTCCACCATGAAGAACTTCGCGCTGTGGGCTTCGGGTGAGAGCTGGAAGGCTTCCGCCAGCACCTTGGCGTCGTGGGCGATCAGGTCGCGGTTCAGCTTGCCGTCGACCCACAGCAGGCTGAGCACGCGCTGGCGCTCCTCCGGCGTGCAGAGATAGCCGCCGGCCGCCTTCAGAGCCGCCATCGCCTCGTCATAGACGCCGTCGAGGATGGTGACCGAGTTCTCCGACGAGCAGGAGGTCGAGTTGTCGAAGATCTTCGAGGCCGTGATCTTCTCCGCCGCGTCCTTGAAATCGGCGCTGTCGTCGATGATCACCGGCACATTTCCGGCACCGACGCCGATCGCCGGGGTGCCGCTGGAGTAGGCGGCGCGCACGTTGGCCTGCGAGCCGGTGGCGACGATCAGGTCGACCGACTTCATCAGCGCGTCGGTCATCGGCTTGGACGCCTTGGGCAGCGCCTGGATCAGGTCGGGCGGCAGGCCCAGCGCCTCCAGCGCCTGACGCGCCAGTTCCACCGTCTTGCAGGTGGTCTTCAGGCCGGACGGGGAGGAGGCCATGATGATGGCGTTGCGGCCCTTGATCGCCATCATCGCCTTGTTGATGGGGGTGGCCGCCGGGTTGGTGGAGGGGGTGATCGCCGCCACCACGCCGACCGGCTTGGCGTACTTCACCAGCCCCTTGGCCTTGTCCTCCTCGATGATGCCGACCGACTTGGCGCGCAGCAGGTCGCGCAGCGTGCCGAAGGTCTTGCGGGTGTTCTTGGTCACCTTGTCCGGCACGTTGCCGATCCCGGTGTCCTCGACCGCCAGTTCCGCCAGCATGCGGGCGTGCTCGGGCTTGTAGAGGGACCACGCCACGGCGCGCACGGCCATGTCGGTGGTCTCCTGGTCGGCGTTGGCGAAGGCGGCCTGGGCCTTGCGGGCACGGGCGACATACTCCGCCACCAGGGCCTGTTCCGGCGTCTGCGGCCGTTCGGTCTTCGTGATCGTGTCCATGAGAATAACCCTCCCAGTGATCGTCGAGATGTTCGGCGGTCAGCCGCGGGCGGAGCCTGGCTTGTGGGGTGCGGCGCTGTCCGGATCGGCAAGGCCGGAAGCCTTGGCCGGCCAAGCGCCGCGCAGCATCGGCCACAGGGCCCACAGGCAGAAGATCGTGGCCAGGAACAGGATGGTCCCGCTGATCGGCCGTTCGACGAAGATGAAGACGTTGTTGTCGTAGTTGGCGAGCGAGGTGAGGAAGTAGCGCTCGGCCAGCGGCCCCAGGATCACGCCCAGCACCAGCGGTGCGGACGGGAAACCGGTGCGCTTCATGATGTAGCCGGCGACACCGCAGCCGAGGCAGACCCACACGTCGAAGAAGTTGTTCCGCACGCTGTAGGCGCCGAGGATGCTGAGAACGATGATGAAGGCGCCCAGCACCGCGGTCGGCGTCCTCATCAGGGTGGAGAAGCCGCGCGCCACCATCAGCGCCGCCGCGACCATCAGCAGGTTGGCGAGCAGCATGGAGGCGAAGATGGTGTAGACCATCGTCGTGTCGGAGGTGAACAGCAGCGGCCCCGGCGCGATCCCATGCAGCATCAGCGCCGCCAGCATGATCGCGGTCGCGGCACTGCCGGGGATGCCCAGCGTCAGCAACGGGATCATGGCGGCACCGGTGGTGGCGTTCTTCGCCGCCTCGGGCGCGGCCAGCCCCTCCTCCACACCGGTGCCGAACTGCTTGCCGCGCTTGGACGCCTGCTTCTCGATGCCGTAGGCGATCACCGCGGCGACCGTGGCACCGGCACCGGGGATGGTGCCGATGACGCAGCCCAGCGCCGTGGCGCGCGCCACCGCCCACTGGATCATGGGGAATTCACTGAGCTTGAACCCTTGCCCGGCGGTGCTGTCGGTCTTCGGGTTCAGGTTCATTTTGGAGCACATGAGATCCACCACCTCGCCGATGGCGAAGAGGCCGATCATCACGACCGTGAAGTTGATGCCGCTCTGCGCCTCCGCGACGCCGAAGGTGAAGCGCGCCATGCCGTACATCGGATCGACGCCGACCGTCGCCACCAGCATGCCGAGGAACAGCGACACCATGGTGATCACCGGCGCGTCCTTGGCGATGGCGATGACCGACACCAGTCCCAGCACCGTCGCCGCGAAGAACTCCGGCTGGTCGAAGGTCAGCGCGAAGCGGGCGAAGGGAGGCGCGCCGAAGGTCAGCAGCAGAGCGCTGGCGAACCCGCCGATCGCCGACGAGGTCAGCGCGATGCGCAGCGCCCGCTTCGACAGGCCCTTCTTCGTCATCGGGTAGCCGTCCCAACAGGCCGGCAGGGACGCCGGCGTGCCGGGAATGTTGATCAGGATCGAGGAGATCGAGCCGCCGAAGACGCCGCCGACATAGATGCCGCCCAGGAAGGTCATCGCCATCGTGGGGTGCATCATGTAGGTGAAGGGCAGCGCCATGGCCATCGCGTTCACGAAAGAGATGCCCGGCAGCGCCCCCGCCACCGTGCCCACCATCATGCCGATGACCAGAACGCCGAAATTGTAGAGCGACAGCGCGTTGCCGAGGCCGGTGAGCAGAAGTTCGAAGGAATCCATGGGGCCGCCCCGTCCTCAGTAGATGCCGAGCAGGCGATAGATCGCCACGCTGATGCCGTCGAACACGCCGTGGCCGCGGTCCAGCGGCATCAACGCGACCATGACGAACATGTAGAGGAAGGCCATGGTGCCGAGCAGACCGACCAGCAGCACCTTCACCGGCTGGCGGTAACCGCCGAGCAGGCACCAGGTGATCAGGAACAGGAAGGTCGCGATCGGAAAGCCGATCTGCTGGATCAGATAGCCATAGGCGAACACGACAGCCATGCCGATCCAGGCCAGCTTGGTGTCGTACTCCTCCTCCTCCTTCGGCTCCTCAGCGGAGGCCGCCGCGGCCGGCGCCTTGCGGGCCACCCAGAATTCATGCAGCGCCCACAGGGCGCAGCAGATGCCCACACCCCACAACAGCCATGTCGGCCAGAAGGCCGGGCCGAAGGCGTCGGGTATCATCTGGGCAGCCTGCGGATTGTCGAAGATCCGGCCGGACAGAAGAAAGACGCAGATGATCATCGCGAGCGGCGTGGCGATGCGGGCAAACACGCGCATATCGACCATGCTCGTTCCCTCCCGTTGTTTTTTGGGCCGCTTCCGTGCCGCACCGGACCGGAAGCGGCTTCGCGTCACTGGGAGGGGACGGAACGACGATTCGGACAGTCTCACCCAGCGATATGATCCGTCTCGATCCTGCCAAAGTTCAGCATCAGGAGCAAGTGCTTTTCGACAATCCTATCATCAAACGATCCGTTTTGTCTCATTGAACGGAATCGTCAGACGCGATCCGGAGCACGACCTTGCCGCGCGTGGCGCGGCCTTCCATGATTCCATGCGCCTCCACGGCGGCATCCAGCGGCAGTTCGCGGTCGATGGCGACGTGCAGGTTGCCGGTGCGGTACGCGGCGAACAGGTCCGACGCGCGCCCACGCCGCTCGTCCGCCGTGGCGATGTAGTCGGCCAGATGCGGACGGGTGAAGAAGATCGACCCGGCCTCCGCCAGCTCGATCGGTTCGATCGACGGCACCGGTCCGGAGCTGGCGCCGAACAGCACGCAGGTGCCGCGACGGCGGAGACTCGCCATGCTGCGGTGGATGGTGTCCTTGCCCACCGAATCATAGACGACATGGACGCCCTCGCCGCCGGTCAGGTCGCGCACGATCGGCTGGAAATCCTCCTCCCGGTAGAGGATGGCACGCTCCGCCCCCAGCCGCTCGATCAGCGCCGCCTTGTCCCGGCTGCCCACCGTGCCGAACACCCGCGCTCCGCGGAGGCGGCCGAGCTGCACCAGAAGCTGCCCGACCCCGCCGGCCGCCGCATGGACGAGGCAGGCCTGGCCCGGCTGCAGCGGGAATAGGGAATGGCTGAGGTAATGGGCCGTGGAGCCCTGGAGCTGCAACGCGGCGGCGACCGCGAAGGGCACGCCGTCGGGCACCGGCACCAGCCTGTCCACCGGCACCGCCGCCCGCTCCGCGTAGGAGCCGCGCACCAGGCACCAGGCGACGCGGTCGCCGGGCTTCACGTCGGTGACGCCCTCGCCCACCGCCTCCACCACCCCGGCGCCCTCCATCCCCAGCGTCATCGGCAGCGGCGCGCCGTAGGTGCGGGAGTTCTTGTAGATGCCCTTGCGCATGTAGACGTCGATGTAATTGATGCCGGCGACCGCCGGACGCACCAACGCCTCGCCCGGCCCCGGCTCCGGCACCGGGACCTCGGCGAGGCGCATGGCGGTGGCGTCGCCGTACGCGTCGATGATGATGGCTTTCATCGCTGTTCCCTTACGTGTTCGCGTCGGGCCCCCACCCAAACCCTCCTCACGCAACCATCGCCGGCATCAGCCGGGACAGCGGCTCGCTCAACTCGTACACGCTGCCAACGGCGAGCTGATGGTCGAAGGGCACGCGCTCGCGCTCGGCGCGGCGGCGCAGCTTCTCCTCGTGGATCTCCATCACGTCGCGGGGGATCGGCATGTCACCGGCGTCGAGGATGCGGATGCAGCCCTCGGCGTCGCGGGCCGGCAGCACGCGGCTCTTCACCTGACGGTTCGGCGACCAGGGGATGTCCATCACCCCGGCCTCGAAGGCCCGCACGGTGCCGACGGCGACGTCGCCGTCGCCCATCTCCAGCACCCGGTCGACCACGGCGCGAACCTCGCGCTTGATCAGGTCGACCTCGAACTCGTGCGCGGGCAGCCCGTCCAGCCGCACGCCGTAGGACATGTGCACCGCCATGCGGGTGGTGCGCAGCCCTTCGGCGTTGGCCTGCGGGGTGGGGATGCCGATCGCCTCGTGCGTGCTCTTGGTGGTGACGCTGGCCGCTCCGCCGACGGCGGCCAGCGTGCCGCCATAGCCGATCAGCGCCGCCGCCTGCGCCTCGTCCGCCGGCCAGGCCCCCATCCAGTGCAGGCTGGTGACGGGGGTGAAGACATCGCTGTAGCCGAAGCGCGCAAGATACTCCTGGCACAGCTCGCGGCAGGCGCGGATGGCGGCGGCGTCCTGCACGAGGTGCAGGCACTGCCCCAGCTCCAGCCCGTAATGCCGCACGCCCTGCTTCGCCGCCAGCAGCAGGTCGAGCACGCAGGTCATGATGGCGATGGAGGGCGGGATGATGGTGCCGGTCAGGAAGCCCGGCTGGCGCCGGTGCAGCTCGACCCCATGCTCCTGGTAGAGTGCCGCGAGACGGTCGACATACTGGTAGTTCCGGATGCCTTCCTCGATCGTCGTCTCCTTGGTGTAGGAGACGGTGTAGGCGATGCCGGATCCCAGATAGCCGGTGTAGCCGCCGGCGTAGCCGATCTCAGCCGTCAGCTTCGGCATGGCGGTGCCGGACAGCACGATGGCCGGCTTCTCGATGCCCGCGACCAGTGCGCGGCAGGCGTCCACCCCGTAGTTGACCAGGGGGAAGCCGTTCAGCATCGACCGGCCGAGACGCTCGGATTCCTCCACACCGCGCTGCGCCTGCACGAACTGCTCGTTGCGGGTGTAGCTGTCGGTGGTGGTGGGCACGATGTCCGCCATGCCGTCGCGGTCCAGCATGCGCATCAGCTCGGTCTGCATCGCCAGCGTGGCGAAGCCGCCGCGCGGCTGGGTCAGGCAGCGCCCTTCCGCCACCGCCCGGCGCAGCACGGCGGGCAGCCGCTTGTGCGCGGGCAGGGTCTTGTGGAAGGCGGCCGCCTCTTCGACGTCCACGCGCGCGCCGGTCGGCCAGCGGGCGAGGTTGTCGCGCCGCATGCGGGCGAACAGGTCGCCGGGAATGGCGGCGTCGCTCAGCGGAAGCTGCGGGGTGGTCGGATCAAGAGACGCAACGGTGCCGGGCATGGTGGCCCTCCTCCAGCGTGTCGAGGTGGTTGAGACCGAGGGCCAGGGCGGCGGCGGGATCCACCGCGCGCAGCAGACCGACGGCGTAGAGCAGGTAATGGCGGTCGAGCAGCATCCGCGGCCGCTCGGGCCGCAGCGAGCCGGGCGCCGCCGGGTCGGCAAGCGCCGGGCGCAGCAGGTCGGCCGGATCGTCGGCGTGCACCAGAGCACCACCGGTGCCGATCAGGGTGGCGACGGCGCTCAGATCCTTGCCGCGCTGCACGGTCACCGGGCCGGTGACGGCGTAGACCGTTTCCACCGTGCCGGCATGGCGGGCGGCGGCCAGCCCGATGGCGGCGCGGGCCAGCGCCCGGTCGAAGCGGGCCTCGTCGGCCGTCTGCGGCACCCGCTCCACCTCCTCGGCGAGCAGGGCGAGCAGGGCCGGCACGCGCTCGGCCGGCAGCCCGGCGTCGGCGGCGATGCGCGCCGGCCCGACCGCCTCGACGATAGCGGCGGCGTTGTGGCGCATGCCGAGGTCGCCCTCCACCGTGCGCTTGAGGTATGGCTCGGGCAGGCCATGGACGAGCACGCCGGAGCGTGCCGGCTCGCCCGAGCAGACCGAATGCACGTCGGTGGTGGCACCGCCGATGTCCACGACGACCAGCGGCCCCAGCCCGCCCTGCCCCTCGATCCCCTCGGAGAGGAGCTGCGCCCCTTCCAGCACCGCGGCGGGGGTGGGCATCAGCACGGCGTCGAGCATCCCGGCGGCGCGGTCGATGCCCTTGGCGTGGACGATGCGGTCGATGAAGATGGCGCGGACGGCGTCGCGCGCCGGCTCCAGATCCAGCTTGCCGAACTCCGGCATCACGTTGCGGGTGACGACGACCGGCTTGCCGCCGGCCTCCAGCCGCCGCCGCGCCTCGGCGGCGGCGTTGCGGTTGCCGGCGACCACCACCGGGCAGCGGATCGACGCCACCGACAGGGCCGCGGCGTTCTCCAGGATCACCGCGCTGTTGCCGCCGTCGGTGCCGCCGGCCAGCAGCAGGATGTCGGGGGCCAGATCCTCGATGGCGGTCACATCCTCCGCCGTCAGGCTGTAGGCGAAGGTCCCCACCAGCTTGGCCCCGGCGCCGAGCGCCGCCAGCCGCGCCGCCTCCGCCGTCAGCTCCTTCACCAGCCCGACCGTGACCATGCGCAGGCCTCCGGCGGCACTGCTCGACGCCAGCCGGTGCCGGAAAACGGGCAACCCGCCGCCGATCCGCCGGGCCAGATCGGCCAGCGCCTGCTCCATCCCCACCGTCACGTCGGTGGTCACGGTGGACGGCCCCTGCCCGGTCCCGACAATGCGGCCGGAGGCCAGATCGACGGCGCGCAGCTTGGTGTAGGTGCTGCCGAAATCCACCAGAAGGGCGTGGCCGCCGCCGGTCACGACGCGCTCCGCACCGGTTCCGAGCCCGCCGCGGGGCCGCGCGCGCCAAAGTCGCGCGCCAGGATGTCAATGACCTCGTCGGTGCGGGTGCCGGGCGGGAAGGCGCGGTCGAAGCCCATGTCGGTGAAGCGCTTCTCCACCTCCGGCCAGGGCTGCTTGCCGACGACGAGGTTGCCGCCGACATAAAGCAGGATGTCGCCGATCCCGGCCTCCACGCAGCGGTCGCGGAAGCCGCGGCAATCCAGCTCCCCCTGCCCGTAGAGGGAGGAGACGAGGATGGCGTCGGCCGCCGTCTCGATGGCGGCGCGGACGAACTCCTCCGCCGGGGTCAGCGCGCCCAGCGCCACCACCCGGTAACCGGCGGCTTCCAGCGCCATGCTGAGGATGCGGTTGCCGACGATGTGGGTGTCCGACCCGATCACGCCGGTGACGAGCGTTCTGCCGGTCATGGTGCGCTCCCGTTGTTTGTTCCAAACCTCTCCCCACCGGGGAGAGGTCGGCGCGCAGCGCCGG
>OFDN01000882.1_pt1 | contig 22205 bp, 18 predicted proteins | sample 1520971 | NCBI WGS metagenome assembly OFDN01 (sample SAMEA94257418, study PRJEB24077) | hot springs metagenome | biome: Aquatic biome; feature: Geographical feature; material: Water | place: India | collected 2012-06-12 | depth 5 m
GCCCTGCGCCTGCTGCTTGAAGCGGGCATAGGCATCGAAGGGATGCTCGGCCGCCTTCCATTTCTCCTGTTCGGCGAGCTTGCCGCCGGCCGCGACGGTCCTGGCCTGCGCCTCCAGATGCTCGCGATCGGGGCCCGACGGCGCGGCCGCCTGCGTCGCCCCGCCCGGATCGCGGTCGATGGCCCGGTCGGCGATGCGCGACAGGGGGTCGGCCAGTTGTTCCAGCGCCACCTCGGCATGGCCGAAAAGCTTCTGCAACAAGGTCTTGCGCAGGGCAAAGATCAACACGCCCAGGGTCAGGACGACCATCAAAGCCGCCAGGAACACCGACAGGATCAACCCGGCGCTGTCAGCCAGGAACCCCACCGCGACATAGGCCCCCAGCACCCCCGCCGCGAGCCCAAAGGCAAAGAACAGAAGGCCCATGCCCCCTGTCACCAGGCCCGACCCGCGCCCCGCCTGCCCTTCCGTCGCCACTCCAGCCTCGCTGCCGACCCACCGGTTAGACGATGACAAAGCCCGGCCTTTATGGCAATCGGCTTGCCATGCTGCAGGGGACGCCCATGCTTGACGACACCGACGATATCCACCCGCTGTTTCACGGCGCACCCAAAGGGCTGGAGTTCCGCAAGCTGCGCAAACGCCTTGTCCAGCAGGTGCGCGAGGCGATCGACACCTACGGCATGGCGCGCGCGGGGGACCGCTGGCTGGTGTGCCTCTCGGGCGGCAAGGACAGCTACACGCTACTTGCGATCCTGACCGAGCTGAAATGGCGCGGCCTTCTGCCGGTGGACCTGCTGGCCTGCAACCTTGACCAGGGCCAGCCGAATTTCCCGGCGACGGTGCTGCCCGCGTTTCTCACGAAAATGGGCGTGCCGCACCGGATCGAATACCAGGACACCTATTCCGTCGTCATCGACAAGATCAAACCGGGCGGCACGATGTGTTCGCTGTGTTCCCGCTTGCGGCGCGGGAACCTTTATCGCATCGCGCGCGAGGAGGGTTGTTCCACTGTCGTCCTCGGCCACCACCGCGACGACATCCTTGAGACGTTCTTCATGAACCTCTTCCACGGCGGCCGCCTCGCCTCGATGCCCCCGCGCCTTCTGAACGAGGATGGCGACCTTTTCGTCGCCCGCCCCCTTGCCTTCGTCTCCGAGGAAGACTGCGGCAAATTCGCTGGTGCCATGGGTTATCCGATCATCCCCTGCGACCTTTGCGGCAGTCAGGAGGGGCTGCAGCGCGCCCAGGTGAAGAAGCTGCTCGACGAATGGGAGACGCGGACCCCCGGTCGCAGGCAGGTCATGTTCCGCTCCTTGATGAACGTGCGTCCGTCGCATCTAGCCGACCCGACGCTCTTTGACTTTGCGTCACTCGCTGCCGTTGTGGCAGATGGCGAAAATTCTACGCAACTTTCGGATGAGCGTTAAGGAACTGATCAGGAACATCCGCCTAGCCTGACCTCCGAAACAGCGGGCAAAACGCCTGCGGAAACGGGGGCATCTCGGATGACTTTCGCGCTGAACCGGCTGGTGGTCCAACCCTGGCAAATGCTGGCCCTGGTGCCGTTGGCCGCGCTTGTGGCGTTTCAGATCGGGGGTGAGGCCGGGCTTGCGGTGCTTGCTGTTGCGGCTCCGGTGCTTGCGCTGGCCCTTGGTCGCAGGCCTGAACCGGCCGCGGTCGGGTCCATGTCAGACCAGGTGATCGCGCGGCTGGATGCCACGCTCGCCGAAAGTCGCGCCACGGGCGGGGCGACCGGCTGTCTGGTGATCCAGTTCGACGACGCGGGCCTTCTGTGCGACCGGCTGGGCCGGGCCCGGCAGAGCGAGGTTCTTGCCGCCTGCGTTGCCCGCCTGCGGGGTGCCCTGCGTCCGGGCGATCTTCTGTTCTCGCTGGAAGACGGCAGCCTGGCCGTGGCGCTTGGCCTTTCACCGCGTCTCGACCTTGAAATCATGGTGCGCATCGCGGCCCGCCTGCAACTCGTCGCGCAACAGCCGGTCACGCTTGCCACCGGGGCGGTGCAAGTGACCTGTTCCATCGGCTTCTGCCATGCCCAGCAGCTGGTCCAGCCCTCGGGTCGCGCGCTTCTCGACGCGGCACAGGTTGCGGGGGATGAGGCTGCGACATGCCGACCGGGGGCCATACGGGGCTTTTCGGCCGAACTTGCCCGCGCCCGCACCGAGCGCGACATGCTGCGCGCAAGCTTTGCCGGGGCCGTCGACCGGGGCGAAGTGCGCGCCTGGTTCCAGCCGCAGGTATCGACCGACAGCGGCGAAGTGACCGGGGTCGAGGCGCTGGTGCGCTGGGTGCACCCCGAACGCGGCTGTCTTTCGCCAGCGGCCTTCCTGCCCGCGCTGGAAGGCTCTGATCTGATGGAGCTTCTGGGTCAGACGATGCTGACCCAGTCCCTCGCCGCCTTGGCCGAGTTCGACCGCAAGGGATTGCGCATTCCGACGGTCGCCGTGAACTTCTCGGCCCAGGAACTGTGCGACCCGCAGTTGCCCGACCGGCTGGGCTGGACGCTTGACCGCTTTGGCCTTGCCACCTCGCGACTGACCGTTGAAGTGCTGGAATCGGTCGTGGCGGGAAATGACGAAGACATCGTCACTGCCAATATCGGCCGCATTGCCGCCATGGGCTGCAAGGTCGACCTCGACGACTTCGGCACCGGCCACGCCTCGATAACCGCCATCCGCCGTTTTGCTCTGAACCGGCTGAAGATCGACCGTTCCTTCGTCCGCGAGGTAGACCAGAACCGCGAACAGCAGAACCTCGTCACCGCGATTCTGTCGCTCGCTGAACGTCTGGGGTTGGAAACGCTTGCCGAAGGGGTGGAGACGCCGGGCGAACACGCGCTTTTGGCGCAGCTTGGCTGCGGCCATGTCCAGGGCTTTGTGATTGCCCGCCCGATGCCGGTGGAAGAGCTTGCAACCTGGCTCGTCTCGCACCGCGAGGCCCGCGCCAAGGCGCTCCGCATCGGCGTCCGCGCGCGTTAGGTCAGTTCGCCGTCGCTAGTCGAGGCGGAACAGCTTGTTGCGCGACGTCGCGCCCCGCACCAGAACCAGCCGGGTCTTCGCCACGCCCAGCGCAATTGCCAGTGACGCACGGGCGGCGTCGGTCGCTCGTCCTGCCTCGGGCACTTCGGTCACGCTGATCCGGATCACCCCATCTGCAAGCTCAATCGCCGCCCGCCTGGCGTTCGGGGTGACCCGGACGATGAAGGTTGCCCCGGTCGCGGCCATGTGGGAAAGATCGGTCATGCCTTGGACATGCCCGATGCCGTGCTGACCGACAAGCCGTCATCGGGCGAACCAGCCGTCCTTGCGCGCCTCACACCCCGACTTCGATCCCTAAACCCCACTCCCGCGCTCGGGTCACCGCCACCGACGCAACGGCAAGATCCTGCAGGCCCACGCCGGTGCCATCGTAAAGCGTGATCTCGTCCGCTGTCCGCCGTCCTTCATGCCTGCCGATGAGAACGTCGCCAAGGGGCACGATCCCTGCAGCACCCAGAAGTCCCATGCCCACTGCATGCTGCGCCTCGCCGATGGTCACCGATTGCGCGACCTCATCGGTAAAGACCGACGCCCCCGCCACCAGCGCGGGCTCAACTTCCTGCTTGCCCTTCGTGTCGGTCCCCATGCAGGACAGATGCACTCCGGGTGAGACATGTTCGGCCAGAAGACTGGCGGCGGGCGACGAGGTAATCGTCACAATGACCTCCGCCTCGCGCATTTGGGGCAGGTCCACCGCCTCGAAGGGCAGGCCCTGTTCGGCCGCGACGGCGCCAAGCTTCGGCAGCATCTCGGGGTGCAGGTTCCAGGCGATCACCCGTTCGAACCTTCGCACCCGTACCGCCGCACGCAACTGGAACCCCGCCTGATGCCCCGCACCGACGATACCGAGCACACGCGCCTCCGGTCGTGCGAGGCGGTCGATGGCGATGGCGCTCGCCGCCGCGGTCCGCAGCGCGGTCAGAAGGTTTCCGCCCACCATTGCAACCGGCCGCCCCGTGTCCGGGTCGAACAGGAAGACCGAAGACTGGTGATTGATCATCCCCTTCTCCGCATTCCTCGGGAAATACCCCCCGGCCTTCACGCCAAGCTGCCCCCCGGCCCGGTCCAGTCCCGACTTGAACCCGTATTGCCGCCCCTCACCCAGCGCCTCGCGCACCACCGGAAAGTTGTAGGCATCCCCGCGCGCCATCGCGGAGAAACAGGCCTCGACCGCGCGGAACGCGTCATCAGCGGTGACAAGCGAGGCAATCAGCGCCTCGGGGACGATCAGCATGACATGCTCCTGAACTTCGGGCCAAGTATCCGATTTTTCGCAGAAAAATCGTGCCTTAATAGGCCTTGCCCCGCGCCGAGACCGGCCAGACGCATTCCACCTTGCCGCCCCGGACGCCGACATACCAGTCATGGACGTTGCAGGTCGGGTCACAATGCCCGGGGATCAGTTTCAGCTTGTCGCCGACCTTCAAGACGCCCTGCGGGTCCTCGATCACGCCGTGTTCGTCCGAGCATTTGACGTATTTCACGTCCTCGCGCCAGAAGATGACCGGCAGACCTGAATCCACCGACTGCGCCTTCAGCCCGGCATCGCAGATCGCCTTGTCGGCCTTCACATGGCTCATGACCGAGGTCAGGATGAACAGCGCGTTCTCCCATTCCCCCCGGTCGATCCGGTTTCCGTCCTTGTCCAGGATGCGCCCATAGTCGGCGTCCATGAAGGCGTAGGAGCCGCACTGAAGCTCGTTGTAGACCCCCGAATTGCTTTCGAAATAGTAGGACCCGGTGCCCCCGCCCGAGACCAGTTCCGGCTTCAACCCCGCCGATTCCAGCGCAGTGACGCACCCCTTCACCTGGGCAATCGCCGCTTCCAGCTTGGCTTGCCGGTCTTCGTACCTGTCCATGTGCTGCATCGCGCCCTGATAGGCCTGGATGCCGGTGAACTTGAGGCCCGGTGCGGCCGCAGCGGCCTTGGCGATCGCCACCACCTCCTCCGGCGTCTTCACGCCGCAGCGGCCCGCGCCACAGTCGATTTCCACGAAGACCTCGATCTGGGTGCCATGCTTCACCGCCGCTGCCGACAGGTCGGCCACGTTCGCCACGTCGTCCACGCAGACGATGGTCCGCGCGCCCAACTTCGGCAGCCGCGCCAGCCGGTCGATCTTGGCCGGGTCGCGCACCTGGTTCGACACCAGCACATCCTTGATCCCGCCCCGCGCGAAGACCTCGGCCTCCGACACCTTCTGGCAGCAGACGCCAACCGCTCCGCCCAGGCGCTGCTGCAGCTTCGCCACGTCCACCGACTTGTGCATCTTGCCATGCACCCGGTGCCGCATTCCATGCGCGCGGGCATAGTCGCCCATCTTGATGATGTTCCGCTCCAAGGCGTCCAGGTCCAGGATCAGGCAGGGTGTCTGGATATCCGCCTCGTCCATCCCCGGCAGGGCCGGGATGTCATAGCCCACCTCAAGCCCTTGAAAATCCGTGTGCTTGTTCATGGTTCTCAGCCTTTCATCCAGGGAAGTTTGTCCAGATCGACGTTGCCGCCGGTGATGATGATGCCCACCCGCTTGGCCTTGAAGGCCGCGCGGTTTTTCAAAACCACGGCCAGCGGCACCGCGCTGGAGGGTTCCATGACGACCCGAAGGTGCTTCCAGGTCAGCTTCATCGCGTCGATGATCTCGTCTTCAGAGGCCGTGTAGATCTCGCTGACGTGGGTCGACACAAAGTGCCAGGTCAGGTCCTTGAGCGGGACCAGAAGCCCGTCGGCGATGGTCTTCGGCGCGTCATCGGCGATGATATGCCCGGCCTTGAAGCTGCGATAGGCGTCGTCGGCCTGCTCCGGCTCGGCGGCGATCACCTTCGTTTCGGGCGCGAGGGTCGACAGCGTCAGGCAGGTGCCCGAGATCATTCCGCCCCCACCGATGGGGGCCACGACCATGTCGAGCCCACCGGTCTGCTCCATGAACTCGCGCGAACAGGTGCCCTGCCCGGCGATCACCCGCGGGTCGTTGTAAGGATGGACGAAGTCGCCGCCGGTGCGGGCCTGGACCTCGGCGAAGGTCGCCTCGCGGGAGGAGGTCGAGGGTTCGCATTCGGTGATCACGCCACCATAGCGACGGACGGTGTCCTTCTTGGCCTGCGGCGCGGTGCGCGGCATGACCACGTTGCACGGGATGCCGCGCAGCATGGCGGCGTAGGACAGACACGAGGCGTGGTTGCCCGAGGAATGGGTGGCAACGCCCAGCTTGGCCTGATTGTCCGTCAGCCCGAAGACGGCGTTGGCCGCGCCGCGCACCTTGAAGGCGCCGGGTTCCTGGAAGTTCTCGCATTTGAAGAACAGTTCCGCTCCGCTGAGTTCGTTCAGATAGTCCGAGGTCCGAACCGGGGTCTGGCGGATATGCGGGCGGATGCGGTCGCGTGCGGCCAGCATGTCGTCGTAGGTGGGGATCATCGGTCCGTTCATGTCCTTCATATTCCTGCCTTTTCCGCTGGGGACCAAAATCCTTCGAAGGATTTTGCAAGACTTTTCGAAAAGTCTTGGCCCTACTCCGCCGCTATCGCCAAGGCCGGAACCGTCCCGCGATAGTACTCCTGCGCCGCCGCCACGCCTGATCCAAGCTTTACCGGCCAGCCAAGATCCGCCATGCACATCTCGGCCACGCAAAGGCCCGAGAGAACCATCGCCTCGGTCAGCATCCCCAGATGCCCGATGCGGAACACCTTGCCCGCGACCTCGCCGAGGCCCACACCGAAGGCCATGCCGTACTTGCTGGCCGCCAGCTGCACCAAGGCCGTGCCGTCACAGCCCGCAGGCACTTTCACCGCCGTCACCGTGTCGGAATAAAGGTCAGCCGAAGCCGCGTAGGGCGTCATCCCCCAGGCGAAGACCGCGCGGCGCACGCCCTCGGCCAGGCGGTGGTGGCGCGCGAAGACGTTCTCCAGCCCCTCGCTCTCCAGCAGGTCGATGGAATGCGCGAGGCCCGCGATCAGGCCGACGGCGGGGGTATAGGGGTAGCCGCCGCGCGCGTAGGAGGTGAGCATGTCCTTGAAATCGAAGAAGGTTCGCGGCAGCCGCGCGGTCTCCATCCCCGCAATGGCTTTGGGCGAGACCCCAAGGATCGCCAGCCCCGCCGGCAGCATGAAGCCCTTCTGGCTGCCCGCGACGGCGATATCCACGCCCCAGCCGGCGAAGTCGAACGGCATCGAGGCGATCGACGACACCCCGTCCACGAACAGCATCGCGCCATGTCCCGCCGCATCCATCGCCCTGCGGATGCCGCCGATGTCGGACTTCACCCCGGTCGCGGTTTCATTGTGCGTGGCAAGCACCGCCTTGATCTTCCCCGTCTGATCCGCGCGAAGCGCCGCCTCGATCTCAGCCAGCGGCGCACCCTGGCCCCAGGGTGTCTCGATGATCTGCACCTGCAACCCGTGCCGCTGGCAGAGGTCGATCCAGCGGTGGCTGAACATCCCGAACCGCGCCGCCAGCACCGTGTCGCCGGGTGAAAGGGTGTTGGTGATCGCCGCTTCCCAGCCGCCCGTGCCGGTGGACGGAAGGATGATGACCTCGCCCTGATCCATGCGCAGAACCCGCCGCACGCCGTCCACCGCAGGCTTGAACAGCCGCGCAAAGGCGGGCGAGCGGTGGTCCAGCGTGCCCATGTCGCAGGCCTTGCGCACCGAGTCGGGGATATTCGTCGGGCCGGGAATGAAAACCGGGTTCTGCATGGACATCGGGCAACTCCCTGAAAGATCGCCCGGAAAATCTACGTCCTGCGCCCAATGCGCACAATTTTTTCGAAAAGATTTTTCATTGTCACATTGCCATGCTATTCCGCAGTCCATCCAATGACTTGCGTTTTTTCATGAACAGGAGGCCCCGATGGCCCAAAAACCCCGCGGCCGCCCGAAGGCGTTCAACGACAAGACCGACCAGAACACCGTGCAGGCCTTGGACCGCGGCCTCGACATCCTGACCCATGTCGCGCTGAACCCCGGCCGGACGCTGTCCGAGATCGCCGAGGACACCGGCGAAGCCATCGCCACCGTCTTCCGCGCCCTCGTCACGTTGCAAGGCCACGGCATGGTCGAGGCCGAAGAACCCGGCCAGTTCTGGCACATCGGCCCTGGCGCCTTCCGCGTGGGCTCTGCCTTCCTGCGCCGCACCAAGGTCGTCGAACGCGCCCGCCAGCCGATGGACGCGCTGATGCGCGAAACGGGGGAAACCGCGAACCTGGGGATCGAGGTCAAGGACGAGGTCTTCTTCGTGGCCCAGGTCGAAACCTACGAGGCGATCCGCGCCTTCTTTCCGCCCGGCACCCGCGCACCGATGCACTCCAGCGGGATCGGCAAGGCGCTGCTGGCCTGGTATCCCGAGGAGAAGACACTCGGAATCCTGGCCCGCAAGGGGTTGGAGAAGTTCACCTCCCTCACCCTGACCAGCGACTCTGCCCTCCTCCGTGACCTGAGCCGCACCCGCGACCGCGGCTTTTCCATCGACGACCAGGAACGCGCCGAGGGGATGCGCTGCGTTGCCGCCCCGATCTTCAACGCGCATGGCGAGCCGGTGGCGGGCCTTTCCGTCTCGGGTCCCGCCTTCCGCATGGGGCTGTCGGACGCGACCCGGATCGGCGCTTTGGTCCGGGCGGCGGCGGATCAGGTGACGGAAGCCACGGGCGGCACCCAACCGGCGTGACGGTTTCGACATGGGCGGGTCGGTCGGGGGCCAGACGGCAAACCCGAACCGGCTAGACAGGCGCAAAAGCGAAGGACCGACCGCGATGACCAAGCCCAACCTGTTGATCCTGATGGTCGACCAGCTGAACGGGACGCTCTTCCCCGATGGCCCGGCGGACTTCCTGCATGCCCCGAACCTCAAGCGTCTTGCCGCCCGGTCCGCGCGGTTCAAGAACTGCTACACGGCCTCCCCCCTCTGCGCCCCCGCGCGGGCAAGCTTCATGTCCGGCCAGCTGCCCAGCCGCACCCGCGTCTACGACAACGCCGCCGAATTCGCCTCGGACATCCCGACCTATGCCCACCACCTGCGCCGGGCGGGGTATCAGACGGCCCTTTCCGGCAAGATGCACTTCGTCGGTCCCGACCAACTGCACGGCTTCGAACAGCGCCTGACCACCGACATCTACCCCGCCGATTTCGGCTGGACCCCGGACTACCGCAAACCGGGAGAGCGGATCGACTGGTGGTACCACAACCTCGGCTCCGTCACCGGGGCGGGGGTGGCCGAGATCACCAACCAGTACGAATACGACGACGACGTGGCCTTCCAGGCGATCCAGAAGCTCTACGACCTTTCGCGCGGCGCTGACCCCCGCCCCTGGGCGCTGACCGTCAGCTTCACCCACCCGCACGACCCCTTCGTCGCCCGCCGCAAGTACTGGGACCTTTACGAGGGCGCCCCGGAATGTGAACCGCCGGAACCCGTCGCCTACGAGGACATGGACCCCCATTCCAAACGCCTGATGGACGCCTGCGACTGGCGCGGCATGGAGATCACCCCCGACCACATCCGCCGCGCCAAGCAGGCCTATTTCGCCAACATCTCTTACATCGACGACAAGATCGGCGATATCCTCGCGGTGCTGGAGGCTACACGTCAGGACGCGCACATCGTCTTCCTGTCGGACCACGGCGAGATGCTTGGGGAAAAGGGCCTGTGGTTCAAGATGAACTTCTTCGAAGGCTCGGCCCGCGTGCCCCTGATGATCGCCGCCCCCGAAATGCCCGCCGGGCTGGTGGAGACCCCAGTCTCCTCCATCGACCTCGCCCCTACCCTTGCGGCCCTTGCCGGCATCTCGATGGAGGAGGTCGCCCCCTGGACCGAAGGCGTTAACCTGATCCCCGTGGCCAATGGAGCGCCTCGCGCCCCCGTCGCCATGGAATATGCCGCCGAAGGCACCATCACCCCGATGGTTGCTTTGCGGGAAGGGGCCTGGAAATACATCCGCTGCCCCGCCGACCCTGAACAGCTGTTCGATGTGGCCAACGATCCGGGCGAGACCACGAATCTCGCCCAGGACCCCCGCGCCGCAGAAATCCTTGATCACTTCCGCGCCCTTGCCGACCAACGCTGGGACCTCGCGGCCTACGACGCGCAGGTCCGCGAAAGCCAGGCCCGCCGCTGGGTGGTCTACGAGGCGCTGCGCAACGGCGCCTATTTCCCCTGGGATCACCAGCCCCTGCGTGCGGCAAGCGAACGCTACATGCGCAACCACATGGACCTGAACGTGCTGGAGGAATCGAAGCGGTTTCCCAGAGGAGAGTAGGGTGCGCTACAGCGCACCAACCGACGGTGCGCTGTAGCGCACCCTACGATAGCTGACAGGCCTTCGCCGTCACCGCGCGTCGGCCAGCACCGCTTCGGCACCCTTCCAGCCCATCAGCATCGCCGGGGCATTGGTGTTCCCCGCGATGATGTTCGGAAACGCGCTCGCGTCGATCACCCGCAACCCGCCCACGCCGTGCACCCGCAGCGCCGCATCGACCACCGAGGATACCGCGTCCTGCCCCATCCGGCAGGTGCAGCTTGGGTGGTAGACCGTCCCCGACCGGGCACGGAAATCGTGGATCAGCTCTTCATCCGACTGGACTTTAGGGCCCGGCCGCAGCTCTTCCTTGACGAGGGCGGCCATGGCGGGCTGTGCCGCGATGTGGCGCAGGAACTTCACCGCCGCCAGCATCTCCTCGACGTCATGGTTCGTCGAAAACGCGTTCGCAGTGATCACCGGATGATCCTCGGGCCGCCTCGTGCGCAGCCGGATATGGCCCCGGCTGGTGGGTCTGCAGTTCGACAGGCCGATCGACATCCCGGACCAGGGATCCGGCGTCAAGAGCGGCCGCTCGCCCTCACGCGGGATCAGCGTCGAGAACGCCTGGAAATACAGCTGCATGTTCGGCCGGTCGAGGTCTGGCCTTGTCCGGAAGAACCCGCCGGCGTGGTTGATCGACTTGGCAAGCGGGCCATTGCCGCCCAGGAAGTACTGCATCCCGGCGCGCAGCTTGCCCCACCAGGGGCGCAGCTCGTCATTGTAGGTCGGCACCTTCATCGACCAGGTGTAGTTCAGACCCTGATGGTCGCTGAGGTGGTCGCCAACGTTCGGATTGTCCATGATGACCGGGATGCCCAGCCCCGACAGCAGCGCCCCCGGCCCGATCCCCGACAGCTGCAACAGCTGCGGCGAATTGATCGCACCGCCCGAAAGGATCACCTCGCCCCGCGCCCGCAGGAGCCGCGTTTCGCCGCCTTGCCGGTACTCCACGCCCACGGCCCGGCCGCCTTCGAGCAGCACCCGCGTCACCAGCGCCCGGGTGATCACCCGCAGGTTCGGCCGCTTCATGGCTGGCCGCAGAAAGGCCCGCGCGGCCGAGTTCCGCCGCGCGCCCTTGATCGTCATCTGGTAGACGCCCGCGCCCTCTTGCCGGGCACCGTTGAAGTCAGGCGTTTGCGCCAGCCCGGCCTCTTCGCAGGCCTTCAGATACATCCCCACCAGCGGATGCAGTCCCGCCCGGTTGGCCGACACGAACAGCGGCCCTCCCTGCCCGCGCCAGTCGTCGGCACCGGCCTCGGTGTCCTCCATCGCCTTGTAGGCCGACAGACACTCCTCCCAGCCCCAGCCCGGATTGACACCCCAGTCGTCGTAGTCCGCCTTGTGGCCCCGGATGTAGACCATCGCATTGATGCTGGACGACCCGCCCAGCACCTTTCCCCGCGGCCAATGGTCCCGCGCGCCGTTCAGCCCCGGATCGGGTTCGGTCTTGTAAAGCCAGTTTACCGCCGGTTCGTAGAACAGCTTGCCGTAACCCAGGGGCAAATGGACATAGAAGCGCCGGTCGGACCCGCCGGCTTCCAGAACCGTGACCTTGTGCCTGCCCGAGGCCGTCAGCCGTTCGGCCAAAACGCAGCCAGCGCTGCCTGCGCCCACGATGATATAGTCGGTCTCGTCCATGAAAGTCCCCGGCGTTCGCTCGCGACCCTAGCGGTGGGGGCGCGGCCGAACCGTCCGGTTTGCGACACGGAATGTCGCGCTTGAGTGGCTTTCACTGCGACTGCGCCGTCCCGCCTTAGCCGTCGATCCGGGCACCCATGATGGCGATGGCCTGCTGGTAAACCGTGGCCGCATTCCATTGCTTGATCACGGCAAAGTTCGGCTCGCCTTCCTGATAGCCCTTGCCGGGCTTCCAGCCCTTCTGGCGCAGGTAGTTCGCGGTCGAGGCCAGCGCGTCGGCTGCATTGGTGAAGTCAACGGCGCCGTCGCCGTTGCCGTCGACGCCATATTTCAGCGCATTGCCCGGCAGGAACTGGGTATGCCCAAGCTCGCCATGCTTGGCACCGACGGTCTTGGCCGAGATCATCCCGGCATCGACCATCTTAAGCGCGCCGATAAGGTGCGGGCGGAAAAAGTCCGAGCGTCGGCAGTCATATGTCAGTGTGGCGATGGCGGACACGACGTTCGAGTCGCCCATGAAGCCGCCGAATCCGGTTTCCATGCCATGGATTGCGATCAGCACACCGGCGGGGACGCCATAGGCAGCCTCCAGGCTTTGGTAGAAGCCCGCGTTCTTTGCCTTGCGGCTGCGGCCCTGCTGGACGATCGTATCGGCCCCGCGCACGTTCAGGAACTTTTCAAGGCTGTACTTGAAGCTTTTCTGGTTGCGGTCGGCGGCGATCGTGGACTTGGAATAAGCGGTCGACATCAAGGCAGCGATGCCACGTTCGCCGACCCCTTCGGCCTTGGCCTCGGCGGCCATTTCTGCCTTCCAGCCCTCGTACTGACCACCAGTGTCACTGCAACTTGCAGCATGGGCCGCGAGGGGAAGCACACAAAGCATCAGGGCAATCGAAAAACGGGGCAACAGCTGCACGTCGGGCACCTTTCCTCGGGATTTTCCGCAGTCTATTCAACGCGCGGCAACAATCAAGCAGGGCACCGGTGATCGCGTGGGACCTGTTGCTGACGTGTTGGTGATCTGTCAGGCGGGTGGGACGGGGCGCAGCGGTCACTCCCTTGGGTGCAGGGGGACGTCGCGCGCGCTGCAGATCACAGAACAAGGGGGCGTCATCCGGCGGGGTGGTTTTCGGTGCTGCAGGCGGGAAAGAGGTGCCCGTCCGGTCAGGAAGAACCGCACGGCCCCCGTAACCGACCGGAATCCGGTGCCAGCCTGGCATCACGGACTGACCACCGAAGCATCGCAGCGCGCAAATCTGGCTGCAACGCCCGCAACTTGCCTGCGGTCGCAGAGAAACCGTTTGACTCACGCGGACCACTGGGCGTCCATGGGCTTCAGGCGGACTCGGACAAGTTCCGCAAATCAGTAAGGGAGTGTGAAGATGCAGCTGAAGCATGGCTTTACCCGTGCGGCGGTGCTGGCGGTGCTGCTTGCAGGAACCTCTGCCACGGCGTTGATGGCCGAGACCCCGGCCGATACGCTGGTGATCGCAGATGCCATTGACGACATCGTGTCGATCGACCCGCATGAGGCGTTCGAATTCTCGGGCGTGGACCTGAACAACAACGTCTACGACACCCTGGTCGAGCTTGACCCCGCAAAGCCGGGCGAGCTGGTGCCGGGCCTCGCGGAAAGCTGGTCCGTGGCCGATGATGGCATGACCTATACGTTCAAGATCAAATCCGGCATCACCTTCTCGTCCGGCAACCCGCTGACCGCCGAGGACGCCGCAGGTTCGCTGCGCCGTGTGGTCAAGCTGAACAAGACCCCCGCCTTCATCCTGACCCAGTTTGGTCTGACACCGGAAAACGTCGACCAGATGATCACCTTCGAGGGCGACACGGTCACGCTCAAGACTGACAAGGCCTATGCGCCGTCCTTCGTCTACAACTGCCTGACGGCCGGCGTGGCCAACATCGTCGACATGAAGACGGTCATGGCAAACGAGGTCGAAGGCGATATGGGCAACGCCTGGCTGAAGGCGAACAGCGCCGGGACCGGGGCCTATGTGCTGAAGTCGTTCAAGCCGAACGAAGGCTACGTGCTGGAAGCCCGCCAGGGCCACTGGCGTGGGGACGCCAAGATCAAGAACATCTTCATGCAGCACATCCCCGAAGGCGCAACCCAGCGACTTCTGCTGGAAAAGGGCGACATCGACATTGCCCGCGAGATGACCCCGACCGATATCGAGGGTATTTCCGGCAACGCCGATCTGAAGGTCCAGGGCGACGTCGGCGGGCAGGTCTATTATCTGGCGCTGAACCAGAAGAAGGCGGAACTTGCGAACCCGAAGGTGCAAGAAGCGATGCGCTGGGCCATCGACTACCAGGGCATGACGGATTCGATCCTCAAGGGCCAGTGGGTCGTGCACCAGAACTTCCTGCCCAAGGGCTTCCTCGGCGCGCTGGACGAAAACCCCTATTCGCTGGACATCGAAAAGGCCAAGGCGCTGATGGCGGAAAGCGGGCTGACCCTGCCCGTCGACATCGGCTTTACCGTCCGCAACAACCAGGAACGGATGGACATCGCCACCTCGATCCAGAACACCTTCGCGCAGATCGGCGTCAACCTGGTCCTCGATGTGGGCGACGGAAAGCAGGGGCTTGAGACCTATCGGGGCCGCAAGCATGACATCACGCTGCAGACCTGGGGCCCGGACTATCCCGACCCGCACACCAACGCCTCGACCTTCGCGATGAACCCCGACAACTCGGATGAGGCGAACGCCACGGGTTACCTGGCCTGGCGGACCGCCTGGGATCCGGGTGCCGAGCTGAACGCCGAGACCCAGGCCGCGGTCGAGGAAAAGGATAGCGCCAAGCGGGCCGAGATGTATGCAGACATCCAGCGCAAGGTGCGCGACAATTCGGCCTTCGTCCTGATGTTCCAGCAGGCCCGGCAGGACGCGATGCGCGCCAACGTGAACGGCTTCTACGCCGGGGGTGCCACGGATTCCGTCACCTACTGGACCATCACCAAGTAAAGCGACCGGGCCGTTCCTTCGGGGACGGCCCTTCCCCGCATGACCGCGTCCCCGTCCCTTCCACAGGAAAGCCGCGCGCTGCGCCTTCTGGGCCAGCTTGGGCTTGGCCTTCTGACGCTCGCCATCACGCTTCTGGGCCTTCTTCTCGTCACCTTTATCATCGGCCGCGTCGTGCCGATCGACCCGGTCCTCTCCATCGTCGGCGAACGCGCGACCGAGGCGCAAATCCAGGCCGTCCGCGACAAGCTGGGCCTCGACCTGCCGATGTGGCAGCAGTTCTGGATCTACCTTCGCGATGCCGTTCAGGGCGACCTTGGCACCTCGATCCGCACCGGCGAGGATATCGCGTCAGAGGTCGCCCGCTACTTCCCCGCGACGCTTGAACTCGCCACGCTTGGCACCCTGTTTGGCACCCTCGTCGGCATCCCCGCCGGGGTCCTCGCCGCCACCCGGCCCGGGAGCATCGCCGACCAGATCGTCCGCGTCGTGGGCCTGATGGGCTATTCGATGCCGGTCTTCTGGCTGGGGCTGATCGGGCTTTTCGTCTTCTACGGCCAGCTCGACTGGGTTGCCGGTCCCGGTCGCCTCGACCCCACCTACGACATGATGATGGAGTTCACGCTGAGCTCCTACACCGGCATGATCCTGATCGACAGCGCCTTGAACGGCGCCTGGGACGTCTTTGCCAATGCCGTCAGCCACATCATCCTGCCCGCTGGCCTTTTGGGTTATGTTTCAATGGCCTACATCAGCCGCATGACCCGCAGCTTCATGATGAATGAACTCGGCCAGGAATACATCACCACTGCCCGCGTGAAGGGCATGCCGGAATGGCGGGTGATCTGGGTCCATGCGATGAAGAATGTCCTCGTTCCCCTGATCACGGTCATCGCGCTCAGCTACGCCTACCTTCTGGAAGGCTCCGTCCTGACCGAGACGATCTTCGCCTGGCCCGGCCTTGGCAGCTATATCACCGATGCGCTTTTCGCCGCCGACATGCCCGCCGTTCTGGGCGGCACCGTCGTCGTCGGCGTGGTCTTCGTCACCCTCAACATGGTGTCCGACATCATCTACCGTCTTGTGGACCCGAGGGCGCGCGTATGACCACGCTTCGCGCCTGGCTACAGGACCCAAGCCCCACCTCACGCCGTCAGGCGCGACTAGGCCAGATGTGGCTCGCCTGGCTTCGTATCCGGCGGAACAACCTGGCCATGGCCGGGCTGGTGATCGTGACGATCCTGATCCTCGTGGCCGTCTTCGCGCCCTGGATGGCCCCGCATGACCCCTTCGTGCAGAACCTGGGCAACCGGCTGAAGCCGCCGGGAACCCCGGGGCATTGGCTTGGAACCGACGATTTTGGCCGCGATATCCTTTCGCGGATCATCCACGGCGCACGGATCACGCTGTATATCATTGCCCTGGTCGCCGTGACCGCCCCGGTCCTTGGCCTTCTGATCGGCACCGTCTCGGGCTATTTCGGCGGATGGATCGACGCGGTCCTCATGCGCCTGACTGACATCTTCCTCGCCTTTCCCCGGCTGATCCTCGCCCTCGCCCTCGTCGCCGTGCTTGGTCCCGGGATCGAGAACGCCGTCCTCGCCATCGCGCTGACCGCCTGGCCGCCCTATGCCCGCGTGGCCCGGGCCGAGACGCTGACGATCCGGTCTTCCGACTACATCGCGGCCGTCCGGCTGCAGGGGGCCAGTGCGCCACGGATCATTCTTGGTCATGTCGTCCCGATGTGCCTGCCCTCGGTCATCATCCGCGTCACGCTGGACATGGCCGGCGTGATTCTGATCGCCGCGGGCCTTGGCTTCCTCGGCCTTGGCGTCCAGCCCCCGCAGCCTGAATGGGGCCTGATGATCTCCTCCGGTCGCAAATTCCTGTTCGAACAATGGTGGGTCGCCACCATGCCCGGTCTTGCCATCTTCATCGTCTCGCTGGGCTTCAACCTCCTCGGCGACGGCCTTCGCGATGTCCTTGATCCGAAGAGCGCCCCGAAATGACGCCCCCTTCCAAGACACTTCTGGAGGTGCAGAACCTCCGTGTGACCTTCGACACCGAGACCGGCCCCGTCGAAGCCGTGCGCGGAGTGTCCTTCTCGCTTGGCCGCGAACGCCTGGGGATCGTGGGAGAGTCGGGCTCTGGCAAGACCATGACCGGCCGATCTGTCCTGCGGCTGATCCGGCCGCCCGGTCGCATTCAGGCCGACCGGATGGTCTTCGACGGCCAGGACCTGATGGGTGCCTCCGAACGCGACATGCGCGCCCTGCGCGGCAAGCGCATCGGCATGGTCATGCAGGACCCGAAATACAGCCTGAACCCGGTGATGACCGTGGGGGACCAGCTGACCGAAGGCCTGCGCCGCCGCGATGGGCTGGGCCGCCGCGACGCCGAGGCGAAGGCGCTTTCCGCCCTGCAAGCCGTCCAGATCCGTGACCCGCAACGGGTGATGGAGGCCTACCCGCACGAACTGTCCGGCGGCATGGGCCAGCGCGTGATGATCGCGATGATGCTGATCCCCGAACCCGACCTTCTGATCGCCGACGAACCAACTTCTGCGCTGGATGTCACCGTCCAGGCCGAGGTCCTGTCAATCCTCGACACCCTCGTCCGCGACCGGGGCATGGGCCTGATCTTCATCAGCCATGACCTCCGCCTCGTCGCGCGGTTCTGCGACCGGGTCCTCGTCATGTACAAGGGCAAGGTGGTCGAGGAACTGCAGGCCGACCACCTTCTCGACGCGCGGCACCCCTATACGCGCGGCCTCCTCAACTGCCTGCCCCGCATCGGCGGCCCGCGAGGTCCCCTTCCTGCACTCGATCGGTCGGGGGCCTGGGCGGAATGAACCTGATCGAGATCGAGACCCTCTCCGTCACCTTTCGCGCCAAGGGCCGCGAGGTTCGCGCCGTCCAGGATGTGAGCCTTGCGGTGAACGAGGGCGAAAGTTTCGGCCTTGTCGGCGAAAGCGGTTCGGGCAAGTCCACGATCCTGCGGGCGATCTGCGGCATGGCGCCGGTGTCAGGCGGGACCATCCGGATCGGTGGCCTGCCTCTCCCGACTCCGCGCGGCCCCGATTTTGCTCGGCAGGTGCAGATGGTCTTCCAGGACCCCTATGCAAGCCTCCACCCGCGCCACACCATCGACCGTACCCTGTCCGAACCCCTGGCGATCCACGGCCTCCGCGATGCCGACGACCGCGTGATCCGGGCCTTGCGGGACGTGGGCCTGCCAACCTCGTTCCGCTTCCGCTATCCGCACCAGCTTTCCGGCGGACAGCGCCAGCGCGTTGCGATCGCCCGCGCGCTGATGCTGGAACCAAAGATCCTCCTGTTGGACGAGCCTACCAGCGCGCTGGACGCCAGCGTTCAGGCCGAGGTGCTGAACCTTTTGAACCGCCTGCGGGCCGAGCGTGGGCTGACCTTCCTGATGGTCAGCCATGACCTTGCCGTCATCGACCACATGACCGACCGGATCCTGGTGATGAAGGATGGCCGCGCTGTCGAGGGCCTCTTGCGTGAGGATCTGGCGCAGGGTCGGATGACGACGGATTATGCCCGAAGCCTCCTGTCCGCCTCGGCTGACCGGATGCTGGAGCAGCCTGCCGCAGGCCCTGCCTAGTGCCAGGCGCCCTTGCGCAACCCCACCCATTGCGGCACCCCTTGACCATGTCTGCCTTCTTGTCTGTTGAAACCTCGCTGACGGGCCGCCGCTGGATCGGCCCCGATCCGACACAGGACCGCCTGGCCGAGGCGATGGCGCAGACGACGCGGCTGTCCCTGCCTCTGTGCCGCATCCTTGCCGCGCGCGGCGTGGCAGAAGAAGCAGCTCTCGCCTACCTTTCTCCCGCGCTGCGCGATCTTCTGCCAGACCCCCTGACCCTGAGGGACATGGGACCGGCCGCCGACCGCCTGCTCCGCGCTGTTGCCCGGCGCGACCGGATTGCCATCTTTGCCGATTACGACGTCGACGGTGGCGCATCCGCAGCCCTTCTGATGATCTGGTTGCGCAGCTTCGGGCTGTCGGCCACCCTCTACATCCCCGACCGCATCGACGAAGGGTATGGTCCGAACGTCCCCGCGATGGCCCAGCTTGCCGCCACCCATGACCTTATCCTTTGCGTTGACTGCGGCACGCTTAGCCATGATCCCATCGCCGCGGCACAAGGGGTGGACGTGGTCATCCTCGACCACCACCTGGCGCTAGAGACCCTGCCGTCCGCGCTGGCCATCGTGAACCCAAACCGTCAGGACGAGGACGGCTCGCTTGCCCATCTCTGTGCTGCCGGGGTCGTCTTCCTGCTGCTGGTCGAGGCGAACCGGCGCCTGAAGGCGGACGGCAGGCAGGGTCCCGACCTGATGGCGCTGCTTGATCTCGTGGCGCTGGCCACGGTTGCCGATGTCGCGCCGCTGACCGGGGTGAACCGGGCCTTTGTCCGGCAGGGTCTGAAAGTGATGGCGCGCCGTGACCGTCCGGGCCTGCGGGCGCTGGCCGATGTCGCCCGCATGGACCAGGCCCCGACCGCCTATGCCTTGGGCTTCCTCCTCGGGCCCAGGGTCAACGCAGGCGGGCGCATCGGACAGGCCGATCTTGGCGCGCGTCTTCTGGCGACCGACGACTTGACCGAGGCCACACGCCTTGCGGCCCAGTTGGACCAGCTGAACACCGGCCGGCGCGAAATCACCGAAGCGGTCCGGCTTGAGGCGATGGCCCAGGCCGAATCGCGCGGGCTTGAGGCCCCCCTGGTCTGGGCCGCCGCCGATGGCTGGCACCCGGGCGTCGTCGGCATCGTTGCCGCCCGCCTGAAAGAAGCCGCACACCGCCCCTCGGTCGTCATCGGCTTCGACGGCGACGACGGCAAGGGATCCGCCCGGTCGGTCCCCGGGATCGACCTTGGGGCCGCGATCCAGCGCCTTGCGGCCGAAGGGATGATCGTCAAGGGCGGCGGGCACAAGATGGCCGCGGGTCTCAGCCTTACTCGCGCCCAGCTCCTGCCCGCGATGGATCGGCTGGCCGAGCTTCTGGCCCGGCAGGGTGCGGGCAATACCGGACCACAGGATCTGCGAATCGACAGCCTGCTGACGACCGCCGCCGCCACCGTCGCCCTCGTCGAAGAGGTCGAGAATGCCGGCCCCTTCGGCGCCGCCGCCCCCGCCCCCAGATTCGCCTTCGCCAATGCCCAGGTCAGCGGACGGCGGATCGGCGACAGCCATCTCAAACTCAGCATCAGCGACGGAAGCGGCCCGCCGCTTGATGCCATTGCCTTCGGTGCCTTCGACGGACCGCTCGGCCCGGCGCTGGAAAATCCCGGCCACAACCGTTTTCACCTGGCGGGAAAGCTGGAGCTGAACCACTGGAACGGGCGCACCCGTGTCCAGTTGCGCCTGGACGACGCCGCGAAGGCGTGACCCAGCGCATTTTCCCTCTTGCGCAAGGCGGGCGCAGATTCTAGACACCGCGCACTGAAAGCGCGGCCCGTTCGTCTATCGGTTAGGACACCTGGTTTTCAACCAGGTAAGAGGGGTTCGACTCCCCTACGGGCTGCCACTTTCAGTTCCCCCAAAATGAGGGCTTGCATTGCTCGGCGGGGGCTACCCAGACCGACCCGCACGCTTTGGCACTTCGGTCCGCCATGAACCCTCGGGATGCGGCGAGCCGGTCAAAGGCACGTAGCGGATGCAGCGTCGGTCGCATGAACCGCCTGGGCCCGGTTCCCGACCAGGCCCAGCCAAGTCTTCAGGACTTCCACTGCTTCAGGCTCGTCGAGAAACGGAATATGCCCACGTTCCGGCACTTCGCCAAAGATCATGTCCGGGCGACGGCGGCGCATTTCCTCGGCAGTGTCGCGCGCCAGAACGTCCGAGGCCGCGCCGCGGATCAGGGCCAGCGGCAGTCCGTCACAGGCATCGAACAGGGGCCAAAGGTCGGGAAGCGGAGCCGCCATTGCAGCATCGAACGCGCGGCGCAAATCGGGGTCATAGGTCAGCCCGACGTGACCATCGCGTTGCACATAGTGGCGGACGGTCTCTTCCTGCCAGCGAAGGGTCGGGACGTGGGAAAATCCCGGCATGGCGGATGGCATGCGGTCTGCGACCTCTTCCAGGGTCGGAACTGCCGGTTCGATCCCGACATAGGCACCGATCCGCAGCAGACCTTCACGCTCGACCACGGGTCCGACATCGTTCAGGCAAAGCCCAAGCAGCCGGTGCTTCGCCGTCGACGCGAGGACCAGGCCAATCAGCCCGCCCCGGGACGATCCGATGATCGCGGCATTCGCAAGGGCAAGATGGTCCAGCAGCGACAAGGCGTCCTTCGCCTCTTGCGCGACGGTATAGGTGTCCGGCCCGGTCCAGTCGGACCCGCCCCGGCCGCGACTGTCCAGGCGGATGAGGCGAATGCCACCGGGCAGATGGCGGGCCAGATAGTCGAAGTCGCGGCCATCCCGGGTCAGTCCCGCCAGTGCCAGAAGCGGCAGGCCTTGGCCCTCATCGCGAAACGCCAGCCTTGCCCCGTCCTCGGCCAGAAACCGTTGCATGCGCCGCAGTCACCCCTGTCCTAATGGGCATGATATTCGGCAAAACCCTTGCCCGTCTTGCGGCCCAGATAGCCCGCTGCCACCATCTGCTTCAAAAGCGGCGATGGCCGATACTTGGGATCGTCAAAGCCCCGATACAGGGTCTCCATGATGTTCAGCACCACGTCCAGTCCGATCAGATCGCCCAACGCCAGCGGACCCATCGGGTGGTTGGCCCCAAGCTTCATCATGCTGTCGATGTCTTCTGCCGTCGCCAGCCCTTCGTAGACACAGTTGATCGCCTCGTTGATCTGCGGCGCCAGAAGCCTGTTCACGATGAAGCCGTAGCTGTCCTTGGACACCCGCGGGGTCTTGCCAATGGCGCGGGTCAGGTCAGTCACTGCCTCGGCCACTGCATCGGTCGTCTGCAGGGCACGGATGATTTCCACCAGCTGCATCATCGGCACCGGATTGAAGAAATGCATCCCGATAACGCGTCCCGGATGCGCCGAGGCTGCGGCAAGCTCGGTCAGCGAGATCGACGACGTGTTCGAAGCAAAGATCGCGTCGTGGCGGCAGATGCCGTCCAGCCGCTTCAGAAGTTCGGTCTTGACCTCGACCCTCTCGACGATGGCCTCGATCACCAGATCACGGTCATCCATCAGCTCGAAGACCATGGTGGTCTGGATCAGTGCCATCGCCTCGGCGGCCTTGGCCTCCGTAAGGTTGC
>OFDN01000883.1_pt1 | contig 22151 bp, 20 predicted proteins | sample 1520971 | NCBI WGS metagenome assembly OFDN01 (sample SAMEA94257418, study PRJEB24077) | hot springs metagenome | biome: Aquatic biome; feature: Geographical feature; material: Water | place: India | collected 2012-06-12 | depth 5 m
AGATGCTCGCCGCGCTGATGGGCCGTCCGCAGGGCACTTTCGCCAACACCGTCGAGGTGGACGGCGACTCCGTCACCGTGAAGCGCGAGGTCGATGGCGGCCTTCAGACCGTCAAGCTCGCGCTCCCTGCGATCGTCACCACCGACCTGCGTCTCAACGAGCCGCGCTATGCCTCGCTGCCCAACATCATGAAGGCGAAGCAGAAGCCGCTCGCGACCAAGACCGCGGCCGATTACGGCGTCGACCTGACCCCGCGCCTCAAGACGCTCAAGGTGCAGGAACCCGCCGTGCGCCAGGCCGGCGTCAAGGTCGCCGACGTTGCCGAACTGGTCGGCAAGCTCAAGACCCTCGGCATCGCCGACTAAGCATTCGGACAAGGAACCCAAGAGATGAAGACTCTCGTTCTCGTCGAACATGACAACACCCGGGTGCAGGACGCGACCCTCGCCGTCGTCACCGCCGCATCGAAGCTGGGCGAAGTGCACCTGCTGGTCGCGGGTCACAATTGCGGCGCGGTGGCCGAGGCTGCCGCCAAGATCGCGGGCGTGGGCAAGGTCCACGTCGCGGACGACGCGGCCTATGCCAACGGCCTCGCCGAAAACGTCGCGCCGCTCGCGGCCGAGCTGATGGGCCACCACGACGCTTTCCTCGCCGCTGCCACCACCCAGGGCAAGAACGTCGCCCCGCGCGTCGCCGCGCTGCTCGACGTGATGCAGGTCTCCGAGATCCTGTCGGTCGTAGGGCCCAAGACCTTCACCCGCCCTATCTACGCCGGCAACGCCATCGCCACGGTCGAATCGACCGACGCCAAGCTGGTCATCACCGTGCGCGGCACCGCCTTCGAGAAGGCGGCGACCGAGGGTGGTTCGGGCACCGTCGAGGCCGTCGGCGGCGCGGGTGACGCGGGCATCTCCACCTTCGTCAGCTCGGAAATTGCCAAGAGCGAGCGTCCGGAACTGACCAGCGCCAAGATCATCGTCTCGGGCGGCCGCGCGCTGAAGGATGCGGAAACCTTCGAAGCCACGATCACGCCGCTCGCCGACAAGCTCGGCGCCGCCATCGGCGCAAGCCGCGCGGCGGTCGACGCGGGCTATGTCCCCAACGACTACCAGGTCGGCCAGACCGGCAAGATCGTCGCCCCGGAAGTCTATTTCGCGATCGGCATCTCGGGCGCGATCCAGCACCTTGCCGGCATGAAGGACTCCAAGGTCATCATCGCCATCAACAAGGACGAGGACGCCCCGATCTTCCAGGTCGCCGACGTCGGGCTGGTCGCGGACCTGTTCACGGCGGTGCCGGAGCTGACCGGGGCGCTCTGATCCCTAGCTCTGTAGCGCGTCGTAGTTTCCAAGAACCTCCGGCTGGCTTTATGCTTGCCGGAGGTTTTTCAACTAATTTACCTTGCGGGAAACAAGAGAGCTAGCACCTTAGCTCCTAGGGCACCTGCGACTTCCAAACACCCACTTGTGGTCGACTCAGCCGATGCGGATTGACTCCGTTGGTCTTCCAATTCAGGCACTTCGTCATGCCTGGTTTTTGCCCGCCCCAAGAATATGTGTTCTTTGCCGATGAAAGCGGTATTTCGAACGACCGCTTCACAGTAGTGGGTGGTCTTTGCGTACGCAAAGGGGCAATCCCCCTCATACATGAGAATATTGATGCCTACCGGCAACAACATAATATGAGAGCAGAGTTAAAGTGGTCGAAGATTTCGAACCAGAAAGAGGCAGAATATCGAGCATTGGTCGAGCTCTTTTTCGCCCTTAATAATGCAAACCTTCTTCACTTTCATTCAATTATTTTTGATAGCCACAAAGCCAATCATCGAAAATTTAACAATGGTGATGCCGACTTGGGGCTGTCGAAATTATACTACCAACTAATACTTCACCGGTTCAGCAAGTACTATCCACACGCGGAAGGCATGTGCGTGTGCCTCGATCGCAGAAACAGCAGCACGAGCCTGAATGATTTGCGGGACATTTTGAACGCTGGCATCGCAAAGACGCATGGGATCACGGGAAACCCGATCAAACAGGTTGTGTCGCAAGAATCTCATTCAGATGACATATTGCAGCTCAATGACGTTATCTTGGGAGCCGTATGCGCAGCAAGAAACGGCAAGCATCAACTAGTGACTGGTCGCGCGTCGAAGCGCAACCTAGCTCAGCTGGTGCTTGAAAAGAGTGGGCTTGACTCGTTTGAGAGAGATAGCGCCAGAGGAGTGACGCGCTTCAGCGTTTGGAATATGCGTCCAAGAGCTTGAGAGGTTAGCGAGGCCCCGAGCGTCTATAGGCATACCCTCAAAGGATTGCCTCCGGCCGAACCTTCTCCTGACATCATCAGGATTTTCAACGCCCGATGACCTCGCTGGAGTCTCAAATAAACGGATTCGTGGAAAAGTCAATAGGCTCTTGACAGATTAACCCATTTATGCATCGCACTTAATGCGCCATTAACTCTAAGTTATGAGCGGAAAAATCTGATTGGGTCAATCCCTGTCAAGGTAATTTTGGCGTCGCCTCAAAATAGCAGCCTCAAATCACGCCCCCCAACCCATGCAGCCCCATCCCCACCAACCCGCCCACCAGCGTGCCGTTGATGCGGATGAACTGCAAATCCCGCCCCACTGCGCCCTCGACGCGGCCGGTGATGGTGGTCGCGTCCCAGCGCTTGACCGTCTCGGACACCAGCCGGACGATTTGGTCGCCGTAGCGGGTCGCGATGCCGACGGCGGTGCGGCGGGCGAAGCGGTTGATCTGGTGCTGCAGCCGCGCGTCCTTTTGCAGCGCCTCGCCCAGCTCGCCGAGCATGTTGCGCATCTCCGCGCCCATCTGGCTTTCGGGGTCGCGCGCGCGGGCAATCAGCGACTGGCGGATGCGCTCCCACACCCCCGTCCACCATACCGCGACGGCCGGGTTGGCGATGAGGTCGCGCTTCATGTCCTCGACCTTGGCGCGGGTGGCTGCGTCGTGCTGCAAGTCCTGGCCGAGCTTCGCCAACCCCTCCTCGATCTTGCCGCGCAAGGGATGGTCGGGGTTGACCAACACCTCGGCGAGCAGCTTGTAGAGCCCGTCGAGCACGCTGGCCGAGATGGTCTTGTCGATCCCCGCCCAGCGCAGCACGCCCGCGACGCGCTGGTGGATGATCTCCCGGATCGTCTCCTCGTTATCCTCGAGCGTCAGGCCCGCCCAGCGCACGAAGCCGTCGATCAGCGGCTGGTGGCGCTTGTCGGTCATGGCGCTCTCGATCATGCGGCCCGCGAGCGGCGCGATGTCGAGCTTGGCGAGCTGCGCCGCGAGGCCGGAGCGCACCTGATTGCCGAGCCGGTCGGGATCGAGCGATTCGAGCACCTCGGCGAGCAGTTCGGCCGCGCCCGAGGTGATGCGCGAGCGTTCGTCCTGCCCGCCCCTCTCGGGCGAGGCGGCCAGGAGCTCGCCCGCGGCCTTGGCGATGTTCATCGTCGACATCCGCCGCGCGACCACCGCAGGGGTGAGGAAATTCTCGCGCAGGAAGGCCGCCATGGTGTCGGCGATGCGGTCCTTGTTTTCCGGGATGATCGCGGTGTGCGGGATCGGCAGGCCGAGCGGGTGGCGGAACAGCGCGGTCACCGCGAACCAGTCGGCAAGGCCGCCCACCATCGCCGCTTCGGCGAAGGCGTGGACATAGCCCCAGGCGGGATGCCCGGTGGCGGCAAGGCCGTGGGTGGCGATGAAGATCACCGCCATCGCCGCCAGCATCCCCGTCGCCGTCCAGCGCATCCGCCTGGCGCGATCGACCGTGAGCGGCTGACCGCCGAGCGTCAGGGGCCTCAGGGAACGCGTCGCCATCGTCAGACCCTAGCCGCGTTTCGGCCCGCGCGTCACCCGTTTTGCGGGTGTTCGGCCCGTCACTCGGCCGGTTCGCCCCCATGCGCAGGGCGCTTGGCAAGGCCGGGGAACGGCAGATCGGGCTCGCTGCGACCCGCGATCGGCCGGGTGTCGTCACCCGGCTTGTAGGTCAGCAGCCGCGCGCGCAGCCACGGGCCGACGCGCTTCTCGAAACTGTCGGCAAGGCTGAAGCCCGCGGGCACGATCAGCAGCGTCAGCAGGGTCGAAAGCACCAGCCCGCCGATCACCACGATGCCCATCGGCTGGCGCCACGCCCCGTCACCCTCGAGCGAGAGCGCCACCGGCACCATCCCCGCTGTCATCGCCACGGTGGTCATGATGATCGGCTGGGCGCGCTTGTGCCCGGCATCCATGATCGCATCGAGCTTGCCCACGCCCTTGTTCATCTCCTCGATCGCGAAGTCGATCAGCAGGATCGAGTTCTTGGAGACGATGCCGAGCAGCAGCAGGATCCCGATATAGACCGGCATCGAGTTGGGCTGGCCGAGCAGCCAGATCAGCAGGACGCCCCCGAGCGGCGCCAGCGCGAGCGAGGTCATGTTGACCAGCGGGCTCATCAGGCGCTTGTAGAGCAGCACCAGCACCGCGAACACCAGCAGCACGCCGGCGATGATGGCGATGATGAGGTTCTGGATCAGCTCCTGCTGCCATTGCTCCTCGCCCACCACGTCGCGGATCACGCCCAGTGGCAGGTTCTGGAGCACCGGCAGGGCATCGATCTGCGCCTGCGCCTCGCCCTTGAGCACGCCCGAGGCGAGGTCCGCGCCCACCAGCACGCGGCGGTTCTGGTTATAGCGCTGGATCGCGGTCGGACCCGAGCCGAAGGTGATGTCGGCGACGCGGCTCAGCGGCACCGAACCGCCGCCCGCGAGCGGCACCGGCAGGTTCTCGATCGTGCGGAAGTCGGTGCGCGCTTCCTCAGACAGGCGCACCACGATCGGGATCTGGCGGTCCGAAAGCGAGAAGCGCGCCGCGTTCTGTTCGATCTCGCCCAGGGTCGCGATGCGGATCGTCTGGGAGAGCGCCGCGGTGGTGACGCCCAGTTCGGCGGCGATCTTGTCGCGCGGGGTGATGATGATCTCCGGGCGGTTGAGATCGGCGCTGATGCGCGGGGCGACCAGCGACTTCAGGCCTTTCATCTCCTCGACCAGCTGGGTCGCGGTCTGCTCGAGCAGCGCCGGATCGCTGCCGGCCAGCAGCACGGTCATGTCGCGGCCCGAACCGAACCCGCCCGACTGCGACTGGAAGCGCACCCGCGCGTCGGGGAAGGCGGCGAGCACGGGGGCGAGCTCGCGCTCGAACTCGATCGAGGTTCGCGCGCGGTCCTCGCGCAGCTTGACGAAGATCGACGAGGTCTCGCCCAGCCGGATACGCTCGAGCATCCGCTCGACCTCGGGCTCCTGCCGCAGGCGGTTGGCCACCGCGTTCACCACCTGCTTGGTCTGGGCAAGGGTGGTGCCGGGCACCAGCTCGATCTCGACGCGGCTGTTCTCGTCATCGATGTTGGGCTGGAACTGGCCCGGGATCTGGCCGAACAGCAGGATCGTCACCAGGAACGAGAACCAGCCGATGCCGAGCATCCAGATGCGGTGGTCGTAGAAGCGCGCCGTCAGCCAGCGCAGGCCGCGCGCGAAGCCGCTGCTGCCGCCCGCAGGCACCTCGATCGCCTTGAAGGTGACGAAGGCGGCGAGGAAGGACAGCACGGAGATGGTCAGCACGATCACCACCTCGAAGACCTTGGCGACGAGCTGGTTGACGAGGGTGTTCGTATCGGCGTCGACGGCCGCGGCAATCTGCTTGTGGATGCCGAGCCCGAGGAGGCCCTTCCACGCCCCGCCGCTGAAGGCACCGCTCGCCAGCTCGAACATCGTCGCCGCCGAGACGAACAGCAGCACGATGACGGTCATGAGCAGGCCCGTGACATAGAACAAGCGGTTGCCCGAGCCGGTGAGGCCGGCGCGGCGCACCGCCATCTTGCCGGTGTCGAGCGTCCAGGCCAGCACCCGCATGTAGGCGTCGATCCAGCGTCCGCCGCCATGCTCGGCCTCGCCGTGGGCCTTGAGGAAATAGGCCGCCATCAGCGGCGTGATCATGCGCGCTACGGCGAGCGACATGAGCACCGCGACGACCACGGTGATCCCGAAGTTCTGGAAGAACTGGCCCGAAACACCCGGCATCAGGCCGACCGGGAGGAACACCGCGACGATGCAGAAGCTGGTGGCGACCACCGGCAGGCCGATCTCGTCGGCCGCATCGATGCTCGCCTGATAGGCGGTCTTGCCCATGCGCATGTGTCTGACGATGTTCTCGATCTCCACGATCGCGTCGTCGACCAGCACGCCCGCGACCAGCGCCAGCGCGAGCAGCGAGAGGAAGTTGAGGTTGAACCCCAACTGGTCCATGAAGAAGAAGGTCGGGATCGCCGAGAGCGGGATCGCGACCGCGCTGATCGCGGTGGCGCGCCAGTCGCGCAGGAAGATGAACACCACCACCACCGCCAGGACCGCACCCTCGACCAGTGCCCACATCGAGGACTTGTACTGGCCGCGGGTATAGGTGGTGTTGGTCGAGAGCTTGATGAACTCGACCCCGGGGTTCTCCTTCTCGATCTTGTCCATCTCCGCGAGCGCGGCGTCATAGACCGCAAGGTCCGAAGCGCCGCGCGCGCGGTTCATGTAGAAGTTGACGACCTCCTTGCCGCCGACCTCGCTGATCGAGGTGCGCTCGGAATAGCCGTCGCGCACCTTGGCGATGTCGGCGAGCCGCACCGAGCGCCCGCCGCCCAGCTGGATCTGGGTCTGCGAGAGCTGGTAGGCGGTGTCCGAATTGCCGAGCACGCGCAGCGACTGGCGGGTGCCGCCGACCTCGGCAAGGCCGCCCGCGGCGTCGAGATTGGACTGGCGCAGCGCGGCGTTGATCTGCGAGGCGGTGACCCCGAAGGACTGCATCCGCGCCGGATCGAGGATCACCTCGATCTGCCGGTCGACCCCGCCGAAGCGGCCGACCTCGGCCATGCCGGGGATCTTGAGCAGGCGCTTGGCGACGGTGTCGTCGATGAACCAGCTCAATTGTTCCAGCGTCATGTCGTCGGCTTCGACCGCGACGTAGCCGATCGCATCGCCGACCACGTTGACCTTCTGCACCTGCGGTTCGAGGATGCCGTCGGGCAGCGACCCGCGCACGCCGTCGATCGCGGTCTCGACCTCGTTGACCGCCTCGATCAGGTTGGTGCCGATCTCGAATTCGACGAAGGTGTTCGAAGAGCCCTCGCGCGCGGTCGACTGGATCGAGTTGACCCCGGCGATCGAGCGCAGCGCGCTTTCGACGCGCTGGGTGATCTGGTTCTCGATCTCGGTCGGCGAGGCGCCCGGCTGGGCGATATTGACGACCACCGCCGGAAAATCGACATCCGGGTTGTTGGTCACGTCCATCCGCAGAAAGCTGACGATCCCGGCGATCAGCAGCGCGGTGAAGAACACCAGCGGGATCGAGGGATTGCGGATCGACCAGGCCGAAATGTCGCGAAGTGCCATGAAAGTCCTGCCTGTTGTGTCGCCATGCCCGCGCCCTGCCAGTTAGGCGGGACGCCTCGCGCCGGATGGGCGCTCTACTTCTTCCGAACCTGCGGGTTGACCGTCTCGCCCGGGTTGAGGAACCCGCCGGCGCGCAGCACCACCTTTTCCGAGCCGCTCAGGCCTTCGGTGATGGCGATGCCCTGCTCGGTGACCGCACCGGTCTTGACCGCGCGGCGGGTGACCTTCTTGTCACTGCCCACGACATAGACGAAGCTGCCCTGCGCATCGGCCAGCACCGCGCTTTCGGGAAGCACCGTCGCGCGGAAGCTGCCCGAGTTGATGCGCGCGGTGGCAAAGCCGCCGGGACGCAGCGCGGGATTGAAGCTGAGCGCAATGCGCGCGGTGCCCTGGCGGGTGGTCTGGTCGATCGTCGGGGCGATCTGCCACACCTGGCCCTCGAAGGTCTGCCCCGACCCGGTCGGGGTGATGCGCGCCACGGTGCCGACCGAAAGCTTGGCCAGCTGCTCTTCGGAAAGCTGCGCGAGCATCTCCATTTCGCCGCCGCTGGCGATGGTGAACAGCGCCGGCGTGCCCGCGCCGACGGTCTGCCCGGGCTCGACCGCGCGAGCGAGGACATAGCCGGTCGCCGGCGCGATGATGTTGAGCCGCTGGTTGCGCGCGCGCTGTTCGCGCAGCTGCGCCTCGGCCACCTTGACGCGCGCCGCCGCGGCATCGCGGGTCGCGGTCAGGCGATCCACGTCGGCCTTGGAGACGAAGCCGCGCGCGACCAGCTGGAGCGCGCGGTCGAGGTTCGCCTGGGCGAGATTGGCATCGGCCCGCGCGACTTGGATCTGCGCCGCCTGAGCCTCGGCCTGCTGAACCTGCACCGAGCGGTCGATCACCGCGAGCACCTGGCCTTGGCTCACCCAGTCGCCCGCGTCGACGGTGACGCGCACCACCTGCCCGCCCTCGCCGACCACGCCGACCGGCATCGGACGGCGCGCCGCGAGGGTGCCGGGGGCCTCGATCTCGCCCGAAACCATGGTCGTGCCCGGGGAGACCACGGTGACCGCGGGTGCCTGCGAATTGTCGTCATCTACCGGTGCAGGCTCGCCGCCCGCCAGCGCGAACCACGCGGCGATCGCCAGCAGCAGCCCGAACACGCCGAGCCCGGCATAGATCAGCCAGCGCGGGATGGCGGGCGTGCCAAGGCCGCGCGCGCCGGAAAGTTCCGTCGTCACCCCGTCGGCAGCCTCGGCCCTGATCGTCGTCTCGTAATTCATCGCCATTCCTTCACCCGGGGCCGCGTGCTGACCGCAGCTCCTCCGGCACGAGTGTATTACTCGTGTAAGTCACCAAGTGCAACGTCTGATAGAATGTCATGGGCTTGCCCGCAATGCGCGCATCGACCGATGACTTGCCCCGTAGACGAAGGGCGCGTCGGCGTGCGCGCATCCGGGCCGGACTGGAGCGCCTCAGCGCACGGGTCAGAGCAGTGCCGCGAATCGCCGACGGCCCGCAACGCCTCGGGGGCGGAGCGGGCCGTCAGCGGGACAGGCCATGTCTTGCGGGTGTCAGTACTTGAGCTGGCGCTCGTAGAGGTCGCGGTAGTGCTGGATCTTGGTGACACGCAGGCCATGCATGCCCCACCGGTCGACCGCGCGCTGCCACGAGGCGAACTCCTCGAGCGTCAGGCCATAGCGCGCCAGCGCCTCGTCGAGCGTCAGCAGCCCGCCATTGACGGCAGCCACCACCTCGGCCTTGCGCCGGACCACCCAGCGCTTGGTGTCGGGAGAAGGCAGGTCGGCAAGGGTCAGCGGCTCGCCGAGCGGGCCGATCACCTGTGCGGGGCGGAAGTCCTGGTTCTCAATCATCGCATGTCTCTCGCAGCGCCGCGGGGCGCGTCGGATCGGGGTCCACTCGCATTCTCCGGGCGGTTTGCATGGGCGGCATCGACCATCGCACCCGGACGTTTAGACTGACCTAAAGCATCAGGGTTAATGGGAAGTTCGCTTTCTTCGAGAAGGGCAAAATAACTGGCGGCGGCATCGCCGAAGCTTGCGGCAACCGCCTCGATCGGGGCCTGGCTTTCGATGCGCATCAGCAGCCTGAGATCGCGCGCGGCGTTGAGCCTGGCGGTCAGCTCGCTCCACTCCATCGCCCGCAGCGCCTCGCCATTGCGGCGCGCCGGGCGAGGCCCGAATCGCTCCGCCCCGCCGCCCTTGGCGGTGGCACGCAGCAACGCCCGCTCCTCGGCGGAGAGCCCGCCGGAAGGCGCATCGGCGCGGGTAAGGCTGGGTCTTGGTTTCTCGAACATCATCCCCTTTCCTAACCCGAGTGCGTCAAAATCCGGTAAAACCGCCATTTACCTCGGCTTAGGATTACTGCTGCCCGAAGGGGCAAGATTGCCCGCACTGGCGCTGGGGGGGGAGCATCGCTATATGCGCGCCGCTCCATGACCGCTCCGCAGCTCCTCGACACCGGCCTGATGCCCTCCGACGCCGCAGCCGCGCTGTTCGATCTGCCGCGCGCGGCCTCGGCATGCCGGATCGTGGTGGCGATGAGCGGCGGGGTCGACAGCTCGGTGGTCGCCGCTCTCGCCCATGCCAGCGGCGCGGAGGTGATCGGCATCACGCTCCAGCTCTATGATTACGGCGCGGCGACGGGCCGCAAGGGCGCCTGCTGCGCGGGCGACGATATCCGCGACGCGCGCGCGGTGGCCGACCGGCTGGGGATCGCGCATTACGTCTTCGACCACGAAAGCGCCTTCCGCGAGGAAGTGGTCGAGCAGTTCGCCGACGAATATCTCGCCGGGCGCACGCCCGTCCCCTGCATCCGCTGCAACATGGGGCCAAAGTTCACCGACCTGTTCCGCATGGCGCGCGAACTCGGCGCGGATTGCCTTGCGACCGGGCACTATGTCCGCCGGCTCCCCGGGGCGGACGGCGCGGAGCTCCACCGCGCCTTCGATCCGGCGCGTGACCAGTCCTACTTCCTCTATGGCACCACCGAGGCGCAGCTCGACTATCTGCGCTTTCCGCTTGGCGGGATGCCCAAGCCGCAGGTTCGGGCCCTGGCCGAGGCGGCGGGCCTCAGGAACGCCGCCAAGCCCGATTCGCAGGACATCTGCTTCGTGCCAGATGGCGATTATGCGAAGATCGTCACCAAGGTGCGCCCCGAGGGCGCTGCGCCGGGCGCCATCGTCCACGCGGCGACCGGCGAGACGCTCGGCGAGCACAGGGGCATCGTCCATTTCACCGTCGGCCAGCGCAAGGGCCTCGAGATCGGCGGGCAGCCCGAGCCGCTCTACGTGATCGGCCTCGACGCGCCCTCACGCGAGGTGCGGGTCGGGCCCAAGCGAATGCTGGCGGTGAGCGCTGCGCACCTGACCGAGACCAACCGCATCGGACGCCTGCCCGATGCGCCGCTGACCGCGAAGGTGAGGAGCCTCGCCAAGCCGGTGCCGGTGACGCTCGAGGGGCCGCTGGGCGGTGGCGCGGCAGTGACGATCCGCTTCGCCGAGCCCGAATTCGGCGTTGCCCCCGGACAGGCGGCGGTGATCTATGCGGGCGAGCGCGTGGTCGGCGGCGGGTGGATCGGTTCCACCGAAAAAGTAAGCGCCTAGTTCTCGTAGGGCTCCAGCACGCAGCCATAGCCCTCGCGGTAGGTCGCCGTCGCGCTCGCGACCAGCGGGAAGCGCGCGGTGACGCTTTTGGTCTCGACATCGTCGACCAGCGTCACCGCCTCCATCCCGGCGAGCTTGTCCTTGGCGCAATCCTCCAGCGGCCGGCCCGCGACGAAGCGGCACGAGCACGCCACGCGGGCCGAATAGGCAGAGGCGATGCTGCCATAGCCGTCGATCTCGGCACGGAAGGCGAAGGCAGCGCCGCCGACCAGCGCGGCGATGATCGCGAGCATCCACAGCCCCCAGCGCGTCCGGGAGCGCCTGCCTGCCGATGCGGGTGATTTCGCCATTGCCAAGCCTTCATGCTTCGGGGATGGAGGGCGCGATGACCCTCCGAGCCGCCGTCCTTAACCGCGCCCTGCCCCCCACGCTAGCCCTCCTGATGCTTGCAGGCTGCGGCGCGGCGCCGGTGGCCGAAGTCCCGCTCACCGATGAAGCCAAGGCCGCCGTCACCGGCGACGCGGGCGCGCCCAAGGATCGGCTTGCGCGCGAGATCGACGATCTTTTCACCAGGCCCGGCCTCGGCGAGACCCGCGCGGTGGTGGTGATGGCGAACGGCAAGCTCGCCGCCGAACGCTACGGGCCGGGTTACAGCAAGGACACGCGCTTCATCAGCTGGTCGATGGCCAAGACCGTGACCGGCGTGCTGATCGGCATGCTGATCGCCGACGGGCTCCTCGCGCTCGACGCCCCCGCCCCCGTCCCGCTGTGGCAGCGCCAGGGCGATCCGCGCGGCGAAGTCACGCTGCGCCACCTGCTCCAGATGAGGAGCGGCCTCAGGCACACCGAGAGCGGCGACCCGCCCTACGAATCGAGCGAGGTCAGGATGCTGTTCCTCGACGGGCGCGACAACATGGCCAAGTGGGCCGAGGAGCAGCCGCTCGAGGCCGAGCCCGGCAAGCAGTTCGAATACTCCAGCAACACCAGCGTCATCCTCGCCGACATCGCCGCGCGGGCACTGACCACCAGCGACAAGCCCGAGGCGCGGCGCAAGGCGGTGGCGGATTACCTCCGCCAGCGGCTGTTCGGCCCGCTCGGGATGACCAGCATGGTGCCCGAATTCGATGCGTCGGGCACGCTGATCGGCGGCTCGCTGATGCATGCGACCGCGCGCGACTGGGCCAAGTTCGGCGAGTTCCTGCGCCGCAAGGGCCGCGCGCCGGGCGGCGAGCAGCTCGTGCCGCAGCGCTGGGTCGAGGCGATGGTGACGCCCTCCCCGCGCAGCCCGCACTACGGCTTCCAGACCTGGCTCAACCGCCCGATCCCCGGCCGCGCCGCCGAAGAGCACCCGCTGTTCCCCGACCGCGCGCCCGAGAGCCTGTTCAGCCTGATCGGCCACATGGGCCAATATGTGCTGGTCTCGCCGAGCCAGCAGGTGACGCTGGTGCGGCTCGGCCACTCCGACGCCGCGCAGCGCCCGCCGATGCTGCAACAGGCGGCGGACGTGCTGGAGCTCTATCCGGAGAGGTAGAAACTGCCCTCGACCACGGTCACGCAGGGCCCGCCGAGCCATGCGCGGTCGCCTTCAAGTCTGAGCGTCAGATCGCCGCCCCGCGTGGACGCCTGATGCGCGGTGAAGCTCGTCCGCCCCAGCCGCTTCGCCCAGAACGGGGTCAGCACCGCATGGGCCGAGCCGGTGACCGAGTCCTCGTCCACTCCGCCGCCGGGCACGAAGACGCGGCTGACGATGTCGGTCTTGTCGCCGGGCGCGGTGCAGATGAACTGGTCGTTCCCCAGCGCCCCGAGCCCGCGGATGTCGGGATCGAGCGCGCGCACCTGCGCCTCGTTCTCGAACAGGAAGACGTTGTAGCGGCTGTCGTTGCGCCACACTTCCAGCGGCGTCGCGCCGAGCAGCGCCACGGCCTCTGGGTAATCGCCCGGCGCGGTGTGAATCGCGGGGAGCGCCAGTTCATAGGCATCCCCCACTTTCACCACCTCGAGAATGCCCGATTTCCGCGTGCGGAAGGTGATCCGCTCGCCGCCATCCCGCTGGAGCAGGATATGCCCGCTCGCCAGCGTCGCATGGCCGCACAGTGCGATCTCGTAGGTGGGGGTGCACCAGCGCAGCTCCCAGTCGGCCTCCCCGCTCGCGTCGCGCACCACGAAGGCGGTCTCGGCGAAGAGGTTCTCGCCCCCGATTTGCACCAGCACATCGTCGGGCAGCCACTCCTCGAGCACCATCACCGCCGCCTGGTTCCCGCCAAAGGGTTGCGCAGCGAAGGCGTCGACGTGCCAGTAGGGGATTTTCTGGGGCATTCTCGGGGTTCCTCAGGGATAAAGGAGCGTGTCCGACCACGGTGCGTCGGGGCCGGAGCGGGTGAATTCGCGGCGATCATGCAAGCGGTTGTCGCGATCGATCCAGAATTCGATTCTTCGCGGGGACATAGTAAAACCTGTCCAGTGCGGCGGGCGCGGCACCTTGCCTTCGGCCTCGTGCTCGGCCCAGACGGCTTGCACCCGGTCGATATAGGTCTGGCGCTCGGGCAGCGGGCGCGACTGGTCGCTCGCCGCGCTGCCGACCTGGCTCTTGTAGGGGCGCGAGTGGAAATAGGCGTCGGCGCGCTCGGGCGAGACCTCGGTGAGCGGGCCCTCGATCCGGATCTGGCGGCGCAGGCCCTTCCAGTGGAACAGCAAGGCGGCCTGCATGTTGGCGCGGATCTGCCCGCCCTTGCGGCTCTCGGCATTGGTGAAGAAGGTGAAGCCGCCCCCGGCGATCTCAGCCTTGCCGTGGCCCTTCAGCAGCACCATTCGCACCGAAGGCGCGCCTTCGGGCGTCGCGGTGGCGAGCGCCATCGCGTTGGGATCGTTGATCTCCCCCACCTGAGCGGCGGCAAACCATTCCTCGAACAGCACGAAGGGATCGGCACCCGCAGGCAGCACGCTATCGGCCAGCTGGGCATCGTCGAGCGGGGCGGCGTCAGGCATCGGAAGGGTTCCTCGAGAAGCTTCGGGATCAGCCACATAGTTACGCGCGCGCGCCAGAGAAAGGCGCTTATGATTAACTTTGGTTTTCCGCCGACAAGGGTCCCCGCTTGCGCATGACGACTGTCTCACCTAGCTAACTCACCATGCGCGACCTTTATGCCACGCTCGGGATACCCCGCACGGCCTCCGAGGCCGACATCAAGAGCGCCTATCGCAAGCTGGCGAAGGAGCTCCACCCCGATCGCAACAAGGACAATCCCAAGGCCTCGGAGAAATTCTCCGAGGCGACCCGCGCCTATGACCTGCTCTCGGACAAGGCCAAGCGCGCGCAATATGACCGCGGCGAGATCGATGCCGATGGCAACCCGGCCAATCCCTTCGCCGGAATGGGCGCAAGGCCGGGTTACGGCCGGGGCGGCACCTATGGCACGGGGCCCGGCGGCCCCGGGGCGGCCGGTTTCGAGGGCTTCGGGGCGGACGAGGTCGATCTCGGCGATCTGTTCGAAGGGCTGTTCGGCGGGCGCAAGCCGCAGAACGGCGGTGCGCGGCGCGGCTTCGGCCGCCAGCCCCCGCCGCCCCCACCCCGGCGCGGCGCGGATATCCAGTACCGGCTCGCGGTGCCCTTCGTCGAGGCCGCCGCTGGCCGCGACCAGCGCATCACGCTCGCCGACGGCAAGGCGATCAGCCTGAAGCTCCCCGCGGGCGTCGAGGATGGCACGATGATGCGCCTCAAGGACAAGGGCCACCCCGGCGCCGGCGGCAATGGCGACGGGATCGTCATGGTCGAGGTCGGCACCCACCCCTTCTTCCGCCGCGAGGGCGACCATATCCGCATGGACCTGCCTGTCACCCTCGACGAGGCGGTGCGCGGCGCCAAGGTCAAGTGCCCGACGGTCGACGGCGCGGTGATGCTGACGATCAAGCCGGGCACCTCCAGCGGCACGGTGCTGCGACTCGCGGGCAAGGGCTGGACGAAGAAGACCGGCAAGACCGTCGATGGCAGGCACGAGCGCGGCGACCAGCTGGTGACGATCGAAATTCAATTGCCGCAAGATCTTGCGGCCTTGGAACAACGGCTTGACGGCTGGGTTGACCCTGCCCGCCCGCGCGAAAAGTTCGGGCTCTAGGCGCCGCACGTCGGCCGGAGGGCTGTTCCCCATGACTGCAAACGAAGCTTCCACCCCGTCTCCCGCGACCGGCGGGTCGCCCGGGGCATGGCCGGTGATCCGCCGGGTCGCGGTGAACACCTTCAACGACGGCTTCATCCACGCCGGCAACCTCGCCTATCTGTCGATGCTGGCGATCTTTCCCTTCTTCATCCTCGGCGCGGCGCTGTTCGACATCATCGGCGGGCGCGAGAATGCGGAGGAGATGATCTTCGCGGTGGCGCGGGCCATGCCGAGCTCGGTCGCCGCGGTGATCGTGCCGGTTGCCGAGACGGTGATCACCGCGCGCTCGGGCTTGCTGCTGTGGGTCGGGGGGGCGGTCGCGCTGTGGACCGTCTCGAGCCTGATCGAGACGATCCGCGACATCCTGCGCCGCGCCTATGGCCACAAGAGCGCGAGCCCGTTCTGGAAGACCCGCCTGCTTTCGGCCGGGCTGATCCTGGCGGCGGTGGTGGTGCTGATGCTGTCGCTCTTCGCGCAGGTGCTGATCGGCGGCGCGCAGGAGGTGATCGCCGCGGCCGTTCCGCAACTGGGCGAGTGGATCGGCACGCTCAGCCTGTCGCGGATCGTCCCCGGGCTCGGCCTCGCGCTGTCGCTGTGGGTGCTGTTCCTGACGCTGACACCGCAAGCCTTCCGCGGCCGGCGCTATCCCAAGTGGCCGGGTGCGGCCTTCACCGCCGCCTGGTGGCTGGCGGTCGCCGCGGCGCTGCCGGTGGTGCTGCGCGGCGCCTTTTCCTACGACGTCACCTATGGCAGCCTCGCCGGAAGCATCGTCACCCTGCTGTTTTTCTGGCTCGTTGGCCTCGGGCTCGTTATTGGCGCGCAGCTGAATGCGGCGCTGGCACAGGAATCGGCGGGCACGGCGAAGGGGCCAAGCGAGGAGAAAGCGTGATGAACGGTTTGATGGCGGGCAAGCGCGGCCTGATCATGGGGCTTGCCAACGACAAGTCGCTCGCCTGGGGGATTGCGAAGAAGCTGGCCGAACAGGGGGCGGAGCTTGCCTTTTCCTACCAGGGCGAGGCGCTCGCCAAGCGGGTGATCCCGCTCGCCGCCGAGCTCGGCAGCGAATTCACTTTCGAATGCGACGTGGCGAAGATGGAATCGCTCGATGCCGCCTTCGCCACCCTCAGGGAACGCTGGGACAGCATCGACTTCGTGGTCCACGCGATCGGCTATTCCGACAAGAACGAGCTGCGCGGGAAGTATGTCGACACCAGCCTCGACAACTTCCTCAACACCATGAACATCTCGGCCTATTCGCTGGTCGCCATCGCCCAGCGCGCGAGCGCGATGATGCCGGAGAGCGGCGGGGCGATCCTGACGCTGAGCTACTACGGCGCCGAGAAGGTCGTGCCCCATTACAACGTCATGGGGGTCGCCAAGGCGGCGCTCGAGACCAGCGTCAAGTATCTCGCCAACGACCTCGGGCCGCGCGGCATCCGCGTCAACGCGATCAGCGCCGGGCCGATCAAGACCCTCGCCGCGAGCGGGATCGGCGACTTCCGCTACATCCTCAAGTGGAACGAATACAACGCGCCGCTGCGCCGCAATGTCACGATCGAGGATGTCGGCGGCGCGGGGCTCTATCTGCTGTCCGACCTGTCATCGGGGGTGACGGGGGAGACGCACCATGTCGATGCGGGCTACCACATCGTCGGCATGAAGCAGGAAGACGCGCCCGATATCGCGCTGTCCTGACGGCGAAGCCCTGATGCGCACCGTTCTCGTCACCGGATCGGCCGGGTTCATCGGCTTTCACCTCTCGCAACTGCTGCTCGAGGAGGGGTTCCGGGTCGTCGGCTTCGACGGGATGACCGATTACTATGACGTCCGGATCAAGCAGCGGCGGCACCAGATGCTGCTCCAGCACCCGCATTTCAGCTGCGTGGAAGGCCTGCTCGAAGACTTCGACCAGCTCCACGCGCTGGCGCTGGCGGAGAAGCCCGATGTGATCGTCCACCTCGCTGCGCAGGCGGGGGTGCGCTACAGCCTCGAAAACCCGCGCGCCTATCTCGACGCGAACCTTGTGGGCACCTTCAACGTGATGGAATGCGCGCGGGAATTGCAGGTGGATCACCTGCTGATGGCGTCCACCTCATCGGTGTATGGCGCGGAGACCGACATGCCCTTCCACGAGGGGATGAAGGTCGACACGCCGCTGACGCTCTACGCCGCGACCAAGAAGGCGAACGAGGCGATGGCGCATTCCTATGCGCACCTGTGGAACCTGCCGACCACGATGTTCCGCTTCTTCACGGTCTACGGCCCCTGGGGGCGGCCCGACATGGCGCTGTTCAAGTTCACCCGCGGGATTCTCGAGGGCACTCCGATCGACATCTACAACGACGGCGAGATGTACCGCGATTTCACCTACGTCGCCGATCTGGTGCGCGGCATCCGCCTGCTGATCGACGCCGCGCCGGTGCGGCCCGAGGCGCCCGAAGATGTCCCCGAGGGCGACAGCCTCTCGCCGGTCGCGCCGTTCCGGGTGGTCAATATCGGCAATGGCGACAAGGTGCGGCTGATGGACTTCATCGAGGCGATCGAGGCCGAGTGCGGGCGCGCGGCGGTGAAGAACTTCATGCCGATGCAGACCGGCGACGTGCCTGCGACCTGGGCCGATGCCTCGCTCTTGAAGGCGCTCACCGGCTACGCCCCGCAGACCCCGTTCCGCGAGGGCGTGGCGCGGTTCGTCGCGTGGTATCGGGAATATTATCGGGTCTGATCAGCCCGGCTGCTTGGGTTCCGTCGCCGGCGGCGGCGGCGGCAACTGGCCTTCTCCGGGGAGCTCCGCATCGCGTTCGCGCTCGAGCCGCTGGAGATATTCGCGCTCGATCGATTCGACCCGCTCCTGCTCGGCGGCGGCTTCGGCGTCGATGGTGGAGAGGCGCTCGGCCCGCGCTTCCTCGATCAGCTTGCCGAACCGCACGCCTTCTTCTTCAGCCTTGTCCTTGTAGGCGGATTCGATGAACTTCTGGGTGCACCCCGTGAACCCGCCAGCGCCTGCGGGCGAGCAGCTCATTGCGCCGAAATCGCCGACATACTTGATCTCCTCGACCTGCCGCGCGCGCGCGACGTTGGCGGGGTCGTCGGAGTAGCGCAGGTTGGAGGGAATGCGGTAGCGCTCCTCCTCGACGAGGATCTCGCACACCACGACTTCGCCGGGCTGGGCGACGGGGCATTCGTCGGCGGAGTAGGCGATCACCATGTTGATCTTCTCGTCCGCGCTCTGGGCGAAGGCTGGGCTCGCGGCGGCGGCGGCGAGAGCGAAGGCGGCGGGGGCGAGCAGGCGCTTCATGGTGCAGGTGTCCTCGTTGTCGCGCGGAGGCGAGGCAGCAGCCATGCCCCCGAGCGGGAGGGTTTGTCTAGGCCTGAAGGGCTGAACCGCCCGTGAAGGGGGCACAGGGCGGCAAGCGCCGACAAAAGCGGCGAGCGACGAGCCCCCACCCCCAACCCCTCCCCGAGGGGAGGGGAGTGCAGGCGCGGTGCTCGCGGCACATGATGCGCCAAGCTCAAGCCATGCCGAAAAGCGCTGTTTCGGTCGCGCAGCGACCGCAAGGGCGAACGCCCGCCCGCAGGTGCCCGGAACGGAGCGAAGCGGAGTGGAGGAACAGCACCGAGGACGTTCCCGCGGAGGCGGGCACGCAAATCAAATCCTCTCGCTCACCTTGATCGCGATCCTGCATCCGAGCCGGATCGCGCCCGCCAGCAGCGGGTAGGCAGGCGCCCGCTCGGCCCCGTTGGCGAGTGCGGCGTCGCGGTGTTCGCGCTCTTCCTCGCGGAATTCGGCGATCATCGCGGCGAGCTCGGGATCGGCGCCCGAGGCTTCGAGCGCGTCGAGCTGGTCGGAATAGTGCTTGTCGATCTCGGTCTCGACCGCGGCGGTGCAGGCCATCGCCGCCTCGGGCCCGAGCAGCGCGGTGCCAGCGCCCAGCGCATAGCCCGCCGCCGACCAGAACGGGTGGAGCGCGGTCGGGCGCACGCCGCGCTTCGCCAGCAGCGCATCGAACTTCCTGCGGTGCTCGGCCTCCTGCGCGGCCATGTGGCGGATCTCGGCCGAATGCGGCCCGCGGTCGCCCATCACGGCGAGCTGGCCTTCATAGATCCGGGTCGCGCCGAATTCCCCGGCCTGGTCGACCCGGATCATGCGGTGGAGGTCTTTGCGGTCCATGCTCGGCTCCTTGCTGTTGGCGGACACCCTACCTGCGATACGCAGCCAGCGCCACCACGGCTGCACCGCCGAGGCCGGAGATCAGGAAATTGAAGCCCGCCAGGCTCACGCCCCACAGCGTCCATTGCGGCACATCGCAGGGCACGACCTGACTGCCGAAGTCGAAGGCCGATCCGGTCGGCGCGCGGGCGGTGCAATCGGTGATCCCCTCCCACCAGCCATATTCGACGCCGGCGTGAAACAGCCCGATCGCGCCCGAGACAAGGATCGCCAGCCCCGCCAGCAGCACCAGCGGGCGTGCCGCGGGCTTCACCGCGAAGCCCGCGAGGCCGAGCGCCACCGCCACGAAGTGCGGATAGCGCTGCCACCAGCACATTTCGCACGGGAACAGGCCGAAGCCGTATTGCGAGACATAGGCCCCGCCGAGCAGCGCAGCCGGAACCAGCACGGCCAGCGCGCGGGCTTTCGCCAGATTGTCCATGGCTCAGGCCCTTACGGCTTGGCGGCGCGCTGGGTGCCGGGGCGAAGCGCGACGGTGCTCTTCGTCGTGCGGCGCAGGGTGTCGGCGGCGTAGTTCAGCTGGAAGTCCTTGATCCCCTGCGACTCGAGCTGCGCGGCGGTGAGCTGGAAGCGCGGATCGGCGATCTTGTCGCCCTCCAGCTCCTCGTCCTTGAGGCCGAGCTCGTTGATGAGGTGACCGCGCAGGTCGCTCTCGCGGGTCTGGTACTTCTGGCGCAGCGCGAAATCGGGATCGGAGATCTGCGGCACGGCGATGTCGGGCTTGATCCCGCCCTCCTGCACCGAGCGGCCCGCGGGGGTGTAGTAGCGCGCGGTGGTGAGCTTGAGCGCGGCGTCCTTGCCGAGCGGCAGCAGCGACTGCACCGAGCCCTTGCCGAAGCTGCGCTCGCCCATCACCAGCGCGCGGCGGTGATCCTGCAAGGCGCCCGCGACGATCTCGGAGGCCGAAGCCGAGCCCGCGTTGATCAGCACGATCATCGGCACGCCCTCGGCCATGTCGCCGCGGTAAACGGTCTCGGCATCGTAGAGCATCGTCTCGCCCCGCGCGCGGCCGCGCTGGCTGACGATCCGCCCGTCGGTGAGGAACAGGTCGCTGAGCGCGACCGATTCGTCGAGGCTCCCGCCCGGGTTGTTCCTGAGGTCGAGCACCAGCCCGGCGATGCGCCCGCCCGCGGCCTTCTTCCTGAGCGACTGCCACTCGGCGAAGACATCCGCGCCGACATTGGCCGAGAATTCGTTGACGCTGATGACCGCGATATTGCCCGACAGGAGCTCGGAGGTGACCGGCTCCAGCTCGATCACCCCGCGGGTGACGTCGACCTCGAGCGGCTCGTCGCGGCCCTGGCGGAAGATCGTCAGGCGGATCGAGGTGCCCTTGGGCCCGCGCATCTGCGCGACCGCATCGTCGAGCTTGGTGTCGACGATCAGCTTGCCGTTGAGGTGCGTGATGAAGTCGCCCGCCTTGATCCCGGCCGCCTCCGCCGGGCTGCCGCGGAACGGCGAGACGACCTTGACCGCCCCGTCCTGCATCACCACCGACAGGCCGAGGCCCGAATATTGCCCGTCGATCATCGTCTCCAATCGCTGGAGATCGCCGCCGTCGAGATAGGCCGAATGCGGATCGAGCGCGGCGAGCATGCCGTCGATCGCGCCGCGGATCAGCACGTCATCCTCGACCGGCTCGACATAGCTCGCCTTGACCCGTTGGAAGACCGCGAAGAGCTTGGCGAATTCGGGCGCGGCGCGGCCATCGACCTGCGCCATGGTGGCGGTGGTGGCGGGGATCAGCGCGACCGAGGTGACCAGCGCGGCGCTGCGCAGGAAGGCGGCGATTCTCATGGGCGGGGCAGGCTCCTTTGTCACACGAATGTATAGGTTTGCCGAGATGAACGCCAGATAACACGTGGCATCGGGAAGGTCTGTGCCAGCAAGGGGCAATGTGCGGCGGGTTCCTTTGCGCCGCCGCGTAATTATCGCAAGAATTGCAAGGGGTTGACGGGTGTGCCGTCGCGCCGCAATTCGATTGTCACGGGGCTTGCGCCGCCCGTGGCGCGGCCCAGAGGCGATCCGCCGATGACCATATCGCCGACCGCGACGTCGATGCGCTCGAGGCCGGTGACGAGGCTGGTCCAGCCTCCGGCGTGCTCGATGATGACGATTCGCCCGAAGCCGCGATAGGGCCCGGCGAAGGCGATGCGCCCGCGCGCCGGGGCGACGACCTGCGCTTGCGGGACGGGCGCGAGGGTGAGGCCGGTCGAGGCGAGCCCGCTCGCGCGCTTCGCCCCGAAGCCCACCAGCGTGCGGCCCTGCACGGGCAGCTGGAAATCGGCAGGCGGCGGGGCGGCGGCGCTCGGCGCGGGCGCGGGTTCGGGGGGGAGCGCGGCGGAGAGGTCAGCGGGACGCAGGACGGGGCCGGGAAGCGCGGCCAGCTCGTTCCTGAGCGCCGCGACCTCGCCCAGCTTGCCCACGAGCCCGTCGAGATCGCGCGCTTCCTCGGCCAGCGCCAGCGCGCGCTCGGCCTCGCGCAGCGCCGCGGCCTTGGTGGTGCGCGAGGCGAGGCGCTGCTGCTGTTCGAGCGCGGCGAGCTGGCCGCGGCGCTGGAGAAGCGCGCTCTCGCCGCTGCGCGAGGCTGCAAGCGCCCGCGCGGCCTCGGCCTCGAGCGCGCGGCCGCGGTCGAGATCGCGGCGCAGGCTGGCGGTGCGAGCGCGGATCTGTGGCACGGCGCTCGCCATCACGGCACGGACGTGGACGACGTCCGCGAGCGAGCCGGGTTGGAGCGCG
>OFDN01000884.1_pt1 | contig 22142 bp, 22 predicted proteins | sample 1520971 | NCBI WGS metagenome assembly OFDN01 (sample SAMEA94257418, study PRJEB24077) | hot springs metagenome | biome: Aquatic biome; feature: Geographical feature; material: Water | place: India | collected 2012-06-12 | depth 5 m
CGCCAGGAACTGGCCGAGCTGATGGTGGGCCGCCGCGTGGCACCGGCCACGCGCCAGCCGCGGCAGCGCGGTGCGCCGGTGTGCGTGCTGCAGGGTGCCTGCGTGGAAGGCCCGCATGGCCGCCGGCTGCTGGACGGCATCGACCTCACGGTGCATGCCGGCGAGCTGGTGGCCATCGCCGGCGTGTCCGGCAACGGCCAGCAGGCGCTGGCCGACCTGCTGTGCGGGCTGCACAGGCTCTCGGCCGGCATGCTGGCCATCGGCGGCCACGCGCTGCCGGCCCGGCCGCGGGCCTATGTGGATGCCGGCATCGCCCGCGTGCCGGAGGACCGCCATGCGGCCGGCGTGGTGGGCGACCTGCCGCTGTGGGAGAACGCGGTGCTCGACCGGTATGCGCAGCCGGCCTTCTCGCGCGCCGGCTGGCTGCGGCGCGGCCGCATGCGGGCCCATGCGCAGGCGCTGGTGCAGCGCTTCGACGTGCGCGGCACCGAAGGTGGCGGGCTGGACACCGTCACCCGCCGGCTGTCGGGCGGCAACATGCAGAAGCTCATCCTCGGCCGCGCGCTGGCCGCCAACGGCGATGCGGTGCCGCCCTTCATCATCGTCAACCAGCCCACCTGGGGCTTGGACGTGGGCGCGGTGGCCTACGTGCACCAGCAGCTGCTCGATGCCTGCGCCCGCGGCGCCGCGGTGCTGGTGATCAGCGAGGACCTGGACGAGGTCTTGGCGCTGGCCGACCGCATCGCGGTGATGCACCACGGCCGCCTGACCAGCGCGCAGCCCGTGGCCGACTGGAGCCTGCAGCGCATCGGCCTGGCGATGGCCGGCCAGCAGCCGGAGGCAGCGCATGTCTAGACAGGTGCTGCCCTTCCGCTTCGAGCGCCGGGCCGACGTGTCCCGCGGCTGGCAACTGGCCGCGCCCTTCCTGGCGGTGGCCTTCACGCTGGCGGTGGCCTCGCTGCTGGTGGCGTGGGCCGGCGCGCCGGTGGGCCGCGCCTATGCGCTGCTGATCGAAGGCGCCTTCGGCTCCCGCTTCGCGATCACCGAGACGCTGACCCGCGCCACCCCGCTCGTCTTCACCGGCCTGGCGGCGGCGGTGGCCTTCCGGGCGCGGCTGTTCAACATCGGCGCCGAAGGTCAGCTGTATGCCGGCGCGCTGGCCGCGGTGGCGGTGGGCGGCCTGCACGACGGCACCGGCTTCGAGGCCGCCACCTGGCTGCTGTTCCCGGCCATGATCGCCGCGGCCATGCTGGCCGGTGCGCTGCTGCTGCTGGGCCCGGCGCTGATGAAGGCGCGGCTGGGCGTGGATGAGGTGGTGACCACGCTGCTGCTCAACTTCATCGTGCTGCTGTTCGTCTCCCTGATGCTGGACGGGCCCATGAAGGACCCCACCGCGATGGGCTGGCCGCAGAGCGTGGCCCTGCAGGACAGCCTGCAGCTCGGCAAGCTGATCGAACGCAGCCGCGTTCACACCGGGCTGCTGGCGGCGCTGGGCCTGGCGGCGGCGCTGGCCGTGCTGCTGCGCAGCACCACCACCGGCTTGGAGATCCGCGCCGTGGGCGCCAACCCGCGCGCCGCCGCCTTTGCCGGCATGCCGGTGGGCTGGGTGACCGTGAAGGTGGCGTTGCTGTCGGGCGCGCTGGCCGGCCTGGCCGGCGCGGTGGAGGTGGCCGGCCGCACCAGCTACGTCACGCTGGACATGTCGCCCGGCTATGGCTACAGCGGCATCGTCATCGCGATGCTGGCCGGCCTGAATCCGCTGGGCGTGGTGGTGGCGGCGGTGTTCGTGGCCGGCATGCTGGTGGGCGCCGACAGCATGAGCCGCAGCGTTGGCGTGCCCACCTACATCGCCGACGTGATCGTGGCGGTGAGCCTGATCGCCATCCTGGTGGCCGGCCTGCTGGCGCAGTACCGGCTGCGCCGCGTGCCGCGAGTGCTCAGCGCCTGAGCGTCATCAGCCGGCGCACGGTGCCGTCGGCGCGCAGCTTGTCGAAGGCCTGGCGGGTGCGGTCCACCACCGCGTCGGGCGTGGCCAGGCTGTAGGCGGCATGGATGCCGGTGCTCATGTCGGCCAGCGTGTGCACCTTCTCCAGGCCGGCGCAATCGAAGCGGGCCTCGCGGCACAAGGCCAGGGCATCGTCCTCGGGCATCGGCATCAGCTGCACCTGCCCCGCGATCAGCTTGCGGAAGTTGTCCATGTTGTGCGCCGAGACCACCAGCTTGGTGAAGCCGCGCTGCTGCAGGTACTGGTGGCGCAGGTCGTCGCGCGTCACGCCCACGGTGTAGCGGCGCGCATCGTCCAGCCGGCCCACCACCACGTCGGCCTGCGTCTTCAGGCGGTAGAAGTGGTAGTCGATCTTCATGAACTCGCCCACCCACTTGAACTGCGCCTCGCGCGCGGGCGTGCGGGCGATCAGGAAGATCAGCGTGTGCGGTTCCTTCAGCGCCAGGTCGTAGGCCCGCGCCCAGGGGTAGAGGTTGATGCTGGTGTCCGTCAGCCCGGCACGCTGCAGCGCCGTGGTCACGATCTCGGTGGCCGGGCCGGCCACGCGGCCGCCTTCCAGGTAGGTCCAGGGCGTGGCCTCGGTCACCACCTGGATGGTCTGCGCGGCGGCGACGGCCGGGGCGGCCAGCAGGGCGCAGGCGGCCGTGCCGGCGGCCAGCAGCCGCCTCAGGCGTGGGATGAAGCACATGGCAAGGCTCTTTCAGGCGGGACAGGCCACGCGGTCGCGGCCCTGCCGCTTGGCCCCGTACAGGGCCTGGTCGGCATGGTGGAACAGGATGTCGAAGCGGTCCATCGACTCGGCGCGGTAGGCCGCCACGCCGATGCTCAGGGTGACGTGCGGCGCCACCTCCGAGCCGCTGTGGTCGATGGCCAGCGCGGCCACGGCCTGGCGCAGGCGCTCGGCCGCTTCGCGGGCGGCCTCGGCGTCCATGCCGGGCAGCAGCACGGCGAATTCCTCGCCGCCGATGCGCGCGGCCAGTTCGCCGGCGCGGCCGAAGCAGGCCTGCAGCGCCTGCGCCACGCGGCCCAGGCATGCGTCGCCGCCGGCGTGGCCGTAGGTGTCGTTGTAGCGCTTGAAGAAGTCGATGTCGCACAGCAGCAGCGACAGCGGCTGGCCGGTGCGCTGGGCACGGCGGAATTCGGCTTCCTTGGCTTCGTCGAAGTGGCGCCGGTTGGGCAGGCCGGTCAGCGGGTCGCAGCGCGACAGCGCCTCCAGCTTGGCATTGGCAGCCTGCAACGCCTCGGTGCGCTGCTGCACCAGTTCGGCCAGCCGGTCGCGGTGCGCGGCCAGCTCGCGCTCGTCCTCGCGCTGGCGCGCCAGGTACTCCGACAGGCTGCCCTGCAGCTGGTTGACGCCGGCGGCCAGCAGCGTGAGCTCGTCGTGCCGCCGGCTCTTGCGCAGCAGCTCCAGCCGGCGCGCCAGGTTCTCTGGCGACAACTGCGCCAGGTGGCGTGCGATGTGCTGCACATGCACGGTGACCGAGCGGTTGAACAGCCACATCACCAGCGTGACCAGCAGCAGGGTCTGGATCACCTGGGTGAGCACGATCCCGCCCACCTCGTCGCCCAGTCGGCTCCACAGCACGCGCTCGTCGCCGTCCAGGCGGATGCGGCCGACCGTTTCGCGGGCACCGGCGTAGGGCTCGTAGGCCAGGTCCTGCTCCAGCGAGGGCACCAGCCGGGACGGTGCCCAGCCGTCGCGCTGGCGCTCCAGTCGGTCGCCCGCGCGCTGTGCCTGGCCGATCTGCAGCGACACCCGGCCCACCGAACCCACCTTGGCCGCGCTGGACAGGTGCGCCTCCAGCGCGTCGCGGTCCATCTCCCAGATGGCCTTGGACAGCGTGTTCTGGAACACCTGCTCCAGCTGCTGCAGCTCGGCCGTCATCGCCTGCCGCTGGTCGCGCCAGGCGGAGCCGGTGCGCACCATCACCGTCAGCAGCGTGAACACGATGCTGAAGCCCAGCGTGGCCATCACCAGCCGGGTGGCCAGGGGGGAGTAGCGGGCGGCGCCGCTCACAGCCACTTCTTCTTCAGCGCTTCGTAGCGCCCGTTCTTGCGCACTGCCGCCAGGCCCTTGCGGAAGCGTTCCACCATGGCGTCGGAGGTCTTGCTGCCGAAGGCCATGTACAGGCCGTCGGTGCCGCCCAGGTCGGGCAGCGCCAGCACGCGCACCAGCACCCGCGCAGGGTCGTCGCCGGCCTGGCGTGCCAGGTGGTGGGCCACCAGGTCGTTGGCGATCCACAGGTCCACGCGGCCGCGGCGCAGCTTCTCGTAGTTGAACTCGTACTTGTTGCTGGACTGCAGGTTGCGCCCCAGCGCGAAGCCCTTGGCGGCCAGGTACTGCTCGCCGGCGTCCTCGTTGACCGTGGCCACCTGGTACCTGCGGGCGTCGTCCAGGCTCTGAACGCCGGCAGCCTGTGGCGTGCCCTGCAGCGCGAACAGGTACCAGTCCGAAGGCGCCACCACGCCCACCCACTTGAACAGCGCCTCGCGCTGCGCGGTGCGGGTGATCGAGTAGATCAGCACGTTCTCTTCGTTGCGGGCGGTGTCGTAGGCCCGGGCCCAGGGCATCGACTGGATGGGCGCCTGCAGTCCGATCTCCTGCAGCACGGCTTCCACCACCTCGGTGCTGAAGCCGGTGACGCGGCCGTTCTCCGTCAGGTTGTAGGGCGGGAATTCCTCGGTGACGATGCGCAGCGGCGGCGGCGTGGGCGGTGCCGCCTGGGCCGAAGCCTGCCCCATGCAGGCGGCCGCCGCGGCCCACCAGGCCAGGCACCACCTTCTCGACAACCACCCGACCGTACTGCTCATCGGCTGACTTTCGGCGCCCTTGGCCCGGAACTTGAATCGGGCTTCGTTATGCTCGAACGCGACCTGACGGCCTTCACGGCCGCCGTGGTGCCACCCTGCCGTACCCTCCGCTGATGCCGACCCTGCCGGGCCAGATCGCCGACCTGCTTGCCTCCGCACCCTTCTGGGTGGCCGTGCTGCGCATCGCCACGCCGCTGGTGCTTGGAACGCTGGGCGTGCTGCTGTGCGAGCGCGCGGGCGTGCTGAACCTGGGCATCGAAGGCATCATGGTGGCGGGTGCCTTCGGCGGCTGGCTGGCCGTGTACCAGGGTGCGCCGCTGTGGGGCGGCGTGCTGGCGGCGGCGGTGGTGGGCATGGCCTTCGGCCTGCTGCACGGCTGGCTGACGGTGAAGCTGGCGCTGTCGCAGCATGTGTCCGGCCTGGGCATCACGCTGCTGGCCACCAGCCTGGCCAGCTATGCCTACCGCGTGAGCTTCCCGAAGGTGGAGAGCCCGCCCACCATCACGCCTTTCCAGCCGATGAGCTGGCTGCCGGTGCCGGTGCTGTCCGAACAGACGCCGCTCACGCTGCTGGCACTGCTGCTGGTGCCGGCGGTGGGCTGGCTGCTGCTGCGCACGCCGCTGGGCCTGGCGCTGCGCATGGTGGGCGAGAACCCGTCCGCGGCCGAAGGCCAGGGCCTGTCGGTGGCGCGGCTGCGCATCGGCGCAGTGGTGGCGGGCTCGGCGCTGATGGGGGTGGCCGGCGCCTTCCTCACGCTGGCGGCGTTCGACGCCTTCTACTTCAACATGGTCAACGGCCGCGGCTGGGTGTGCGTGGCGCTGGTGGTCTTCGCTTCCTGGCGGCCGCGCAAGGCGCTGCTGGGTGCGCTGCTGTTCGCCTTCTTCGATGCCCTGCAGCTGCGCCTGCAGCAGGCCGACGGCAGCGGTGGCGAGGCCGCTTTCCATCTGCCTTACCAGCTGTACCTGATGCTGCCTTATGCGATGGCCATCGTCGCGCTGGTGGTGGTGGCCCGGCGCGCCGCCTATCCGCAGGCGCTGATGAAGCCCTATCGCAAGGGCGAACGGTGATGCGTCGCCGGCGTTGGCTGCCAGGGCGCGTACGATGTTTTCGAGCTTCCAAGTTCCAGTGTCCCCGGAGACCTTGAGATGACCACCTCGTCCGCCGAGCCCGCACGGCACATCCGACTGACCTCGCATCCGGGCCAGCAAGGCCCGGGCGGTGCGCCCATCATCCAGTGGGGCGCGGCCGATCCGGTGCTGCGTGGGCCCGTCGTCGGCAGCACCACCAGCCGGGCGCAGCGCAACGTCATCGGCACCCACAGCGGCAGCTACGGCGTGTACCGCGCGCTGGCGGTGGCGGCCGGCAACCTCACCCGTGGCCACCGAGCCGACCTCACCAACACCGCGCCCACCGATGCCATCGGCCCCTATCCCCAGTGGGCCGACGCAGAGAAGATGGTGTCCATCGATCCCTGGGGCGCCTCGGTGCAGTCGGTGTATGCCGACTTCCTGGCGCAGGGCTACGACATCCGCCCGACCATCGCCGTCACCAAGGCCCATGTGCACCTGCCCGAGGTGAAGCAGGCCATCGCCTTCCAGCGGCTGCAGCCCGATGGCAAGTTCCTGCTGGAAGACGGCTCCGCCGTGGTCACCAAGGTGGCGGTGGAGCCGGTGTGGTGGCTGCCCGGCGTGGCGCGCCGCTTCGGGGTGAAGGAGTCCGACCTGCGGCGCGCGCTGTTCGAGGAAACCGGCGGCATGTATCCCGAGCTGGTCACGCGCAGCGACCTGGAGGTGTTCCTGCCGCCCATCGGTGGGCAGACGCTCTACGTGTTCGGCGACATCCGCGATTTGGCCGACCCGATGGTCACGCTCACCGCCCGGGTGCATGACGAATGCAATGGCTCCGACGTGTTCGGCTCCGACATCTGCACCTGCCGGCCCTACCTCACGCATGCGATCGAGGAGTGCATCCAGGGCGCGCAGAAGGGCGGCGTGGGCCTGATCGCCTACAGCCGCAAGGAGGGCCGCGCGCTGGGCGAGGTGACCAAGTTCCTCGTCTACAACGCGCGCAAGCGGCAGGAAGGCGGAGACCGCGCCGACAAGTACTTCCTGCGCACCGAATGCGTGGCCGGCGTGCAGGACATGCGCTTCCAGGAGCTGATGCCCGACGTGCTGCACTGGCTGGGCATCCGCAAGATCCACCGGCTGGTGAGCATGAGCAACGACAAGTACGACGCCATCACCGGCAGCGGCATCGAGGTGGGCGAGCGCATCAAGATCCCGGATGCGCTGGTGCCGGCCGATGCCAAGGTGGAGATCGAGGCCAAGATCGCCGCCGGCTACTTCACCGATGGCGGCGTGATGACCGAAGCCGACCTGGCGCAGGTGAAGGGGCGCGGCCTTGTCTGAGCTGCAGGACGCCGCCGCGGTGCAGCTGCTGCGCCAGGCCGCCACCATCCGCGAGCGCTGCCGCAACATCACCCATGCGGTGCAGGCCGAGCGGTCGCCGCATTTCCGCCTGGACCTGGGCCGGCTGGATGCGGTGGCCGACCGCGTGGCCGCGCTCACCCGCAGCCGCTTCCCCCAGGGCGGCATTCCGTACCACAGCCGCTGGCGCCACTTCGAGGCCGGCGGCGTGGACCGCAAGGCCGAGATGGATGCGCTGCTGGCCGGCCGCAGCCCGGCCGAAGTCGCGCGTGCCCGCATCGACCTGGCGCTGGTGAGCGTGCTGCTGGATGCCGGCGCTGGCCCACAGTGGTCGTATGCCGAGGTGCTGGCCGACGGCACACCCGGCCAGGTCTACAGCCGCTCCGAAGGCCTGGGCGTGGCCAGCTTCCGCGCCTTCGTGGCCGGCCGGTTCTCGTCCGACCCGGCCGAGCCGCTGCGGGTGGATGCGCAGGCGCTGCGGCAGCTGGATGCCGCATTGCTGGCCGAGGTGTTCCGCGCCGACGACACCCATCCGCTGGTGGGGCTGGAAGGCCGTGCCGCCCTACTGCGCCGGCTGGGCGAGGCCCTGGCCGCGCAGCCGGAGGTCTTTGGCGCCGAAGGCCGGCCGGGCCGCCTGTTCGACCTGCTGGCACCGGCCGCCACGGTGCAGGCCGCCGACATCCTGAAGGCGCTGCTGGACGCCTTCAGCGGCATCTGGCCCAGTGGGCAGCGCTTTGGCGCTGCCGGGCTGCCGGTGGGCGATGCCTGGGCGCATCCGCTGGCCGGCGGCAGCGGGCCCAGTGCCGGCTGGGTGCCGTTCCACAAGCTCAGCCAGTGGCTCAGCTACTCGCTGCTGGAGCCCTTCGAATGGGCGGGCGTGCCGGTGGCCGGGCTGGACGCGCTCACCGGCCTGCCCGAGTACCGGAACGGCGGCCTGCTGCTGGACGCCGGTGTCATCGTGCCGCGCGATCCCGGCTTTGCCGACCGGCCGCGCACGCCCGGCGAGCCCTGGACCATCGAATGGCGTGCCCTCACCGTGGTGCTGCTGGACGAGCTGGCGCCACGCGTGCGGGCCCGGCTGGGCGCCAGTGCGCAGCAGATGCCGCTGGCCCGCGTGCTGGAAGGCGGCACCTGGCAGGCCGGCCGGCAGATCGCGGCGGAACTGCGTCCCGGCGGCGGCCCGCCGGTGCAGATCGACAGCGACGGCACGGTGTTCTGAGGCTGCGCACCGGCTGCCGCGGCCCGGGCCTGGCGTCAACACGCAGCCGCGGGGCCAGGGTGGCTTGAGGCCCTGGCCTGGAACGGTCGCCCGCCAGGCCTCACAATTGCTGCACTGCAGCGAAAGTGCCCGAAGGGACGCCGAGCGTGCAAACCTGCACCGTCCCGGCGTGCATGGCGGTCGCCGTGTTTCAGCCGGCGGTCAGGCGTCCGATGCAGCCATCAGGCGGCGCGCCAGCCGCCTTGTCCAGCCACGAGAGAGGATCGTTTCCATGAGTTCGCGCATCGCCTACGTCACCAGCGGGATGGGTGGCGTCGGCACTGCCATCTGCCAGGCCTTGGCGCGCAGCGGCCACACCGTGGTGGCCGGTTGCGCGCCCGATTCGCCGCGCCGCGCGGCCTGGCTGGCGGCGCAGAAGGCGCTGGGCTTCCATTTCATCGCCTCCGAGGGCGACGTGACCGACTGGGCCAGCACCACGCGCGCCTTCGGCGCGGTGCAGCGGGAGCTGGGCCCCATCGACGTGCTGGTCCACAACGCCGGCCGCTCCTGCGAGCGACATTTCCGCGACATGGACACGCGCGACTGGCAGGCGGTGATCCGCGGCAACATCGATTCGCTGTTCAACGTCACCAAGCAGGTGGTGGACGGCATGATGGAACGGCGCTTCGGCCGCATCGTGCTGATGGCATCGCTGACCGGCGGCCAGGGCCGCGTGCGGGAAGTCAACTACGCCACCGCCAAGGCTGCGGCGCAGGGCTTCACCCGTTCGCTGGCGCAGGAGCTGGCGCCGCACGGCATCACCGTCAACACCGTGTCGCCCGGCCACATCGCCGGCGCCGGTGCCCGCACGCCACCGCCCGACGTGCTGCAGCAGCTGGCCGCCGCCACGCCGGTGCGCCGCCTGGGCCGCCCGCAGGAAGTGGCCAGCCTGTGCAACTGGCTGGCGTCGGACGATGCGGCGTTCATGACGGGCGTCGATTTCCCGGTGAACGGCGGCGCCCTGACGGGCCGATGACCGGGGCGCGCCCCCACGACCGTTTCGACGACCTGTTGATCACCCGGTGCAGCCAGCCGCTGTGGTCGGTGCCGTACCCGCAGGAGCTGACGACATCCCGGCCATCGTGGTGGGCCGGCCTGACCGGCTGCGCCGGCTGCGGCGGGCGCTGCAGCACATCGCCGCGCACCGGGCCGACCTGTGGATCACCACGCCCGGCGCGATCGCCGCGGCAGCGGCGCAGGCAGCGCCTTAGAGCCGCCCGGCACGTGGCTTGCGTGCAGGCGCGGCACGATGTCGTGGTCTGCCGTTCTCCCCGCAGCCGGCGCCGGCCGGGTGGCCGACGTCTGGCGTGATCGCCTGAGCCTGCTGCTGGAATCCACCGGCGAGGGCATCTTCGGCATCGACCTGGCCGGCTGCTGCGTGTTCGTCAACCGCAGCGCGGCGCAGCAGCTGGGCTGGCCGCCCGAGCAGGTGCTGGGCCGCAACATGCATGCGCTGATCCACCACACGCACCCCGGCGGCGCGCATTACCCGGAAGAACAGTGCCCCATCTTCAACGCCTTCCGCCAGGGCCTGCCCTGCCGGGTCGATGGCGAGGTGCTGTGGCGGGCCGACGGCAGCGCCTTTCCGGCCGAATACAGCAGCTACCCGATCCTGGAGAACGGCGAGGTCTGCGGCGCGGTGGTCACCTTCGTCGACATCAGCGAGCGCAAGCAGGCCGAGGAGCTGCTGCGCCGCACGAACGATGCGCTGGAAACCCGTGTGGCCGAGCGCACCGCCGAGCTCAGCACTGCGTTGGCGCAGCTGCGCGAGCTGGCCAACCACCTGGAGACGGTGCGCGAGACCGAGCGCAAGCGCATCGCCCGCGAGGTGCACGACGAGCTCGGCTCGCTGCTGGTGGCGCTGAAGATGGATGTCGACTGGCTGGGCAAGCGCCTGGCGCCGATGGCCGCGCGGCCCGAGCTGCTGTGCAAGTGCCACGGCATGGGCCGGCTGATCGACACCGCGGTGGACAACGTCGGCCGCATCATCACCGACCTGCGGCCCAGCATCCTCGACCACCAGGGCCTGTGGGCCGCGCTGGAATGGCAGGCGCAGGAATTCATCGAGGCGGCCGAGCTGCCCAGCGACCTGCAGCTGCACGTGGCCGGCGGCGTGGCGCCGCCGGAAGGGGGCGTGGCCATCGCGGTGTTCCGCATCTTCCAGGAGATCCTGAGCAACATCGCCCGGCATGCGCAGGCCACGCGGGTGCAGATCCGCATCACGGTGGACGACCCGCCCGAGCCGGTGCTGTACCTGGACGTGCGCGACGACGGCATCGGCGCGCCGCCCGAGGCGCTGGCCGATGCACGCAGCTACGGCGTGCTGGGCATGCGCGAGCGTGCGGCGCACTTCGGCGGCCGGCTGGTGATCGACAGCGCGCCCGGCCTGGGCACCCGCGTGCGGCTGGTGATGCCACTGAGCGTGCAGGAGGCCGCGCCATGATCCACGTGCTGGTCTGCGATGACCACCAGATCGTGCGCCAGGGCATCAAGCAGATCCTGGCCGACGCCGACGACATCGGCTGGGCCGGCGAGGCTGCCAACGGCCCCGACGCCATCGCCGCGGTGCGCCGCGGCGGCATCGACGTGCTGCTGCTGGACATCGCGATGCCGCAGCGCGACGGGCTGGACGTGCTCAAGCAGCTCAAGGCCGAATTCCCCAAGCTGCCGGTGCTGATGCTCAGCACCTACCCCGACCGGCAGTACGCGGTGCGCAGCCTGAAGCTGGGCGCCTCCGGCTACCTGAACAAGAGCGCCGATTCCGAGCAGATGATTGACGCCATCCGCACCGTGGCGCGCGGTCGCCTGTTCATCACGCCCAGCGTGGCCGAGCAGCTGGCCGGCGCGGTAGGCGCCGGCCGCGGCGCCGATGACGAGCAGCCGCTGCACGAGCGGCTGTCGCACCGCGAGCACCAGGTGTTCCGCCTGCTGGCCACCGGCCACAGCGTGGGCGAGATCGCCGAGCAGCTGGTGCTGGCCCCCAACACCGTGAGCACCTACCGCGCCCGCATCCTCGAGAAGACCGGCGTGCGCAACGACGTGGAGCTGGCGTTGTATGCGGTGAGGCATCAGTTGCTGGCGTAGTGCCAGCCCTACACCAACAACCCGCGCTGATCGATGGTGCCCGCGGGGGTGGCTTCCTAGCATTCAGCTCACCGATCCACCAAGGACACCCCGATGAGCCCAGGCCTCGACCCGTACGACGCAGACCGCCCGCTGCTGATGCGCTGCGCCTGCGGCCAGCATGCTTCCGCGGCCGAGCATGGGCAGGCCGAGGCGGCCATCGGCACGCTGAAGGCGCGCAGCGAGAGCGAGGACTTCATCGCCAGCGCCAATGCCTTCATCGAGGCCGCGCTGGTCAAGGCGCTGTTCCCGCAGGACGAGGTGCGCCGGCGCTTCCTGCGCGCGGTGGGCCGCTCCACCGCCATGGCGGCCATCGGCAGCGTGCTGCCGCTGGCCAGCCTGCAGGCGATGGCCCAGGACAAGGTCGCGCTGGAGAAGAAGGACCTGAAGATCGGCTTCATCCCCATCACCTGCGCCACGCCGCTGATCATGGCCCACCCGCTGGGCTTCTACAGCAAGCAGGGCCTGAACGTGGAGGTGGTGAAGACGGCCGGCTGGGCGCTCATCCGCGACAAGATGCTCAACAAGGAGTACGACGCCACGCACTTCCTGAGCCCGATGCCGCTGGCCATCAGCCTGGGCGCGGGCTCCAACCCGGTGCCGATGCGGGTGGCGACGATCCAGAACACCAACGGCCAGGCCATCACGCTGGCCAACAAGCACAAGGACCAGCGCGACCCGAAGCAGTGGAAGGGCTTCAAGTTCGCGGTGCCCTTCGAGTATTCGATGCACAACTTCCTGCTGCGCTACTACGTGGCCGAAGCAGGGCTCGACCCCGATCGCGACATCCAGATCCGCGTGGTGCCGCCGCCGGAGATGGTGGCCAACCTGCGCGCCGGCAACATCGACGGCTACCTGGGCCCCGACCCGTTCAACCAGCGCGCGGTGTATGAGGAGATCGGCTTCATCCACCTGCTGACCAAGGACCTGTGGAACGGCCACCCGTGCTGCGCCTTCGGCACCTCGGCCGAGTTCATCCAGAAGAATCCCAACACCTTCGCCGCCCTGTTCCGCGCGGTGATGACATCGGCCGCGATGGCGCGCGAGCCGAAGAACCGCGAGCTGATCGCGAAGGTGATCGCGCCGCAGGCCTACCTCAACCAGCCCGAGACGGTGCTGGCGCAGGTGCTTACCGGCCGTTTCGCCGACGGCCTGGGCAAGGTGCAGTCGGTGCCCGACCGCGCCGACTTCGACCCCATGCCCTGGCAGAGCATGGCGGTATGGATCCTCACGCAGATGAAGCGCTGGGGCTACGTGAAGGGCGACGTCAACTACAAGCAGCTGGCCGAGCAGGTGTTCCTGCTGACCGACGCCAAGAAGACGATGGAGTCGCTGGACATGAAGCCGCCGGCCGGCGCGTACCCCAAGTTCACCGTCATGGGCAAGGTGTTCGATCCCGAGAAGCCGGACGCCTACGTGTCCAGCTTCGCCATCAAGCGGGCCTGACGCAGTGGCGACGAACACCACGCCGAGCCACCTGAGTCTGCGTGCCGCGGCCTTGTCGCTGGCGCTGTTGGTGCTGCTGCTCGCGGTATGGCAGGTGGCCACGCTGCCGGCGCGCGGCGCGGCGCCGGCACCCGCCGCGGCCAGCATGACGGCCGAGGAGATCGAATACGCCAAGCTGATGGGCAAGGACCCGACGGCCGGCGCGGCGGCCTCGCCGGTGCAGAAGTCGGGCTTCCCCACGCCGGCGCAGATGGGGGCCGCCGCCTGGGCGCAGCTGGCCAGCCCCTTCCACGACAACGGGCCCAACGACAAGGGCATCGGCCTGCAGCTGGGCCATTCGCTGGGCCGCGTCGCGCTGGGCTACCTGATCGCGGCCCTGGTGGCCATCCCGCTGGGCTTTGCCATCGGCATGAGCCCGCTGCTGTACCGCGCGCTCGATCCGTTCATCCAGATCCTGAAGCCCATCTCGCCGCTGGCCTGGATGCCGCTGGCGCTCTACACGATCAAGGATTCGAGCGTGTCGGGCATCTTCGTGATCTTCATCTGCTCGGTGTGGCCGATGCTGATCAACACCGCGTTCGGCGTGGCGGGCGTGCGGCGCGAATGGCTGAACGTGGCCCGCACGCTGGAAGTAAAGCCGCTGCGCCGTGCGTTCGAAGTGATCCTGCCGGCCGCGGCGCCCACCATCCTCACCGGCATGCGCATCAGCATGGGCATCGCCTGGCTGGTGATCGTGGCGGCCGAGATGCTGGTGGGCGGCACCGGCATCGGCTACTTCGTGTGGAACGAGTGGAACAACCTCTCGCTGCCCAACGTGATCTTCGCGATCCTCACGATCGGCGTGGTGGGCATGTTGCTGGACCTGATGTTCGCCCGCCTTCAAAAGGCAGTCACCTATGCAGACTGACTTGCTTATACAAGTGCAGGACCTCGCCAAGGCCTACCCTGGCGCGGCCGAGCCGGTGTTCGACCAGGTGAACTTCAGCGTCCGCACCGGCGAGTTCGTCTGCATCATCGGCCACAGCGGCTGCGGCAAGACCACCATCCTCAATGTGCTGGCCGGGCTGGAGCAGGCCAGCCAGGGCGTGGTGCTGATGGACGGCCGCGAGATCGCCGGGCCCAGCCTCGAGCGTGGCGTGGTGTTCCAGGGCCATGCGCTGATGCCCTGGCTGACGGTGCGCAAGAACATCGCCTTCGCGGTGCGAAGCAAGTGGCCGCAGTGGAGCGCCGCGCAGGTGGATGCGCAGGTGGAGAAGTTCGTCGCGATGGTGGGCCTGGCGCCGGCCATCGACAAGAAGCCCTCGCAGCTGTCGGGCGGCATGAAGCAGCGGGTGGGCATCGCCCGCGCCTTTGCCATCGAGCCGCGCATGCTGCTGCTGGACGAGCCCTTCGGCGCGCTGGATGCGCTGACGCGCGGCACCATCCAGGACGAGCTGCTGCGCATCTGCGCCGAGACGCGGCAGACCGTCTTCATGATCACGCACGATGTGGACGAGGCCATCCTGCTGGCCGACCGAATCCTGCTGATGAGCAACGGCCCGCAGGCCCGCGTGGCGGAGGTGGTGGTCAACACCCTGCCGCGCAGCCGCCAGCGCGCCACGCTGCACCACGACCCGCAGTACTACCGCATCCGCAACCACCTGGTCGACTTCCTGGTGGAGCGCAGCCAGGCGCTGTCGCACGGCCGCGCGCCGCCCCAACCACCCGAAGTGCGCCCCGGCCTGCAGGCCGCGGACGCGCCGCACACCGAATACCCACCGGCGGACCCGAAGGTCACGCCCTTCCATCCGCGCAGCAAGGAGCAAGCCGCATGAGCCGCATCGACGTCACCGAGAAGATCATCGCCACCAAGGTGGCCCAGGGCCTGAAGTGGTCCGACGTGGCCGCCAAGGTGGGCCTGAGCAAGGAATGGGTCACGGCCGCCTGCCTGGGCCAGATGACGCTGAATGCCGAGCAGGCCGGCGTGCTGGCCGAGATCTTCGGCCTGACGCCCGCCGAGAAGCAGTGGCTGATGGTGGTGCCCTACAAGGGCAGCCTGCCCACCAGCGTGCCCACCGATCCGCTGATCTACCGCTTCTATGAGCTGGTGAGCGTGTACGGCACCACCTTCAAGGAACTGATCCATGAAGAGTTCGGCGACGGCATCATGAGCGCCATCGATTTCAAGATGGACCTGCAGCGCGAGGCCAACGCGGCCGGCGATCGTGTCAGCATCACGATGAGCGGCAAGTTCCTGCCGTACAAGACCTACTGACGCCACCCAAGGAGACGCCATGGCCGCACCCGAGACCCGCCCGCCCGTTCCCCCCTTCACCGAGGACAGCGCGCGGCAGAAGGTGCGCATGGCCGAGGACGCCTGGAACAGCCGCGACCCCGACCGCGTGGCCGGCGTCTACACCGAGGACACCGTGTGGCGCAACCGCGCGGAGTTTCCGGTGGGCCGCGAGCAGGTGCGCCAGTTCCTGCAGCGCAAGTGGGCGCGCGAGCTGGACTACCGGCTGATCAAGGAGCTGTGGGCCTTCGACGGCCCGCGCATCGCGGTGCGCTTTGCCTACGAGTGGCACGACGACTCCGGCCACTGGTTCCGCAGCTACGGCAACGAGAACTGGCAGTTCAATGCCCAGGGCCTGATGGAGCGGCGCTACGCCAGCATCAACGACCTGCCGATCCGCGCGGAAGACCGGCTGTTCCACTGGCCGCTGGGCCGCCGGCCGGACGATCACGCCGGCCTGTCGGACCTGGGCCTGTAGCGTGCCGCGCGCGTGGCGTCGGCGTATGCTCGCAGCGCATTTGTCTACCGCCCGCACGAGCCCATGAGCCTGCCCCAAGTCCACCACATCACCCACCCGCTGGTTCAGCACAAGCTGACGCTGATGCGCGAGAAGACGCGCAGCACCAGCGGCTTCCGTCGGCTGCTGAACGAGATCAGCATGCTGATGGCCTACGAGATCACGCGCGACATCGGCACGCAGATGATCGAGATCGAGACGCCGCTCGAGAAGATGCAGGCGCCGGTGATCGACGGCAAGAAGACGGTGTTCGTCAGCATCCTGCGCGCGGGCAACGGCTTTCTCGACGGCATGCTGAACGTGGTGCCCGGCGCGCGCGTGGGCCACGTGGGCCTGTACCGCGACCCCAAGACGCTGGTGGCGGTGGAGTACTACTTCAAGATGCCCAGCGACATGCACGAGCGCGACGTGATCGTGCTCGACCCCATGCTGGCCACCGGCAACTCGGCCGTGGCCGCGGTGGAGCGGCTGAAGGAAACCAACCCCAAGAGCATCCGCTTCGTGTGCCTGCTGGCCGCGCCCGAGGGCCTGAAGAACTTCCACGGCAGCCACCCCGACGTGCCGGTGTACACCGCCGCCATCGACCGCGGGCTGGACGAGCACGGCTACATCGTGCCGGGCCTGGGCGACGCCGGCGACCGCATCTTCGGCACCAAGTAAGGCGGCCGGCGGTGTCGATGCACGACCTGCTGATCCGCAACGCCACGCTGCCCGACGGCCGTAGCGGGCTCGACGTGCTGGTGCTCGATGGCCGCATCGTGGCGGTGGAGCCGAACATCCAGGCGCCGCCGCAGCTGCCGGCGCACGACGCGCAGGGCTGGCTGCTGAGCCCACCCTTCGTCGACGCCCACTTCCACATGGACGCCACGCTGAGCTACGGCCTGCCGCGTGTCAACGCCAGCGGCACGCTGCTGGAAGGCATCGGCCTGTGGGGCGAGCTGAAGCCGCTGCTCACACCCGAGGCGCTGGTGGAACGTGCGCTGGCCTATTGCGACTGGGCGGTGGCCAAGGGCCTGCTGGCCATCCGCACCCATGTGGACGTGTGCGACGACCGCCTGATGGCGGTGCAGGCGCTGCTGCAGGTGCGCGAGCAGGTGCGGCCCTACATCGACCTGCAGCTGGTGGCCTTTCCGCAGGACGGCGTGCTGCGCGCGCCGAATGCGCTGGCCAACCTGGAGCGTGCGCTCGACCTGGGCGTGGACGTGGTGGGCGGCATACCGCACTTCGAGCGCACGATGGCCGACGGCGCCGAGTCGGTGCGGGTGCTGTGCGAGATCGCGGCCGACCGCGGCCTGCGCGTGGACATGCACTGCGACGAGAGCGACGACCCCATGTCGCGCCACATCGAGACGCTGGCCTTCCATGCGCATCGGCTGGGACTGCAGGGCCGGGTCACCGGCTCGCACCTCACGTCCATGCACTCGATGGACAACTACTACGTGAGCAAGCTGCTGCCGCTGATCACGGAGGCCGGCGTGCATGCGGTGGCCAACCCGCTGATCAACATCACGCTGCAGGGCCGGCACGACACCTACCCCAAGCGCCGCGGCATGACGCGCGTGCCCGAGCTGATGGCCGCCGGCGTGAACGTGGGCTTCGGCCATGACTGCGTGATGGACCCGTGGTATTCGCTCGGCTCCGGCGACATGCTGGAGGTGGCCGCCATGGGCCTGCACGTGGCGCAGATGACTTCGCAGGCCGGCATGCAGGCCTGCTTCGATGCGGTGACGGTCAACAGCGCGCGCATCCTCGGCCTGGAAGGCTACGGGCTGGCGCCCGGCTGCCGCGGCGACTTCGTGCTGCTGCAGGCCCGCACGCCGGTGGAGGCGCTGCGCCTGCGCGCGCACCGGCTGCTGGTGGTGCGCGGCGGCGCGGTGCTGGCCCAATCCGCGCCGGTGCGCAGCCTGCTGCAGCTGCCCGGCCGGCCCCCCGAGGTGGACTGGACGCTGGCGCGCTGAGCCCGTGACTAGAATCGGCCGCACAGGGTAGGGGCAGCCAGAACTATGAAACTGATCGGATCGTTGACCAGCCCGTACGTGCGCAAGGTGCGCATCGTGTTGGCGGAGAAGAAGCTGGACTACCAGTTCGTGCAGGAAGACGTGTGGGGCAGCGACGCCATCCTCGCGTCCAACCCGCTGGGCAAGGTGCCCTGCCTGGTGATGGAAGGCGGCGAAGCCGTCTTCGACAGCCGCGTGATCGTCGAGTACGTGGATGCGCTGTCGCCCGTGGGCAAGCTGCTGCCCACCGCCGGCCGCGAACGCGCCGAGGTGCGCACCTGGGAGGCGCTGGCCGACGGCGTGCTGGACGCGCTGATCCTCGCCCGCCTGGAGCAGACCTGGCCCGGCCGCGCCGAGGGCGAGCGCTCGCAGGCCTGGATCGACCGCCAGATGGTCAAGGTGGACGCCTCGCTGAAGGCGATGGCCAAGGGCCTGGGCGACAAGCCCTGGTGCTGCGGCGGCAACCACCTGACGCTGGCCGACATCGCGGTGGGCTGCGCGCTGGCCTACACCGACTTCCGCTTCCCGCAGGTGGAGTGGCGCAGCCAGCATCCCAACCTGGGCAAGCTGCTGGACAAGCTGGCCGCCCGCGCCAGCTTCGCCGACACGGCGCCGCCGACGGCCTGAGCAGGCTCAGGCGGCCTGCGTCGCCTGGCCCGCCTGCGCGGCCTGCGTGGGCGGCATCGGCGGGTTGGCCGCCCGCTCCAGCGCCGGGCCTTCGCCGGTCACCGGCTCGAAGCTCTCGGCCCGCGCCAGCTTCCAGTAAAGGCTGTAGACGGCATGCGGCCAGTCCTCGCGGCCTTCGATGGCGGCCAGCAACTGACCCGGCCGCAGGAAGGGCAGCTGGTTGATCAGCAGCCGCACCTCGTGGTCGGACACCCGGTGCACGATGTGCGCGGCCGTGATCTGGTTGGGGTGCTTCAGGCCGGCGGCCTGCACCAGTTCCTTCAGTGCTTCCAGCGTGTTGTGGTGGAAGCGGTAGACCCGCTCGGCCTTGTCCGGCACCACCAGCGCCTTCTGGCGCACGGGGTCCTGCGTGGTCACGCCGGTGGGGCAGTGGCCGGTGTGGCAGGTCTGGGCCTGCACGCAGCCCAGCGCGAACATGAAACCGCGCGCCGAATTGCACCAGTCGGCGCCCAGCGCCATCATCCGCGCGATGTCGAAGGCGCTGATCACCTTGCCGGCGCAGCCGATCTTGATGCGCTCGCGCAGGTTCAGGCCCACCAGCGTGTTGTGCACCAGCAGCAGGCCTTCCTGCAGCGGCGCGCCGACGTGGTCGGTGAACTCCAGGGGCGCAGCGCCGGTGCCGCCTTCGGCGCCGTCGACCACGATGAAGTCGGGCACGATGCCGGTGGCCAGCATCGCCTTGCAGATGGCGAACCATTCCCAAGGATGGCCGATGCACAGCTTGAAGCCGGTGGGCTTGCCGCCCGACAGGGTGCGCAGCCGCTCGATGAACTGCAGCATCTGCACCGGCGTGTCGAAGGCGCCGTGGCGTGAGGGGCTGATGCAGGCCACGCCCACCGGCACGCCCCGCGCCGCGGCGATCTCCGGCGTGACTTTCGGGCCGGGCAGCACGCCGCCATGGCCGGGCTTGGCGCCCTGGCTCAGCTTCAGCTCGATCATCTTCACCTGCGGGTCGGTGGCGTTGGCGACGAAGCGTTCCTCGTTGAAGGAACCGTCGTCGTTGCGGCAGCCGAAGTAGCCGGAGCCGATCTCCCAGATCAGGTCGCCGCCATGCTCGCGGTGGTAGCGGCTGATCGAGCCTTCGCCGGTGTCGTGCGCAAAGTTGCCCCGCCGGGCGCCGCCGTTGAGCGCCAGCACCGCGTTGGCCGACAGCGCGCCGAAGCTCATGGCCGAGATGTTGAACACGCTGGCGCTGTAGGGCTGCGCGCGGCCGGCGCCGATGGTGATGCGGAAGTCGTGGCTGTCGATCCGCGTGGGCGCGATGGAATGGTTGATCCACTCGTAGCCCGGCTGCTTCACGTCCATCTGCGTGCCGAAGGGCCGGTTGTCCGGTTCGCCCTTGGCACGCTGGTACACCAGCGAGCGCTGCTGGCGCGAGAAGGGCGCGGCCTCGTTGTCGCTCTCGATGAAGTACTGCCGCATCTCCGGCCGGATGAACTCCAGCAGGAAGCGCAGGTGCCCGATCACCGGGTAGTTGCGCAGGATGGAGTGCTGCGGCTGGCGCAGGTCGTGCACGCCGATGGCCAGGCCCGCCAGGCCAAGCAGCGCCACCCAGCCGCCGCTGCCGAAGCCGATCCAGGCGAAGCTGCCCAGCAGCGCGGCCACCGCGCAGGCGAACACCGCCGTGTAGCGCACGGGCACATGGCGGTTGACCGCCGAGATCCAGGCAGGGGCCATCGTCGTTCTCTCGGGAAATGGGGCCGCCGCATGGTAGTGGCTGCCCGTGAATCGGCGCGCGCGGATAAGCGGCGGCTTCACCGGCCATGCGGGGCGGTTATCGTCGGGCCGCCATTGCAGACACCCGGAGCTCCCTGTGCTGAAGATCCTCGGCAAATCGCCTTCCATCAATGTGCGCAAGGTGCTGTGGACCTGCGCCGAGATCGGCGCGCCCTACCAGCAGGAGCAATGGGGCGCGGGCTTCCGGCCCACCGACGACCCGGCCTTCAAGGCCCTGAACCCGAATGCGCTGGTGCCGGTGATGGTGGACGGCGAGGCGGTGCTGTGGGAATCGAACACCATCTGCCGCTACCTGGCGCGCCGCCATGGCCGCACCGACCTGCTGCCCACCGACGCCTTCGCCCGTGCCCGGGTGGAGCAGTGGATGGACTGGCAGCTGGGCGACCTGAACAACGCCTGGCGCTATGCCTTCATGGCCCTGGTGCGGCACAGCACGGCGCACACCGATGCCGCGGCCATCCAGGCCAGCGTGGCGCAGTGGAACGGCCTGATGGTAGTGCTGGACCGCCAGCTGGAGCGCACCGGCGCCTTCGTGCTGGGCGCGGACTTCACGCTGGCCGACGTGGTGCTGGGCCTGGCCACCCACCGCTGGTTTTCGGTGCCGATGGCGCATGCCTCCCTGCCGGCCGTGGCCGCCTACTACGAGCGGCTGAGCGAGCGGCAGGCCTTCCTGCTGCACGGGCGGAACGGGTTGCCCTGAGCACGTGCGCGGCTCAGCGCACGGCCTCCGGCGCGGCCAGGGTGTCGAGGATCGGGCAGTCGGGCCGGTCGTCGCCGTGGCAACAGTGCACCAGGTGCTCCAGCGAGGCCTTCATCGCCAGCAGCTCGCGCGCCTTGGCTTCCAGCGCGTCGATGTGGGCCTGCGCCAGGGCCTTGACCTGCCGGCTGGGCCGCTCGCGGTCGCGCCACAGGCCCACCAGCTCGCCGATCTGCGCCAGCGGAAAGCCGAGATCGCGCGCATGGCGGATGAAGCGCAGGGTGTGCACGTCGGCCGCGCTGTACAGGCGGTAGCCGGCCTCGGTGCGCGGCGGCGCGGCCAGCAGGCCGATCTGCTCGTAGTGGCGGATCATCTTGGCCGTCATGCCGCTGGCCCTGGCCGCCTGGCCGATGTTCATGCTCATGCGGGGCTCCTTGTTGCCATCCGGTTCAGGCGCCGGGCCTCCAGCGGCGCAGCAGCAGCGCATTGGCCACCACGCTCACGCCGCTGAAGGCCATGGCCGCGCCGGCGATCATCGGGTTCAGCCAGCCCAGCGCGGCCAGCGGGATGCCCACCACGTTGTACGCGAAGGCCCAGAACAGGTTCTGGCGGATCTTGGCGTAGGTGCGGCGGGAGACGTCGATGGCGTCGGCCACCAGCGCCGGGTCGCCCCGCATCAGCGTGATGCCGGCGGTTTCCATCGCCACGTCGGTGCCGGTGGACATGGCGATGCCCACGTCGGCCGCGGCCAGCGCCGGGGCATCGTTGATGCCGTCGCCCACCATCGCCACCACCCCGCCGGCCTCGCGCAACGCCTGCACGGCCTGGGCCTTGTCGGCCGGCAGCACGTCGGCGCGCACCTCGTCGATGCCCAGCGGCTGGGCCACGGCGCGGGCGCTGCCGGCGTTGTCGCCGGTGAGCATCACGGTGCGGATGCCCAGGCGGTGCAGCCGCTGCACCGCAGCCACCGCGGCGGGCTTGACCGTATCGCCGAACGCCAGCAGGCCGAGCGCGCGGGCACCGCCGCCATGCGCTTCCAGCAGCCAGGACACGGTGCGGCCCTCGCCCTGCAGCCGCTCGGCCGGCGCGGCCAGCAGGGCCGCGCGGCGGGTGATCAGGGTCATGGGGCGCTTCCTCCTCCGGTCTCACGCCGGCCCAGCGATGCT
>OFDN01000885.1_pt1 | contig 22131 bp, 24 predicted proteins | sample 1520971 | NCBI WGS metagenome assembly OFDN01 (sample SAMEA94257418, study PRJEB24077) | hot springs metagenome | biome: Aquatic biome; feature: Geographical feature; material: Water | place: India | collected 2012-06-12 | depth 5 m
CTTCGAGGGGCCGGTTTCTAGGTCCAGGTGGATGAAGAAACGGGGGTCACGTCAGCTGGCGCCAGGGACGGGTTGATCCTGTCGGTCACCTTGATGTCGACGGTGGGGACCATCAGGCAGAGATAAATTGCTGTCGCTCCCAGGAACCAGTTGAGCCACGCCTTGTAGTTCAGGCTGAAAGCGACCGTGATCAGGGAGTAGATCAAGCCCATCACCATCACCACCCGGATCAGGGACTTATAGCCCCCTCCCCCCGACCAGGCGGCAACGGCGTTGAACGTGTTGACGAGATACTCACCGCCGCCAACCGTAAAGACCTCCAGCATACCCCCCTCCCCGCCTTACATCAGGCCCTGGACATTGAGGCTCCGCGAAAAGCTGAGTGCTGCCTGCATGCCCGGTGACATCGCGTTCTGCAGCGTGGATTCGAGCATAACGCTGCGGTTGATGATCATCAGCGTCTCATTGAGCTTATTGCTCAGCTTGATGTCGCGCTGCGCGAATTTCGCGCGCGTCGCTGCGATTTGCTGGCGCCACTGCGAAGCGGTTTCCTGGTCGGCCGTCTGATAGAAGACCTTCGCCTGCTCAACCCGGTCGAGTATGTTGTCGACCATCGCGTTGAGCATGTCGATTGCGACGATCTCGGAGAGCGTCTGGATCTCCCCGTCGGCCAGCACCTGATGGGCCATCGCCTGAACCGCGAGGATTTTGTACAGCGGGATCGTAGCGATGTTCAGAAGCTGCCGCTCCCCGGCATCTAGCGCGGTGTCACTGCGGATCTTGCTGCTGATCGAGGTGATCATCGCTGAGATCCGCGGCCGCAATGCAGCACTCGCGGGAACCGTGAGGGCTTGCTCGCCAATCGTCGTGCAGTCCGAGTTCGTACATTTGAGGATCTTCACCGCCGGCGCGTTGGCAGTGCCATCCAGGAGCGCGGTGACCACCGCTTCCTCGGCCGGGCCCACGATATCCACCTGCGGCCCCTGATCGCTGCCAGTTGGCGGCCGGGTCACGACCGTGCCCACGATCGTCATGATGTATTCCGAGAATTCCTGGTCGAAGGCCCCGAACTTCTGCGATTTGCGCAGCGCCTCCCAGGTGTAGTTGTGCGGTTCGCCGATGAGCTGCTCGCGCATTCGCGGATCATTGTTTCGGGCAATCGTGCTGTCGCGCTGGCCACCATTATTGCAGCCCTGCCGTGCCGCCGCCCAGTCGGAAAAGATGCCCTGGCTGTTCCCTACCGCCTCGCAGATCGTGGATCGTGTCGTCTCCATCTGGGGCCAGATCCCGCCAACCAGAGCCTGGGCGGTCTCACACGAGGAGATGTTCATCTGGTTGAGGAGCTGCGCCTTCTGGGAGAACTCATCCATTACCTTGCCGATCTCCGGCGACACACTGTCGATGGCGAGCTTGAAGGCGAAACCAAGCGCGTTGTTCGCCGTCGCCTTCAGCATCGCAACGATCTCACTCGCGTTGATGAAGGAGAAGGAGCCTGCGAACAGATCTATGCCGCCGCAGCCCGCTCTGGCGCTCGGTAATTGCAGATTGAAGGGAGACACGCTCTTCTGGGGGAAACGGGTCCAGACATTGCCGAGCGAATAGTAGCCTGCCGATTGCCCCTGATAGGCGGACGGGCCGGTGACATTGGCAGCGCCCCCGGCGTCATTGAAGAAGCTGTTCATCTCGCCGGCGACATCCGCCCGCGCCACGCCTGTAAGCGCGAGGTTCGAGGCAGCGAGCAACGCTAGCCCGGTGGCAGTACGGGAGACCATACGGCCAAAAGCGTTTCCTCGTATGCCGTTCATCAGTAGTCGCTCCCCACCTTGGTGTTGGTCAGCGTGAAGATGCGCTCCATGATTTCATCAGCGCTGAGGATGCCGTACCCGACCGGAATGGTCTTGCGCGTGGCGGTGTCGAAAAGAACGAGGGCCGGCGTCTCGTTGCCGGAAATGCCCATCCGCGCCCGTTGGCCACTATCGACCACATATCGGGGGAAGTCGCGGCTTGGGCCGCCATCCATCGATACCGCCATCACCGCCATCCGGTGGCTGTCGGCGACCGAACGCAGGATCGGAGAAAAGACCTCGCAGGCGCCGCAGCTTTGGGCGAAGAAGTAGAACAGGCCATAGCGCTGACTGAGATTGGTCAGGACCGCGTCCCGGTCCGCCTTCCGGTTATCAAGCCAGGCGCGCTTTGCCACGGTCGAGACCGGGCGCTGCAAGGTGTAGTCAAGGTCTGAATGCTGCCACAGCGCCCGCTGCCAGGTGTCAGAGAAGGTGGATGCGCGGTCGAGCTGTTCGCGTTGGAATCGCACATACGCCACCACATTCTCTTGGGACGGATCCAGGATCGCGCGAGCCTTGAGCTCGTCCAACTCCTTGGTGATCGCGCTCAGCCGCTCTGCGGCCGACGAAGCCGGCGCCTGAGGCGCGTCGATATCGGGCTTGGGCTCGGGCTTCGTGCAGTAGAACCATTGCCCCAGACGCCGCTCTTCGCAGTAGAATTCGTCACCGGCCTGCGTTGCTCCATCGGGTTGGTGCCGAGGTGCGGCGACCTGTGCTGCAGCGGGCACAGGTGTGAGAAAGGCTGCATAGACGAGCGCGATGAAACCACGGGCAATCATTGGTTGGCCCCCTTCTCCGGCGCGAGCGCTGGAGACGTTTGCGGTGCGGAAGGTGGGGGTGGCTCAGACCAGAGCGATGGCACGCGGCAGCATGGGGAGCCGGACGATGCACGCTGGCAGAGTGGTGGAGCGGGTGCTGGTCGAGGCGAAGCAGCGGGAGGTTGGTCTGTGGCCGACAGGAGCAGCAGGAGGACCGGTTCAAAGATCGATGGCACTATCGAGCTCCTTCTTGGTGAGGCGAAGCAGGCTCATCATCAAGGCGACGTCGAGGAGACGAGTGCCTTGATCGAGCATATTGACGATTCCGTGCAAAACGGGGCGCGCTACGGTCCGCCCCTGCTCGGTGGCCCAGAACCCGCAGCGCGTACCGGCAAGCCAGCCCCGCCGCCGCATCAGCAGCGTGGCACTGTCGATACTTGCGCAGGAGACGGTATCGGCGAACCAGCCATTGACGACATCGCAGATGTCCTGGGACGGCAACGGTTGGATCGAGCGGTGAACGGACAGAAATATGCCGAGCTCGATGACCGTCATGCCGTTGATCGGGCACGCCTCGCAGGTATCGATGACGTCATTTGCGGCTGGGGCCATCTGCCCTCCGGATGGTCCATCGCTCATCCGCCAGTTCCGTGCAGTTCGTAATAGTTGTTAATCTTGTCCTGTATCTGCCGCATCGTCTCGACTTCGTCGGGCAGCTTGGCGGCGTCCATGAACTCCTTATAGACCTCAGTGAAATCCATCTTGGACAAGTCGAGACGAGCAAATTCCTCGATCGTGAATCCACGACACTGCTCGCTCTTGGGGGCGCCCCATGGCTTACCGAGCTGAATGCGTCCCTGCTCCTGCAGTATCCGGCTCAATTTGCTTTCGAAGCAGCAATAGGCAGTCCGTTTGGTCTTGCAGATCCCGAGGAAGCTGGAGGAGCAGTATGTTCCCAGCTTGTGGCAAAATCCCATGCGATCCTTGATGTCGAGGCGCATCTCGCTTTGCGAGCAGGCAAACAGGGCCAGGAAGGGCGTCGCGAGCGCCGCGATAGCGGTTGGCCCACCTGCCAGTGCCCCAATGCCCGCAGCGGCCGTCAGCAGCCCGGACGACTTGCCAGCGCAGCAGTTGATCAGTCCGAAGACCGGCTTGTGGCACGTTTCGCGCGCGCCCTTGAACACGGTCAGGTTCGCTTCATCGAACTCCGATCCTGCCTGGTCGATCGAGTGGAGAGCAACGAGCGCATCCTTGAACTCGGTCGAAGCCTCGCGGACGATCGGTTCGCATTCGCCGTTGATGCAGTAAACGTCATTTCCGCAGATATACTGTGGGGCGGTCTCGCCGGGGCTCGAGGGTGTCGGGCAGCGGTAGATCTTTTCGGTCACCTTGCAGGCGCCGCCGTCAGGATCCTCATCGAGGCATTCTGTCCGTAGATACGTGCATTGACGGTTGGTCTCGAGCTCCCCGCAGTCGCTTGCTGAGGAGATGCGATTGCACTGATAGGTTCGCTCCCATGCCCAGCACGGCTGCGTCACCGCGATCCCGTCCACGATACGAGTGACCGGGTCACTCGAGGTGCAAACCTCGCCCTGCAGCGTACAATTCGCATCAGCCGCGTTGCCGGCGCACATTCCTTCGTTGCGCGTGATCACGGGAACCGCAGGTTCGTCCTGCTTCGTCAGCCAATAGTTGCCCGTCGAGACAACGGTGCCAGGATGAAAGAAGCCAGGGGTAATGCCCTGTGCCTCGGCGCTGCATTTGACTTCGACAGCGGTGTGGCCAAGCCGTCGGCAGTCTTTAGCGGCCGTATAGCCATAGGCGGCCATGCTGCCACAATAGTCGATCGGTCGGCTTTCCCAGCAAACACCCGAGCCGATTTCATCGTCGAATGCGGCGCGTGCAGGATAGGGCCCACCGTCCTGCGGGTTCGTTCTCAACCGGCCAGCGTAATAGGTATAGATTGTTCGCCGATCGGCCCGGACCGAGAGGCTGACCGGACAGGTGCGCGTCTCCTCATCGACCTTTTCACCGGCATTGCAGGTTGCCTCGTAATAGCCGGTGCTGCCTGGCGCGGGCGGCAGGGGAGCGCAGGAGCCACCATTGCTGCTGTAATCCTCTCCCTCCAGGTAGGTGGATGGATCATTCTCGACGGCAGTGGCCCGGGCCGTGGTGGTCAGCACCTCCGAATTGCTGAACGTGGCGCGGGTATGGTCCGCGTCGGTCGTGATGCGATAGGGCTGGCTGGACGATTTTGTCGCCTGGGCGGCGGCCTCGAGCCGCTCGGGATCACTGAAGTAAGACCCTTCGGGCAGGTTCGTGCCGGAAAAGCCCGGCACCGCTGCGGCCTGAGCATCGCTCGATGGCACCAGCGTGGTATCGCGGCGCTTCTCAGAGCCCATGTCCTTGCCTTGCTGACGTGCCTCATCGAGGGTCATCTGCGCTGCGGCCGGAGATCCCAGCGCGAGCAGGATCGCCGCTCCAAGGCAAGAGACCTGCCCCCTCATGGATTTGCCTTGCGCAGGTTCGACAGCCCGACCGCGGCTACCCGCGCGCCGGGCCCCCTGCCCTGCGCGAACTGCTCGAGGGCATATTCCAGGCTGACGTTGCCAACGATACGGTCGAAAGGCGGTAGTTTCGTCTGGCAGTTGAAACCGGCGCACAGGTCGAAGTCGGACGAAACCGAGACGTAGGTCGGCACCGCCTGGACGCTGAACGCGCGAAACAGCCGCGGATCGATGCCGATGCTGGTCATGTCGTCACGCGAGACCACTGCGCCAAGCTGTTTCACAAAGGCTTTGGCCGAATTGTCCGGGAAGCCGCGAAACACCACCACGCCGCCGGCCTGGGCCGTGTCGGCGATCAGACGCTTCAGCGACGCTTGCGGCATGGACAGGCTGGCAAACACGATCAGCTTTGGTGCATCGCCGCTAGGCACGGACGCATTGGCCGCAGCCCCTTTGACGATCTCGTCGAAATCGACCGCGCCAGGCGGTCCGACGGGGAGCTCGCTCGCGGCGACGCGTCGCATGTTCGCCACACCGCCTTCCTGGACCGCGCCAGCCTCTTCCCGGAAGCGCACACCCCTGTCCTTCACATGGTCCACCAGCGCTTCAGCATCCGCCTTCATCTCGGCCGAGCGCTTCCTGATCGCGTCGACATCCTGACCTTCGATCGTCTGGGCAAGTGCCGAGAGGGCGACGGTGCCGACAAGGGCGAAAAGCCCGATCCTGACGAGGCGCATCTCCCCCTCCCCCTAAAGCACGCAGCAATTGCGCTTGCGCCAGACAAGATAGCCCATGTCCTCTCCACCCGCGGGGAAGGCACGACCGGCATCTGGAGGCATTGTTGAAGCCCCGATGGCGGAGCAGGCGAACCGCCCGCTGACCGTCGGGATCGGATTGACCATCTGGAAGCGATACTGCTGCTTGCGCATGATGGGCATGAGGTACTTCTTGCACAAACCTGCAGAGCCCATCGTTCCCCAGGCAAGCGCCTGGCGATGCATCTTGTAGGCGAAGCGCGAGAGCGCCAGTCGCGAGGACTGAACATGCCCTATCGAGGCAGGAATATTGCCGTTGAGCGGGTACATGCTGCCCTGACAGCCGGCGCACCAGAACAGCGGATCGAGCGGAAGGCCCACTGTTCCTGCGATGCAGTCACCAGCGCACGCCGCCTTGGCAATGGGATTGGCAAAGACGATCGCTTCAGGGTTGATAAGCGCGCTCAGCCCGTCATCCTGCCAGAGCGGATCGACTTCGGTCATATAGGCAATGTCGAAGGACGCCTGCTCGAAGCACAGGAAATCGGTCAGGATCTCCATCCAGTAGAGCAGCGGATAGACGTACCAATGGACATGCCATTTGGCCGTGCTTTGCGAACGTCCGCCGACCATTGAAGGCCCGGCGAGATACCCCTGGCCAATGTCGAAACCGGGTGAGAGGCGCACGCCACCCAGATTGGGGAAACACCAGGGCTTCATCGTCACATCGGCGAGGCGAACCGGCTCCCAGAAGCCTACCGATATGCCAATCCGGGGCAAAGGATCCGCGCACGCGCAAATGGGCGATGCCGGATTGCTCGTATCCGGCCGGCCGCTCGGCCAGATTTTCGCGCCGCCGATCGAAAGGGGAAACAGGCACGACCAGCAAACATCGGTAATGGGATTGACGAACTTCCCATTGCAGGTCGGTCCCGCCGCCTGCGCAGGGCTGGCCGCAAGCGCAAAGCCTATCGTCAGCAAGAGGCAGGCAGCAAACGAGCGAAGCCAATTCATTGTGGCTTTCCTTCGCGAGAAGCGATCAGAGCCCGGTCTGCCCGGTTCTTCCGCGACCAGTAGACCGCCGTATGCAGGACAACGGCGACGAGCAGAGCGCCTGCCAGCGGGACCGCCAGATGCGGCGCGGCAGCCTGTATCTCCTCGAGCGAGATCAGGGTGGCTGCGAGCGACAGGCACAACAGCTGCCAGACGAGGCGCATTCGACGCAGCCCCGATGTTTCGGGCGCGGCCATCGGCGTGCGAAGGAGCTCGAGCCAGAGCGGCATCAGTCAGCCTTTCCTGGACGCAGGACCACTTCGGAGACGTGCATGACGTTGCCGGCGCGCGTGACGACCGCGGGCGTATGTCTGATGCCGAACTTGCTTGTGAGCTTGCCGTCCTGGTCGAAATAGAAGCGGCGCTTGCGCGACCCCATCGCCTCGAAAGGCGATCCGTTCACGAAGATTATCTTCGCCTTGGCGTCGACATATTGCCGGGTTGCCCAGTCGAGCTGGCCAGGACTATCGCCATCGACGAAGACCAGATCCTGTCGGAGGACGACGAAGTCGAGCGGATTGATCTTCTGCCCAGCTGCAGCGATGAGATTGCCCTTCTGGTCACGGATATCCCGTTCGATCGTCACGGTAGGATCGAACTTCCACTGGCGTGGGCGCTCGGCCGCCGTGATGCCGGCCACCGGCGTCGGCCGCTTGACCTTGGCCTCGACCTTCTTGGCGAACATGGCGTTCACACGGTCGAGCTCGCCGCTTGCCTCTGCGCGGCGCAGGCGGGATTCGATCGTTGCCAGCAAGTCGGTCTCGATCACCGGGAAGGTCTGGCCCATCTGGCCGTAGTCGCGAGCCTGGCTGGCCCCGGAGCCGGTCAGAAGCAGGGCGCAGCCGAGGCAGCAAAGACCGGCGACCAGATCGATTGCACGTCTCATAGCACTGGCGTCCCAACCCCGATGATCTGCCGCCGGCAGACCAGCCCGATCTCCGCGTAGCGACTGTCAAACCCGTCCCTGTGGGGGGTGCCGGCATAGTAGCAACCCGCAGGGATGGCCCCCGTCACTCCGGGCGTCAGAGCCTCCCCGAGCTTCGTGACGGCCTTCATCCGGGCGACCTCGCGCCCGTTCACCTGCACGCGCGATCCGTCATGGGCGATGATATCGCCGGGCATTCCATAGATGATCTTGCCGAACATCTGCGGGCGGGCGCCGAAATGTCGTTTGATGAGCGCGGAATGAGGTGGATCGAAGAACACATACTCGCCGCGTTCAGGCAATGCCCCTCGCCGGATCAGAAAGGCCCAGTTGGGCAGTGAATGCGTGGCGTTGACCAGGAAGAGATGATGGGCGCGCCAATCGGCGATAGCCGTAAGGACAACGCTGCCCGTCACGAACACGCCCAGCAAAATCCACAGGTGCCCGGCCGAACGCCTTCCCCGTACCGGGCTTTCACTGGCCGTTGCCATCGCCCGGGCCTCCAAAGGTTGAGACCGATGCCGAAGGTCGCGACACGTTGGGCTGCGAGACCGCTCCCTGCGGTCCGTCCGGGAACGGCGCCGGCGGATCGAAATTCTCGGTCTGGCCGATCGCCGGATCGACCGCCGGGATCGCGTCGACAAGGCTGGCGGGGGGCAGTTGTTCCTGAAGGCGTTGCAACGTCTGGGGAGAGGCTGCTGCCGGCAACTTAATGCCCCCCGCATAGACCGCGCGGCGAAGCGTGTCAGTGATATCGGGGACGTTTTTCGTCAGGACCGCTTCGCCCACCAGGACCACCTCGCCAGCGGCGCTGCGCTTCTGGAGTTCACCGTCGAGCGTGGCCATGAACGCCTTCATTTCGGCTTCGACCTGCGCAGGAGGCGCCGCAGAGCGTGCCTGCGCCTGCACATATTCGCCCACAATGTTCGAGAGCCGCGCAGCCACGATGTGATCGCGTTCGGGCGTAAGCAGTCGCTTCGTAACCCACATCGACCAGACCAGCGCGCAGGCGAGCAGGACAATGGCAACGAGTTGTCCGCGCGAGAAACCCGCAAACAGAGCGCGCTTGCGACGCGCCCCACTCTGTCGGGGCAATGGCAGATCCAGCTCCGGCTGCTGCTCAACCATGATACGCCTCCATCTTGGGTAGTAGGGCGTGGCGACGAAGAACGATCACCGCCCCGGACAAAAGCAGGTGGGAGACAAGGACCACGGTCCGGAAGTTCGCGATCCGGTCCGGGTCCGCTGCGACATAGCGCGAAGCGAGATTGGCGAGCTGGTGCATGAGACCGTCGAACGAGAAGCCGCCGATCGCGAGGAAGAAGAGAATGAACAGCCCCCAGGTGAGGAGAAGCGTAGTCGCAATCAGCCCGCAGGCATGAAGCGCCGCAAACAGGACTGCGCCCAGCGCAGGCCGCTTGTCTTTCCGCGGGACGGTCCTTGGGAAAAATGGCTTCATCGGATTACTCCGCCGCCAGCGGAGCAGCGTCATCGACGAGCGATGTCCACCTCTCCGGATTGTCAGGGTAGGCAACGCGTTCGATGGCCTCATCCATGGCGAGCCCGCTCTCGACAAGCGCCTCGATCATCGCGAAGGTCTTGGGGTTTGAGGAGAACAGCGCGGCCGAGAAGGGATCGAGCACCAGCCGGCCCACCGCCAGGGTGTCAGGCCCCTTGATCATGATGTCGGAATATTCGAACCCGTTGCGCTTGAGGGAGCGCAGCAGCGCATCGGTATAGTCGTCCATTTCGAAGCGGTCGTGCTTCTTGAAGTCGGCGATCGTCTCCGGCTTCTGCTGGAGGATCACGAACCAGTCGCTGTTCTCCAGCGCGGCGATCGAGCCTTCCGACTTGTAATAGTCGTTGAGGGACTGAGTCGCGGTCACGAGCGAAGCGCCATATTTCCGGCAGGTGCGCGCGTAGGTCTCGATGAAATCGGCCATCGCCCCTCCCTTGAGCATCTGCCAGGCTTCATCGAGGAGCAGCGCCTTGGGTGTGGCTCGGTCCACCTTGCGCATCATCTGCTGGCTCATGAACATGATCGCGGTCAGGACCACGCTGCGCAGCTCCTCGCGCGACGAGAGATCCGACAGCTCGAAGACGGTGAGCTGGGCTTTCAGCTCGAAGGAAACTTCCCCCTGAAAGAAGCGGCCATAAGTGCCGCCACTGGAGAAAGGGCGCATCGCGATGCCGAGGTTGGCGGCCAGCTCATTGCCGGTGGCGTCGAGTGCAGCAATCACATCATCGATCGAGCCTGCCCGACGCTTCTCCTCCCACACGGCGTTGACCGCTCCGTCGATCAGCCCGCGCTCGGTATCGTTGAGCCTGTCGATATGACGCGACATCTGATTAATGATCGCCTTCAGCATCGCCATGCAGTCGAGCAGATAATCCTCATCCGCCTCGGCCTGCGCCTCATCGATCATCGAGAAAGGGTTGAGGCAGAAGCCCGAGCTCATGGTGAACTCGACAAAAGCTCCGCCTTGCAGCTTGGCCGAGTGCTCAAACGAACGACCATCGTCGATCACGACAACCTTTGAGCCTGCGCCGCATAAGGAGGCGCACAATTCCTGCAGCGCGACCGACTTGCCCGACCCTGACTTGCCGAACACCGCGACATTGTGATTTCCCGCCGAATTCTCGAAGGGCGACCAGAAGAAGGGTTGGCCGCGACGCCCGATCAACAAGAGATGCGGCGTCTGTCCGCCCAGATACTCACCCTGTATCGGAGCAAGATTGGCCGCCGTCGTACTGAGCATCGTGCGCATGCGCTTCATGCGATCGAGGTCGCGGGCCAGCCCGTTCGCCATCGTCATCGGCATGGCGCACAACAGCCCCATGATCTGGAGATAGCGATCGTCCAGCAGGTCCCAGCCCGCCGCACGATAGACAGATTTCAGAATGCGCTCATTCGCATCACCCTTCCCTTTGGGGGAGAATGCCGACACGCTGTAGAACAGCCGGATGAGCTTGCGTCCCTGGCGGATCTCGTCGTTGACGTGCTTCCACTCCTGGCTCTGATCGCGCAGCTGCGGCAGAAATCTGGCGGACTTGGAATCCGCCAGACTGGTGGTGCGCATGAACTTGTAGCCCGCTTTGCTGCTCGCGGCCTGCGGATCGGGAAACTCAAGGCACAGATTGGTGGCGACCGGGCAAGGCATGCGCAGCTTGTCAGTGAACATGTCGCCGATCAGGCGAGCGCAATCCCAGGGTGCCCAACGCTGCGGAAGGTTGCGCACCGAGAAGGACCTGACGTCGAAGACATCGGGATAGATCTCCCCGATCTCTGGAGCCCCGCCCAATGTGCGGCCGGTCGGGCGAAATCGCTCGGTGCGAAGCAGGATCCTGTCCGGATCGATTTTCATCTCGATGTCGCGTCGGACAGCCTGATCGGCGATCGGATCGAGCGGATTATAGCTCACCGCATCATCGCCGGGTGCGGTCGTCGGCGAGGTGATATCATCGATCCACGCGATGAGCGCTTCCGGGTCCATTTTTCGGGCCGAGACGTTGACCGAGGCCAGAGCCGAGATCAGCCCGTCCATGACGGTGACGATATCCTCGGTTGAGACGCTGGAATTCTCGGGCGTTGAATAGGAGATCGCCACCCGGTGGTTGCGAAGCGAAAATGGGGCATCCCTGGATAGGGAATCCCAGACACCCGCGGTCAGAAACTCGACACGATGTTTCGCCATGCGCTCGTAGACGCCGGCGGCCGAGTATCGTGGCAGATACCAACGCGACAGGCGTTCGCTGACCCTGGGGCTCATCCATTGGTGAAACTGGAGGCAGCCGGGCGCCGGGATCGCTTCGGAGAGGAACTGCGTCAGGATTTCGCCGGTGCGTTCGTCGGCGCCAACCAATGGCGCCGCCTCGATCACGAAGCCCCGCGACGCGCTATTGTAGAAAATCCCGGTCTTGGGATCATAGCTTCGGTAGGGCAGCCAATGCGCGAGCATCGGCACACCGAGCGATGGTCTTTGAGCATCGGGGTGCCTGGCATCGCCCATCAGGCTTGCAAGAAGCTGATCCAGGAAACCGCGTTTCTTGGCCATCAGTCATGCTCCGGAACGGTCGCGGGGAAGCTTTCCGCCTTCACGCTCGCGCCTGTGACAGCGCCGCTCGCTGCGGCACGGGCTGTGCTCTCGATTGTCCCTGTGCTGCGCTGGTAGGGCTCGCTTGCCTTGATCTGGTCGGTCGCGGCACGGCCAGCCTCGGCCTTTTCGGCGGACACCGGCTTCTGCACTGCGTTCGAGCCGATAGAGCCGGCCGCTCGTTCTGGTTGCGCGGTCCCATCTTGCTTGGTGATCCCGACCGTTTTCGAGACGGCCTGAGGCGATGTGGGGCGTGGTCGATCGGCGTGCAGGCGCTGCGCGACATCGGCCTTTATTCCGTCGATCGGATTGGCGACCCTCGCGCGAGCCGCAGCTACGGCTGCAGGATCAGGCAAGATCGCGCCGACTGGGGCGGCATCATCTCGCGCAAGCGCGTCGCTGATGGATTCGCCGCCGGCTCCCGTAGCAGCAAGTCCTGTCGGCGGAAGTATGGCCGCGTCCTGACGGGCCTGCTCCTGCCATTCGCCCTGTTGGACGACGGCATGGATCGCGCTTGCCTCGTGGAGGCGGCCGCGCTCATCGACATAGGGCTGGAAGACGATGCGAAGCACCTTTTCGGACGTTCGGGGCGCCCCGACGGGGGAGACACCCGCGTTGGAGGTCGCCAATGCGGTGCGACTGATCTGGCGGGCCGAGACATTGCCCGCCGGTGCCGCATCGGCCCCGGCCGGAATGAAGCGGTCCCCCTCCTCGCCGGAGATCATCGCCAAAGCGCGATCGTCGATAGCGGAGGCCGGTGCGCACACCCCGTCGGGGGCGGGGCAGGAGAAACTACCCGCAATGTTTCCCCCAAGGCTCGCGCAGCCGCCAAGGGCGAAGAACGCGAGGAGCGTGGGGGCGCTGCCGGCACGCCGCCGGATTGGTTTCCCAATCATGGGCGTGCCGCCTTGAGCCAGGTTTCGAGAAATGCGCGTGGACGATAGCCTTCCAGCATCGCGCCATCGCTGCGTACAATGACCGGCGTGCCTGAAAGCCCGTGCTTTCGGGCAAAGCTCTCATTGGCATCGAGCCCGGAAGTGTCGCATTTTGCAGAACTGCCGCTCAGCGGTTCGCCCGAATAGGCCGCATGAAGAGCTTCCTCGCGGTTCTTTGCGCAATAGACCCGGTCCGCCAGATCCCGGCTGCCGAGCACGGATATGGGCCGCTCGACGACACGCACGTTCATCGAGCGCAGGACATTGCTCAAGGCGCGGCAATAGGAGCACCTGAAGTCGCTGAAGACTGTGACAGTGGGCCCTGCCGGATTGCCCCATATGATCGCTCCATCCTTCGGCAGGCTGGCGAGCGGCAATGTCGAGGGGCGGGCGGGAAGCGCCACTTTTGTGGCTGCCGCTCCCCGCCCCAGGCTCGCCAGTTCCTCCTCCTCGCGACCCGAGGGGCTCCCGGCGGCGTTCGCCGTAGCAGCGCCGCCAACCAACATGTCGGGGTTGATTTCGAGCAGGCGCGCGGCGGTCAGATCCTGCCGTGTCTCCATGTCATAGACGCGGCCGATGACCAGGTAGCGGGCCCCTTGATCGACATAGAAGAGATTGGCCCCCGCGGTCACTTCGCAAAGCCCGGTCAGCTTTTCGCAGTCGACCTTGGTCAGTTCCGTCTTGGGAAGGCGGGCCTTCAGGAGGCTCTCGACCTTCGCGCCTGGGCGTACGAGGTTCTGCGCAACCGCAACGCCGGCGGCGCCAATGACCGAGCACAGGGCGATTGCGGAAGCCGGTGCGATCCAGGATCGCGAAAGGCCCGTGGGAACACGCGCACGCAGCCACTTAATTGCGGACATAAACCCCCTCCAGGAACACGATTTCCACATCGATGCCGGTGGGCATCTCGATCACCGGCTGATATTGCTCGGCGCGCTCGATCAGATATTTCGAGACCATGTCGCCGGTCTGGGCCGCGCCTTCGCCAAAGCCGCCTTCAAGGAGTTCGCCGGCGGAAAGTTTGTCGCGCTTGCCGTTGGTGATGGTCGTACCTTGAAAAACCGAATTGGCGTTGGCGGAGAAGCCTCGCCCAAAGCCACCGAAGAGGCCTGCGATAAAGGCCTGGGTGACGAGGCCGCCCTCGCGCGACACGACCCGGCCGCGAACGCCGGTCTTGCCGCCAAAGGCCAGGAATCCCTTGACCTCCGACACCGCGTACCGGCCTCCGGGCTGGGGGCAGGTCATCTTCTGCAGCTTGACGTAGACTTTCTCGCTGGAAAGGTCCCCGCGTGCCGCGCCATTGACGAGGCAGCCCTGGATCTTCGTGGTCAGCAGCTTGCCGTTCTGAAGAACCGACCGTGCCGGACCCGTTATGCGCAGCACGACCGGCAGCGGGTCGCTCTGGCTGTTGACCCCGGCGCTGGCATCGACGCCGACAATGACCTTGGCTGAGGCGAAGCTGTTGGGCGGAAGGTAGTTGGGGCTGTCGGTGTAAACCGTGTTGCCCTTTGAAATCTTGGAAGCAGTGCTGGTATCCGCAGTCGTGAAATTGACGAGTTTCACCTCGCTGCCATAGCCCGCCGAGGGCGCAGTCTGGCCCGAACCCGGTTCGTCCGGACGCTGATAGGCCTGTGGTCCGCGCGGACCATAGAGCGCTGCCGGACCAGGGGCCGGCGCCGGCGGAGCGGCCGCGCGTTCGTTGATCTGGCGACGCAATTGCTCATTTTCCGCCTGATAGGCGGAGACAACTCTCTGCCCATCCGAGCGCATCGCCATGTTCTGGCCTTTGAGCGCTTCAACCTGTGCGGTGAGCGCATCCATGCGATCCCGCTGCCCATTCACGGCCTTGAGCTGGTTCTCGGTCGCCTGAAAGCGGTTTTCGGAAAGGGCCATCCACTCCTGTTGGGAGAGATTGCGGTTGACCATGTCCTTGGTCGAGACCGCGACCTCGGCTGCCTTATCGCTATCGAGCTTGTCGGCGCTGTCGCTGCCCGAAAAGATCCAGAATGAGGAAGCGAGCAGACCGACGCCTGCGACCCCGGCCAGCAACATGCGCTGCTTTCGCCGAACAGCCTCGTTTCCGGATAGCTCGTCGGCGATGGGCGAAACACCCTCTCCTTCCTCCTGGTCCAGAGGCCGGCGATCGCGTTTGAAGATGTCGGAAAGAGCCATGGCTTACCTCTGGTTTGATGATACGAGGTAGGCGGTCGTGACCTTCCCCGGCGCGAGCTTGGGTTCGGCGATCGACACGGCGAGCGCGCTGGTTGGCGCAACGGTGCGCTCTGTGAGTTCGACCGGGTCGCTGCCCGCATTCTCTATGCGCAGGACCCGCCCGATCAGATCAGTGCCGCGATACTCCGCGATCATCTGGACCTTGAGATTGCCGACAAAGACCGGACGGAATGACCGCTGCCGCATCTCGAAGCCCTCGACGGTGCCGTTCGTGTACATCGCACGGACCAGTTCGATGGCGGCATCCTGAGGGCCACTCGCTGCGCTTGCCGGCATGGTCTCCGCGACCTGGGCCCTGGCAATGGCCGGGTTGGAAACGAATATCTGAGCGGCCTGGTCGCCGCCGATCCGGCAAACGAACTTGTAGACGTAGCCCCGCTTGCTGGTTCCAAAGAAAGAGAGCGCAGAGCGCGAAAACCCGTTGGGGACAGACAGGTAGATGTCCCCCCTCACCGGTTCGTTGACGACCGAGAAATCGTCAATCGGATTGCCCGTCGAGATCTTGGAGACGCTCGCGAACTCGTCCTCGATCAGACTGATCCGCGTAAGGTCCTTTGCGGACGCCTGGCAGTCGACCTGAGCGCTATCGCCGGCCATGATGGTCTGGTCGGCCCATGCGGGAGTGGCAAGCGACATCAGCGACACGCCAAGCACCAGACCGCCAATGCTGCGGCTCACCATGCAATTGACCCGCGACGCCAGAAGGGTGCCGATGGCCGCGCCACCGGCCGCATAGACGATGATCATGAGGGGCGTCCCTTTTCGCTTGAGACCATTCCGAAACCGACGAGCCGAAGCGAAACACCCGAATATTCCCAGTCATACTGGAAGGTCCGCCGCTCCTTCGAGATCACCTTGTCGCCCACGATCGTGTGAAGCTCCCCGGTGACCCGAGACCGCAGATTGCGGGGATCGAGCTCCATTTTCTGGATCGTGAAAAACTGGGCGATGGACGAGCCGCGCTGCTCATCGAGTATCTTGAGGAGCTCGGTCTTGAGCTTACCGTGCGAGCGTGGCGAAGCGATCGCGAGCACTGACTCCATCCAGTATTCCAGGTTACTGGGTGAGCGGTCGAGCGTGAGGACCACGACATCCCGCGTGATCAGTTCGAGATATTCGCGGCTCACCCCGGCGCTTGAGATGGTGAGCGGTGACCGAAGCACCGGCTGCAATACGACCTCCCGGTCGCGCGAAAAGCCGATCAGCAGGAGGATCGCGGCCAGAACGGCCAGTGCGGATGCCGCGAGCAGCAGCAGGTTGCGCTGCTTGAGGAGGCGCTGGTTCTGCGCGTGGCTATAAGCGACTTCCATGTCAGCCTGCCATCAGCCGGAGATATGAGGGTGGCGTGGCCCGCATGCCGGTGAAACCGGCTGGCAAATGCCAATAAGCCAGATGAAGCAACCACGACGCCGTGCGCCCTGCTTTCGCCTTTCTAAGACCCCACCAGCCCGCAACCGCGAGTATCAACCCGATGAGGATATGCTGAAACAGGATGCCCCAGGTGAATGGGATGACCATCGCCAGGAACTCATCCAGCGTCCACAGCCCGATCAGCTCAGGATCATCCAGATGAGACGGTATGCCGTATTTGTCTCCGGCCATTGCACCACCCTCCCCCGCCCGGATCAGGGCTGCTACCCTGACCGGGGGAATGCTTGCGTCAGATCGTGGCGGTGACCGTCGAGGTGACGATCGGGATACCGGTTCCCGCGCCGACGCCGACGCCGACCGGGATGGCAACCTGGCCGAGGCTGAAGCGTCCGGACGCCAGGGCGACGAGCCCGCCGCCGAGCGACAGAACGGTGATGATCTTGCCGCCCGACCCCTGGAGGAAGTCGGTAAACATGGTGAGCGCCGTGTCGAACGTGGTGTCGGCACCCGCATGGGCCGGGCCGGCGAACCAGAGGAGCGCGAATACGAGCGCGGCGATGGCGATGATCGCCAACTCCAGTCGCCGACCCTGCTTGAGTGTTGCTTGCATCGAGACAGATCCCTTGCTCAGGGCGCGGCCATTTCCCCGCCCCTTCGGAAGGGTGCATCGGAACCGCGGACGCTCAAGCAGCGGATGAAGGAGCTCGGTGGGAAGCCGCGCGATTTCCTCAAAAGGAAGGCAAAAGGCCAAGGACCCGAATCCGCTGTCCCTCTAACTGGGACATGGCGTCCCAAATTTGGGACGCGGTGACCGCGATGCGGGGACAGTCCGTCCCAGAACCTTTTCTGATAGGAATGACGACCGACACCAGACGAAATTGCGATTCGCCCAGCATCGTACGGGGTGAACCTTCCCATTGATTGTAAGGTAGTATGGCCTCGTGTAAGAGGGGGTGAGGAATGTTGGCTGCCGACCCGGATCGTCAGGAACAGTTAAGTTTGGCAGGAACGGATTGATGGCAGGTGATACGCGCAGTTATGCGTTGGACGTGTCCGAACTTCTGTTCCGGCTCGCGAGCGAGAGCCTACGGCTGCGCTCGAATGAAACCCTTCGTTTCGAGACTGTCGCTAGTCTCGTGAATGCCCGAATTCCGGCACTTCCCCTCACCCGTCTCGACCCCGCAGATGTCCGCGCGCACTTCAACGTAGTCGAATCCAAGGGGCCAATCCGCATTCATTTGAGCATTCCGAGAGCGAGCGCAGACCGACTGGTGGAGGAAAAGCGTCGTTTCGCTAACCTTCTCGGGATGACCCTCACCATGGGCGACATGCTCTCGATCCTATTTTTCGACTTCGTCGCTGAACATCATTCGAAACGCATACTAGGAAATATCGGCATCGAAGATGTCGTAGACTCCTAAGATCAGGCTGCAGACACCGCGTATAGCAACGATCTGTTACAATCGCGGTCTGTGCGATAGTCCGATCCGACGTGAAAAGCTTGCCAAGGGTACAAGCTTTTGATCTTGTGGTGACATAGTCCCACCCAGGACAGGGGGAATATGTCGAGCCTAGCTGCGATCGAGCCTATAGGGGGAGCCGTCGCTCAGGAAGCGGATGGGCACCTGTACATCGCGCTCATCCAGCGCGCGATGCAGGCAAAAGATATCAGCCTACGTTCCCTCTCCATGAGGGCTGGCATCAGCAAAAGCAGATTGGGACGGATCCTTCACTCCAACTGTGCAGAGCGTGCGTCGATAACGCTGTCCGAATTCCGCGTCCTGCTTGAGGCGCTGGAGATCGATTTGATCCAGGCGATTATCAAGGTCGAGAGTATCCGCGATCAGAAGGTTTTGGCGGATGAACGCTATGTTGCGCTCATCGCGATGCTGGCCAACCTGTTCAAGGAACTTCCCGCGAGCCTCATTCAGGCTCTGGCGGAAATCGATGGGCTGGATGGCTCGGAAGTCCGCAAGGACTGGGCACCGCAATTGCAGACCGTCGTCATCAAGCGCATGGTCCATGAAGTGACCAATGTCCTGCGCCGGCGCGAACAAATATTTGAAGATCGATACGATCTTCGTGGGTAGCCGATCAACTGGACTTCGAGTGTCCGCGAAATCACTAAGTCGAAATCTTCGTATCGTGCTGTAGAGAGCAATGTCCCCGAAAGCACTAATGGGCAAAGTGTCTGTAAAAGCACTAACCCACGACGGTTTGTCTCCGATATCACTATAAAAACTGTGCAAGATCACAGAGTTCGTCCGCGAAAGCACGAATCCTCACACTCGCATGATCGTTGTCGGCCGGTAACAGTGTGGTCGCGAATCCATATCAGCCCGATTCTGTCCGATCGATGTCGGACCGTGCTGGCATGGGAGTACGGCCGCGTTCACGCTCGCGCCCGCTGCTCATGGACCAAAGTGTGATGGAGTGGCCGTGACGACATGAAAAACCCGGCACTAGGCCGGGCTTTTCGGGGATGAGATAAACTCACTGTAGCAAGCGCAGTTTAGCCTATCTCCCCGATCTAGACAAGTTCGAAGCGCGTTTCGCGCAGCGGATAGTCATGTCCGAACGGCATTCCGATAGGGAGTGCCGAATGGGGGAACTTGCGCCCATGAGACCGAGCGGTTTGCGCCGCTACAGTCAGTTCAACGCCATCGTCGACAAGCTCGCCAAGGGCTTCGAGGGGCAGGAAGGCCTCTCGCCTTCTCGCTTGCTGAACAAGCTGAAGCGCGCAGCGCCTTATATGGGCGTGCCCCGCAATGTGGTCAGCCTTATGGATGTTCTTGTGGCCTTCTCGCGGTCGCAGGACTGGGCACCGGGGCAGACCCCGTGCGTCTGGCCGCGTAATGAAACCCTCTCGGTAAAGCTGGGTGTCAGCGTCCGGCAAGTGCAGAACTATGTTCGCGCCGCGGTTGAACACGGCCTGCTCACCCCCAAGGACAGTGCAAACGGTCATCGCGGCGGTCTTCGCGCTGCTGATGGAAAGATTCTTTGGAGCTATGGTTTCGATCTGAGCCCCTTGGCTGCGCGAGCCCAGGAGTTCGAAGCGATCGCTGCGAAAGGGGAAGCCGAAGATCGCGAGATCGAACGGCTGCGTAAGACCATCGCAGCACTACGCCGGCGTACCCGGATGTTGGCTGAAACCTGTTCCTATCACATGCTGGACGGCATTGACGCTGAGCATGAGGTCGATCTGGTGCGCATGGCCGTGACCCATATCCGCGGCAGCAGGAATATCGACCAGCTCGTTCGCTGCGTGGCGTTGCTGACTAAGCGGGTCGATCTGTTCCAAGGCGCAGTCGATGATGCCCTGACTGCAGGAAAGGCGCAGGAAACAGCCGAAAACCCTGCCTTTGAAACTATGAATCCTTCACCCAAGGACGAAATGAATTTCGTTCACTCTACAACTACAACCCAACTTCAAACTGCTAACGCAGTTACGAGTAGAGGCTTGGCAGGAAGAAGTAGTGAGGCCTGGGATATCGCTCTCCTCGCTCCCAAGAGCGCGGTCGAGGATGACCTTGATCGGCACGGGATCGATCCGGGCTTCGTGGCAAAGGCCTGCCCCGAACTTATCTGGGATCTCGACCCTGGCCCGCGCGCCTGGGGCCGCCTTGTCAGTATCGCCGAGGGCCTCGTCGGCCAGCATGCGATCAGCCTCCATGCCTGGCGCGAAGCGTGTCGAATCATGGGTCAGCACGGCGCGGCTGCTGCTGTGATCGCCACCGTCTACAAGGCCATGAGCGGCGAGGTCCGGCGGCCTGGAGCTTACCTTCGTGGAATGAACGAGAAGGCGCTTTCGGGCGCGCTGCACTTGGGCAAGACCTATCATGGCCTTCGCGAAGCATCTTCGCAGTTTGCGTGATGTATGTTCGTTAAGCCTCGGAAAAACATGAGTTTATGGTTTGTCCGCTATGGCGGTTCGGAGCCGAAGTGTCCGCGAAAGCACGAAGAGAGCCGCTCCGAGCGAGGGAAACGTCCGTGAAAGCACTAACTGCACCCGATCCCGATTCCCTCGCCAGCTTTTCCCCGGTGGATATGTCCGCGAAAGCACTAACCGTTTTCGGTACTACCCGATTTTTGCCACGTAAGACTCGCGGTCATCCCTCGGGACAGCGTGTTTTCGGGGACGCTTGGGCAAGGATGAATCGAGCAATTTTAGTGCTTTCGCGGACACATCCTATCGTGGGTGCTAGGCGGGCAGCCCTAAAATCGGTACAAATGGGGGCCACGGAGGACGCCCCGCAATGGCTCAGGTACGCAATAATGTCGAACAGCAAGGGGTCCTTCCGTTGGACTGCCCGCTGAGAGGTGAAATCCGGGGCGAGCGCTCGATCATGGATTTCCCGTTCTTCGCGCTCGAGAAGAAAACCCTCCTCGACGAGATCGAGCATAGTGTCGGCAGCACCTCAATCAAAATCCGCGCCGGAGGCGGCGGGATCGCGACGATGTATGACAAGGAAATCCTGCTTTACGGCGCTTCGCTGATCTGTGAGCGCATGCGCCGCGGTGAGGAAGTGACACAGGAAATCGTGTTCACCGCGCACGACTTTTTCCGGGCCACCGGGACGCGAAATCCTGGCAAGCGAAATTATGATCGCTTCAACGAGGCGCTCTCACGGCTGCAGGGCACCCAGATCCAGACAAACCTCAAAACAGGCGGCCAGATTCACCGTGGATGGTTCTCATGGGTAGAAAATGCCCAGGCCGTTTACGACGATGGATCGACCACGGGCATTGAGCGTCTGCGTGCGGTGAAGTTGCGACTCTGTGATTTCCTCTTTCGCGCGATCCAGCGGGATCAGCAGATCTATAGCTATCACCATGATTACTTCCGTCTCGGGCTCATCGAGCGGCGCATTTACGAGATCGCGCGTTCACACTGCGATGAGGGTCCCTATGCGGTGCCGCTTGATGAACTCTACGCGGCGGTCGGCACGCGCACCGCAATCAGGAAGTTCAAGGCGCAGCTCATGGAGATGGAGGAGCAGAACGCCCTCCCCCAATATACCGTAACTGTCCGCGAAAACACGGAAGGGACGTCCAAGCGGGCCAAGGCATCCGAGACGATTGTGACGCTGGCGGAGCGGCCGCGCGAACTCGTGACGATCTTGCCCTCCGTGTACGAAGCGATCGCCGCCTGATCAAAAGCGCGTGACAGAGACGGTCCGGTCGGAAGCCGGGACCGCTGCAGCGCCGGTCACAATGCTCGATCGTCTGTGTAGGCCCGTCAGCATCGTCCAGTTGGACAGGATGTTCGAGACATAGTTTTGGGTCTCGGATATGCGCGGAATTCTCCCATTCTTCACCCTGCCAGGGCCTGCATTGTAAGCGGCCAGCGCCAGGTGATAGTGGCCAAAGCGATCGAGCTGCTGGCGCAGATATGTGGCGCCACCCCGCAGATTTCCTTCCACATCATAGCGATTGACCCCTAGACCGAGCGCTGTCGCAGGCATGAGCTGCGTCAGGCCATAGGCTTGCTTGGGCGAGTAGATCGAGGCGTCGTAGCGACTTTCCTGGATGATCATGGCGTCGAAGAGACCAACTGGTATGCCGTAAGTGCAGGCGATCTGGCTCATAAGGCCGAAATAGAGTACCCCTTCGGTGAAGGCCGCATTGCCTGGAGCTGACGGTTTCTGGAGGTAGCA
>OFDN01000886.1_pt1 | contig 22131 bp, 16 predicted proteins | sample 1520971 | NCBI WGS metagenome assembly OFDN01 (sample SAMEA94257418, study PRJEB24077) | hot springs metagenome | biome: Aquatic biome; feature: Geographical feature; material: Water | place: India | collected 2012-06-12 | depth 5 m
GCAGCGGCGCGCTTCTGGCTGGACCGGGGCGTCGACGGCTTCCGCCTGGACGCCATCAACTTCTCCATCCACGACCTGAAGCTGACCGACAATCCGCCGATCAAGGACGGCAAGAAGCGCACCCGGCCCTTCGACTTCCAGGACAAGATCTACAACCAGAGCCAGCCGGAGATCCTCGGCTTCCTGAGCCGTATCCGCGCCCTGACCGACAGCTATGAGGGGCGGTTCACCGTGGCCGAGGTCGGCGGCGATCACGCCGATCGCGAGATGAAGGAATACACCGCCGGGACCGATCGCCTGCACTCGGCCTATGGCTTCCTGTATCTGTACGCCGACACGCTGAAGAGCGAACTGGTCGCGCGGGGCGAGACCATGTGGCCGGATCAGCAGGGCGAAGGCTGGCCGTCCTGGACCTTCTCCAACCATGACGCGCCGCGCGCCGTGTCACGCTGGGCGCAAGGGCGGGACCGCAAGGCCTTCGCCGAGATGGCCCTGATGCTGCTGGTCTGCCTGCGCGGCAATGTCTTCGTCTATCAGGGCGAGGAGCTGGGCCTGCCCCAGGCCGAGGTGCCGTTCGAGCGGCTGGTCGATCCCGAGGCCATCGCCAACTGGCCCGAGACCCTGGGCCGCGACGGCGCCCGCACCCCCATGCCCTGGCATGCGGATCAGGCCAACGCCGGCTTCTCCACCGTCGAGCCCTGGCTGCCGGTCGATCCCCGTCACCTGCCGCTGGCGGTGGATGCGCAGGAGGCCGACCCGGCCTCCACCCTGCACGTCGCCCGCCGCATGATCCGGCTGCGTCATCGGTACCCAGCCCTGCGCTTCGGCGCCATGGCGCCGATCCAGACCTCGGACCTGCTGGTGTTCGAACGCCGGGAACGGGGCGGCGGCGAAGAGCGGCTGCTGTGCGTCTTCAACCTGGGTCACGAGCGGATCGACTGGAGCCCGCCCGAAAACGCGACGCGGATCGAGGCGATCAACTGGACCGAGGCCGACGGCGCCGCCCTGCCTCCGCTCGCCGGCCTGGTCTTCAGACTGGCATGATCCGTTCAGCCGCCACAGGTCTCGCGCACGATCAGGTCGGTGGGCACCCGTTCCGACCGACCGGCCGTCGCGCCCCCGTGGTCCAAAAGCTTGGACACCATCAGCCTTCCGGCCTTCATCGTATCCTGGGCGATGGTGGACAGGGCCGGGCGCGAATAGCGGCTGAAGGGCACATTGTCGAAACCGATGACGGAGACGTCGCCGGGCACGGTCAGGCCGGCATGCTGCAGGGCCCGCACGGCGCCCAGGGCGATCTGGTCGGAGGCGGCCACCACCCCGTCGAACCTGACGCCTCGGCGCACCAGGGCGTCCACGGCGGCCTCGGCGGACTCGACTTCGAAATGGGCGGGGACGATCAGGTCGGCGTCGACCGACAGGCCCGCCGTTTCCAGCGCCTCCAGATAGCCGCGGTGCCTCTGCATGGCCTCGGGCGGATCCAGATCGCCCAGGAAGACGATGCGCGTGCGCCCCAGCCGCGCCAGGTGGGAGGTCGCGCGGCGACCGCCCGAGAAGTTGTCCGATCCAATCGAGCAATAGTCCTGCTCCGGCAGGTCGGCGCCCCAGACCACGAAGCGATGGTCGCCCGCCGCCAGCCGGTTGAAGGCGCCGTGCAGGCTGGACTGACCCAGGAAGATCACCCCGTCCGCGCGACTGGTGTTCATCGCCGCCGCCAGTTCGTCATAGGTGGCGGGCGAGATATGGCTCATCAGCAGGTCGCAACCGCGTTCGCGCGCCGCCTCGCCCACCCCGGCCAGCAGCTCCAGGAAGAAGGGGTCCGAGATCCGGCCTTCCCGTCCTTGGGGTCGCGGCGTCACCAGGGCGATGGTGCCCTGAGCCCCGATCGGACCGGCGGGCATGTAGCGGCGGAACGGATAGTCGTGCTCCTTCGCCAGCTTCCAGATCAGCTGTTTGGTGCGGTCGTTGACGGCGGGGCTGTCGTTCAGCGCTCGGGAGGTGGTGGCGACGGAGACGCCGGCCAGGCGGGCGATGTCTTCAAGTCGAGTGGTCTTGCGGCTCAAGGTCGCGGGTCCCCAGCACAGGCTTTCGAGCCTGCAAATTTTTCTGCAAACCTTTCAGCCATCGTTCGCGGCGGTTGGCAAGAGGCGGCGTAACGGAGTTCACAGATGAAGCGCAGATCCTTCCTGGCCCTCGGCGGCGCCTCGATCCTGGCCTTCGGCGCCACCGGCCTGCGCGCCCAGACCGCGCCGACCCACGCCCGCGCCAGCTCCCCCGGCGGGGTGCTGACGGTCGAGGCCTTCACCGACAACGACGGGCGGCCGATGTATGCGGTGTTGCGCCAGGGCCGGGTGGTGGTCGCGCCGTCGAAGCTCGGCTTCCTGCTGACCGACGCCCCGGCGATCGAACGGGGCTTGGCGATCACGGCCGGTCAGCCCGTGACCTTCGACGAGACCTGGGAGCAGCCCTGGGGCGAGCGCCGCTTAATCCGCAACCACTATAACGAATGGCGGGTCTCCTACGCCGAGACCGGCGGCCTGCAACGGCGCGTCGAGGTGGTGTTCCGCCTGTATGACGACGGCCTGGGCTTCCGCTACGAGTTCCCGGACCAGCCGGCCCTGAAGACGGTCCGCATCGGTTCGGAGATCACCGAGTTCAACCTGGCCGAAGACGGCGAGGCCCTGTGGTGTCCGGCCTGGGAATGGAATCGCGAGGAATACCTCTATAGCCGCACCCCGATCAGCGCGGTCGGCAGCGCCCAGACGCCGATGACGGTCAAGGGCCGGTCGGGCCTGCACGTCTCGATCCACGAGGCGGCCTGCATCGACTACGCCGGGATGAACCTGCGCCGGTCGGAGGAGACCAGGTTCCGCGCCCAGCTGACGCCCGGCCTGACCAACGCCGCCGTGGTGCGGCAGGCGCCGTTCAACACGCCCTGGCGGACCCTGCAGATCTCGGACAGCGCCGCCGGCCTGATCGAGTCCAGCCTGATCCTGAACCTGAACGAGCCCAACAAGCTGGGCGACGTGTCGTGGTTCAAGCCGATGAAATACGTCGGCGTCTGGTGGGAGATGCACCTGGAGCTGAAGAGCTGGAACTCCGGCCCCAAACACGGCGCAACGACCGAGAACGCCATCAAACACATCGACTTCGCCGCCGAGCACGGCCTGGGCGGGGTGCTGGTCGAGGGCTGGAACAAGGGCTGGGACGGCCAGTGGTTCGCCAATGGTTCGGACTTCAGCTTCACCGAAGCCTATCCCGACTTCGACATCGAGGCGGTCTGCGCCCACGCCCGGTCCAAGGGCGTCCAGCTGATCGGCCACCACGAGACCGGCGGCAACGCCTTCCACTATGAGCAGCAGCTCGAACCGGCCATGGCCCTGTACGAGCGGCTGGGCGTCCATTCGGTCAAGACCGGCTATGTCGCCGACGCAGGCGGCGCTCGCGTCGCCGGGCCGGACGGCCGGATGGTGATGGCCTGGCACGAGAGCCAGGCCATGGCCCAGCACCATATGAAGGTCGTCGAGGCGGGCGCGCGCCACAAGGTGGCGATCAACGCCCACGAGCCGTTCAAGGATACGGGCCTGCGCCGCACCTATCCGAACATCATCAGCCGCGAGGGCCAGCGGGGCATGGAATATTCGGCCTGGGGCAATCCGGGCAATCCGCCCGAGCACGAGCCGAACCTGGTCTTCACTCGCCTGCTGGCCGGGCCGATGGACTATACCCCCGGCATCTTCGGCATGGAGACGCGCAGCCCCGGCGGGGTGCAGACGACCTGGGCCAAACAGCTGGCCCTGTACGTCGTCATCTACAGCCCGATCCAGATGGCGGCGGACCTGCTGGTCAATTACGAAGCCAACCCCGGGCCGTTCCAGTTCATCAAGGACGTGCCGGTCGACTGGGCCGAGACCCGCGTGCTCGCGGCCGAGATGGGCGACTATGTCGCCATAGCGCGCAAGGATCGAGCGTCGGACGTCTGGGCCCTTGGGGCCATCACCGACGAGCATCCGCGTGTGCTGAAGGCTCCGCTGGACTTCCTGGACCCCGGCCGCCGCTACCGGGCCGAAATCTATCGCGACGGGCCGGACGCCGACTATCGCGGCAAGCGCGAGGACATCGTCATCGAGCAGCACGAGGTGACGTCGGCGGACACGCTGACGCTGGCGCTCGCGCCCGGCGGCGGCCAGGCGATCCGGTTCGTGCCGTTCGGGCGGGGGCGTCGGTGATGGGCGACTTTCAGATCCTCTCCCGCTTGCGGGAGAGGTGGCCCGTCGATCGCGCAGCGATCCAGGGTCGGAGAGGGAAGTCTTCTGACGAAAGAAGACGCTTCCCCCATCGTCAGGCGTGTCGCTTCGCTCCACGACCTGACACTTCCCCCGCAAGCGGGGGAAGATCATGACCCTCCTCTCCCACCGCCCGCGCCTGTCCGGCCTGGCGATCTGGAACATGTGCGTCGGCTTCTTCGGCATCCAGATCGGATTCGGCCTTCAGAACGCCAACACCAGCCGGATATTCCAGACCCTGGGCGCCGAGGTCGACAGCCTGGCCATCCTCTGGATCGCCGCCCCCCTGACGGGTCTGTTGGTCCAGCCCCTGGTCGGCCATTTCAGCGACAAGACCTGGACCCGGTTCGGGCGCCGCCGCCCCTATTTCCTGGTCGGGGCCATCCTGACCACCCTGGCCCTGATCGCCATGCCCAACAGCCCCGGCCTGTGGTTCGCCGCCGCCATGCTGTGGATCATGGACGCCTCGATCAACATCACCATGGAGCCGTTCCGCGCCTTCGTCGGCGACAATCTGCCGGAGGAGCAGCGCACCGCCGGCTATGCGATGCAGAGCTTCTTCATCGGCGCGGGCGCCGTCTTCGCCTCGGTCCTGCCCTGGCTGCTGTCGAACGTCTTCGGCGTCGTCTCGACCGCCGAGGCGGGCGTCGTGCCCCTGTCGGTCAAGATCGCCTTCTATGTCGGGGCCGCCGGCCTGTTCACGGCCGTGCTGTGGACGGTCTTGAGCACCCGCGAATACAGCCCCGAACAGCTCGCCGCCTTCGAGCGGACGCGGCTTCAGGCCCTCGGCGCCGCCCCCGCCGACGACGCGCCCGAGGCGCCGGCCCGCAGCGTGCGCGGCTGGCTGGGGTCCGGCCTGATCTGCGCCGTCCTGGGCGCCCTTGGCCTGGTGCTGATCGCCGCTCTCGATCTGGAGAAGGAGCTGCTGGTCCTGGCCGGCTTCTTCGTCGGCTTCGGCCTGTTGCAGATCGCAGTGGGCCTGATGCAGCGCCGCCGCATCGCCAACGCCGTGACCGAGATCCTGAACGACGTCTATCGCATGCCCCAGACCATGCGCGACCTGGCGGTGGTCCAGTTCTTCAGCTGGTTCGCCCTGTTCGCCCTGTGGATCTACACCACCGCCGCCGTGACCAGCGTCCATTTCGGCACGACCGACACCACCTCGGCCGCCTATGCCGCCGGCGCCGACTGGGTGGGGGTTCTGTTCGGGGTCTATAACGGGGTCGCGGCCCTGGCGGCCTTCACCCTGCCGGTTCTGGCCAGGCGGATCGGCCGCAGGGCGACCCACGCCCTGATGCTGATGCTCGGCGCGGCGGGTCTGTTCGGCGTCTTCCTGATCCGCGAGCCGGGCCTGCTGTGGTTGCCCATGGTCGGGGTCGGCTTCGCCTGGGCCTCGATCGTCTCCATGCCCTACGCCATCCTGTCGGCGGCTGTGCCGGCGCGGAAGATGGGCGTCTATATGGGCGTGTTCAACATCTTCATCGTCGTGCCCCAACTGCTGGCGGCCACGGTGCTGGGCCTGATTCTGAAGCACTTCTTCAGCGGCCAGGCGATCTGGGCCCTGGTGCTGGGCGCCGCCTCCTTCCTGCTGGCGGCCTTCAGCGCCCTGAGGGTGCGGGAGCAAAGGGCGTGAACCGCCGCGCGCTCCTGGCCCTGGCGGCCGCCCTGCCCTTCGCCGGCGCCGCACGGGCGCAGACGGCGGCCGGTCGTCTGATCCTCCACGAGGCCGTGAGCTCGGCCCATGTGAAGGCGAGGAACGTCTCCGTCTGGCTGCCGCCCGGCTATGAGACGTCGGATGCGGCCTATCCCGTCCTCTACATGCACGACGGACAGAACCTGTTCGATCCCTCGACGGCCAACTTCGGCGAATGGGGGGTGGACGAGCATCTGACGCGGCTGATCGCCGGCGGTCAGGTGCGCGCCCCCATCGTGGTCGGCGTCTGGAACACGGATCTTCGCCTGCGGGAATATGTCCCGGCCGATCTGATCGCGGCCCTGCCCGAGGACATGCGCGGCGATGTTCAGGCCGTCTATGGCGGCCCGCCCCTGTCGGACGGCTACATCCGCTTCCTGACCGAAGAGCTGAAACCCTTCGTGGACCGGACCTACCGCACCCTGCCCGGCCGCGAGGACACCCTGATCAGCGGCTCCAGCATGGGCGGGCTGATCTCACTGTACGCGGTGATGAAACGGCCGGACGTCTTCTCCGCCGCCGCCTGTCTGTCGACCCATTGGCCGCTGCGGGTCACAGGCCTGGACGGTCAAAGCCTGGAGGCCTGGCGCGAACGTCTGGTCTCCGCCTGGACCGGGGTGATCGAGCGCGGCCTGCCGGCGCCCGGCGCGAACCGCTTCTACTTCGACCGGGGCGACGAGACCCTGGATCAGTTCTACGCCGCCTTCCAGACCCAGGTGGACGCCGTCTTCCGCCGTCGCGGCTACGGCCCCGGCGATTTCCAGAGCCTGGTCTTCCCCGGCGCCCAGCACAATGAGGCCTCGTGGAACCAGCGGCTGGACGTTCCCCTGACCTTCCTTCTTTCCCCCGCCCCCACGCGCAACCCGTGAGGACCACAATGCGTCACTTCCGTTCCTTCTGCCTCGCCGGCGCCGCCGGCCTGGCGCTCGCCTCGACCGCCTCGGCCCAGTCCGGGATCGCTCCGGGCGCGCCGGGTGATCTGCCTACCTGGTCCAGCGCCGCCAAGACCGGGGCTGGGGCCTCCTATGAAGCCTATGTCGACGGCCAGTACCGCGACGGCGGCGCGACCGGCGCGGTGTCCAAGGTCTGGTTCTCCATCGCCGACGGCGTCCTGACCGAGACCATGTACGGCCTGATCCACGAAGCCCAGATCAAGGCGCTTCGCTTCGCCGTCGTCACCCCGGAGGGCCTGGCCGTCGAGGGCGCCGACACCACCGAGCGGACCGAGTATCTGCACACGGACGCCCAGGGCCGCCCCCTGTCGCCCGCCTATAAGGTCACGACACGCGACAGGGCGGGTCGGTTCGAGATCGAAAAGCGCCTCTTCACAGATCCGGATCGCAACGCCCTGGTGCTGCGGGTCAAGATCACGTCCCTGAGCGGAGAGGCCACGCCCTATCTGCTGCTGGAGCCGCACATCGCCAACACCGGTGTCGACGACCGGGGTCAGGTCACGCGCCAGGCCTTCCATGCCTGGGAAGGCGACACCCATCTGGTGCTCAAGCCGAGCCGTCCGTTCGACAAGGCCGGCGTCGGCTTCGTCGGCGCCTCGGACGGTCTGACCGACCTGAAAGACGGCCGGATGGACTGGACCTACGCCTCCACCGGTGAGACGGCGGGCAATACGATGATGACGGGCGCCCTGCCGCGCCTGCGTCAGGGCCAGAGCCTGTCCCGCGATTTCGTCATCGGCTTCGGCTCCAGCGAGGCCGAGGCCCAGGCGGCGGCGGACGGCGCCTTTGCGACCGGCCTGGACGAGGTCCTGGCCCGGTTCAACGGCGAGGGTGATCGCATCGGCTGGGAAGACTATGTCGCCTCCCTGACCGAACTGCCGCGCATCGCCGAACAGGCGACGGACGGCGGCAAGCTGGCCTACGCCTCGGCCCTGATGCTGAAGGTGCAGGAGGACCGCACCCATGCCGGCGCCCTGATCGCCTCCCTGTCCAACCCCTGGGGCGACACGGTGGATGCGTCGAAATCCTCCACCGGCTACAAGGCGGTCTGGCCGCGCGACTTCTATCAGGTGGCCATGGCCCTGGCGGCGCTGGGCGACAAGGAGACGCCGCTGGCGGCCTTCAACTATCTGCCCCAGGTCCAGGTCGGCCCGAACACGCCCGGCAATACCGGCGTCGGCGGCTGGTTCCTGCAGAAGACCCATGTGGACGGCGAACTGGAATGGGTGGCGGTCCAGCTGGACCAGACGGCCATGCCGATCATGCTGGGCTATCGTCTGTGGAAGCTGGGCTGGCTGTCCGACGCCCAGATGGCCGACCACTATCGTTCGATGCTGAAGCCGGCGGCCGACTTCCTGGTGGACGGCGGCAAGATCGGCCTTCTGTGGAACGACGCCGAGATCAAGCCGCCCTTCACCCAGCAGGAGCGCTGGGAAGAGCAGCAGGGCTATTCCCCCTCCACCACCGCCGCCGTGGTGGCCGGGCTGACGGTCGCGGCCGAAATGGCGCGCGCCTCGGGCGATGCGGCGGGAGCGACCCGTTATCAGCTCGCCGCCGACAGCTACGCCTCTAAGATCGAAGAGCGGATGTTCACGACCAGCGGCGACTTCGGCGACGGCCGCTATTTCATCCGCATCACTCAGAACGAGAACCCGAACGACAAGGCCCCGATCGGCGCCGCCAACGGCCAGATCGCGCCTCAGGAGGACCGGGTCGTGGATGGCGGCTTCCTAGAACTGGTCCGCTACGGGGTGCGCAAGGCCGACGATCCGCACATCGTTTCGACCCTGCCCGTGTATGACGACCAGAGCCTGGAGGACCTGTACCGGGTCCGCTACGACTTCGGGCCGGAAGGCGACCAGACGCCGGGCTGGCGCCGCTACGGCGTCGACGGCTATGGCGAGGATCATGTCACGGGCGCCAACTATGGCGTCGGCGGGCAGATGAGCCCTGGTCAGCGGGGTCGGGTCTGGCCCTTCTTCACCGGCGAGCGCGGCCACTATGAGCTGGCCCGCGTCAGCCTGAACGGCGCTCCGTCCGCCGCCGACATCGCCGCCATCCGCCAGACCTATGTGCGCGGCATGGAGCGGTTCGCCAATGACGGGCTGATGCTGGCCGAACAGGTCTGGGACGGGGTCGGCAACCCGACCGCGCGCGACTACGCCCTGGGCCAGAACACCGATTCGGCCACGCCCCTGGCCTGGACCCATGCCGAATATCTGAAGCTGCTGCGGTCCTTGGCCGACGGCAAGGTATGGGATCGGTACGAGCCGGTCGAAAGCCGCTACGCCCGCTGATACGAAAAAGGCCCCGGAGCCAGTGCTCCGGGGCCTTCTTCACCCTATCAAACGAACCGCTCGATCAGAACGCCACCTTGATCCCTGCGACCACACGGTCCTCATAGTTCGCCGCATTATCGACATCGGTGTCGTAGTAGCGGACGTCCACGGCCAGATCGTCCGTCAGCGCATAAGCGACACCGACATTCCAAGTGAGATAGTCGTCGCTGACGTCCAGCCATTGCTTGCCGACCGCTCCCGAAACCGTCCACTTGTCAATCGGACTGAAGGTGGCGTTCACTTCCGCATAGGTCGCCTCATCATCCACGCCGAAGAAGTCAGGCGAATAGTAGGCCACCGCGCCTACGGTCGCCCGTCCAAACGCTCGGGACACGCCCAGCTTCGCTTCGGCGTACGTGTAGTCCGCAAAGGCGGGCTCCTTAGCATAGGTATAGCCTACCAGACCCGCATCCCAGGCGAAGCCGGCCGCTTCCCAACGATAACCGCCATACATATCGACCTCGGCGTCCGTCGTGTCCCCGAAATCGACTGTGGAGGCCCACACGCCGGCGTAAAAACCGCCTGCCGTCAGATCCAGGCCGCCCTGGATAGCGGCATCTTCGTTGGTTTGGCTGACGCCCCGGAAAACGTAATCGGTGACGATGCCGAAATTCCCGCTTACCGAGACATCGACGTTGCTCTGGGCTGAAGCCGGCGCAGCCAGGCCGAACAGCCCGACGGTCGCAGCGGCGGCAGCCGCCAAACGAAACACTTTGAAGTCCATTGTCATTATCCCTTATGATTCGAGAGAGGTCGGCGAGCGCCGAAGAATTGGGAGGGCGCGGCCGGCGGGCCGCACCCTCTGGTTTCAGTGTTCCAGAGCCTCGCCGTGCAGCGAGGTGTCCAGACCGGCGGCTTCTTCCGCCTCGCTAACCCGCAGACCCGTGGTGAACTTGCAGATCACCAGGATGATGAAGGTCCCGACCGCGCTATAGGCGATCGTCCAGGCCAGGCCGATGGCCTGGGCCCCGACATTGGCGCCTTCCGACAGGCTGTTGATCGCCGTGGTGGCGAAGACGCCGGTCAGCAGGGCGCCGATCAGGCCGCCCGCGCCGTGGATGCCGAAGGCGTCCAGCGAGTCGTCGTAGCGCAGCAGCTTCTTGATCCAGACCGACGAGATGTAGCAGACCGGACCGGCGATCAGGCCGATGATGACCGCGCCCTTGGGATCGACGAAGCCCGCCGCAGGGGTGATGGCGACCAGGCCGGCGACCACGCCCGACAGCATGCCGATCAGGGAGACCTTCTTCTTCTCAATCAGTTCGATGATCTTCCAGGTCAGGGCGGCGGCGGCGGCGGCCAGAACCGTGTTCAGCAGGGCCACGCCCATCAGCTCATTGGCGGCGCCCGCCGAACCGGCGTTGAAGCCGATCCAGCCGACCAGCAGCAGAGAGGCGCCGATCATGGTCAGGACAGGGTTGTGCGGATTGATCGGCTCGACCCCATAGCCTTTGCGGCGGCCCAGGAAGATGGCGCAGACCAGACCGGCCACGCCCGAGTTGACGTGAACCACCGCGCCGCCGGCGAAGTCCAGCACGCCGGCGGAACCGAGGAAGCCGCCGCCCCACACCCAGTGACAGATGGGGGAATAGATCAGCAGCGACCACAGGGCCGTGAACAGCAGCAGGCCCGAATATTTCATCCGCTCGGCGAAGGCGCCGGTGACCAGGGCCGGGGTGATGATGGCGAAGGTCATCTGGAAGGCGATGAACAGATATTCCGGAATGCCCGTCAGCAGGCTGTTGGCCGTGCCAAGGGTCACGCCGTTCAGGAACAGCATGTCCAGGCTGCCGACGTAGGGCTGAAGCGCGGCGTCGGCGTTGGCACCGAAGGCGATGCTGTAGCCCGCGATGAACCAGACCAGGGAGACGACGGCGAAGACGCCGACCGACTGGGTGATGGTGGCGATGACGTTCTTGCGCCGCACCATGCCGCCGTAGAACAGGGCCAGTCCCGGCAGGGTCATCAGCAGGACCAGGGCCGTGGACGTGCCCAGCCAGGCCGTGCCCGCGCCGTCCAGCTCCAGCGCCGACTGGTGCGCCAGCAGGGCGGGCGCCGCCTCCGGCGTCTGGGCGAAGGCCCCGCCGGCGTAAAAGAGCCCGATGGTCAGAAGCAGGAGCGCAGCGACCCCCGGAAGTCGATTCCAAACGTGCGACATAAGCAAATACCCCCTTGGCAATCTCGCAAGTGCGAAGGTTTTACTGCAATCGCGTTCGACGCAAGGGGGTCAGGCTGAAACGGTGCAACTTTCTTGCAACGGTCCTGTCAAAAAAGTTTAGCCCCGCACGATCCGTTCTCGGCGCGGGGCTTGAGGCTCAGATTCATGTTTCGAGGAACGATGTTCCCGGCATGAAATTCGGGAGGCGGCGATGCGCCCTACGCCCAGTGCATCTGCACCCGGTGCGCCGTCGCCCAGTGAATGGCGCGGATGGCGTCGATGACGGCCTCGGTCGCCCCCCGCGTGCCCAGGGCTCCGCCGAGATCGGCGGTCACGGCGCCGGCCGCCAGGACGGCGGCGACGGCGGCCTCAATGGAATCCGCCTCGTCCTCCAGCTTCAGACTGTGACGCAGCAAGAGGGCCGCCGACAGAATCGTGCCGACCGGATTGGCCAGATCCTGACCGGCGATGTCCGGCGCCGACCCGTGGATCGGTTCGAACAGGCCCGGCCCTTCCGTGCCCAGCGACGCCGACGGCAGCAGGCCGATGGAGCCGCCCAGCACCGAAATCTCGTCCGACAGTATGTCGCCGAACATGTTCTCGGTCAGGATGACGTCGTACTCGCGCGGCTTCCTGATCAGGTGCATGGCCATGGAATCGACCAGGGCGTGCTCCAGGGTGATCTCCGGGAACTCCTCGGCATGGATACGGGTCACGACCTCGCGCCACAGGCGGCTGGTCTCCATGACATTGGCCTTGTCGACCGAGGTCACCTTGCCGCGGCGCTGGCGCGCGGTCTGGAAGGCGGCGCGCGTCACGCGCTCGATCTCGGGAACCGTATATTCGCACAGGTCGGTGGCGCGGTCGGCGGTGCGGGTCTTCTCCCCGAAATAGACGCCGCCGGTCAGTTCGCGGAAGACGATCAGATCGACGCCCTCGACGATCTCGCGCTTCAGCGGCGAACGGTGCGCCAGGACCGGCGAGACCTGCAGCGGCCGCAGATTGGCGAACAGGCCCATGGCCTTGCGGATGGCCAGCAGGCCTTCCTCGGGCCGGCGCTTGCCGCCGTCCCATTTGGGACCGCCCACCGCGCCCAGCAGGACGGCGTCCGCGGCGACGCAGGCGGCCCGCGTCGCCTCCGGCAGGGGCTCGCCCGTCTCGTCGATGGCGGCTCCGCCGATCAGATGTTCGGTGAAGTTGAAGCTGTGGCCGTAGAAGTCGCCGATGACCGCCAGCACGTCGCGCGCGGCCCGCGTCACCTCCGGCCCGACGCCGTCGCCGGGCAACAGGACGATCTCATAGGTCTTGGGGGCGGCTTGGGTCATCAGACGGTCTCTCTCGAACGCTCGAAGGCTTCGATCTCTGGCAGGTTTGATTGCAGCCAGCCCAGGGTGTCCACCCCGTTCAACAGGCACTGGCGTGCGAAGGATTCGACCTCGAACGGCACGGGCTGGGCATTGCCGCGCCGGATCTGCCGGGCTTCGAGGTCGATTGTGACCGGCTGGTCGGGCTGCGACGCCAGATCGTCCCAGACATCCTGGCTGACGACGACCGGCAGCAGGCCGTTTTTCAAGGCGTTAGATGTAAAAATGTCAGCGATTTCGGTCGAGATCACCGCCCGGAACCCATAGTCGTACAGGGCCCAGGGGGCATGTTCGCGCGACGAGCCGCAGGCGAAATTCTTGCCCGCCAGCAGGATGCGATGCTCGGCCGGATCGATCCGGTTCAGAATGGCTTCGGGCTTTTCCGAACCGTCGGCCTCATAGCGCCAGTCATAAAAGGCCGCCTTGCCCAGCCCCTCGCGCGTGGTGGTGGTCAGGAACCGCGCCGGAATGATCTGGTCGGTGTCGATATTGGCCTGGCTGAGCGTGACCGTCTTCGAGGTCAGGGTGGTGAAGGGCTCAGACATCAAAAACTCCGCTCATCCCGGCGAAAGCCGGGACCCAGTTCTGTGGGCGATAGGCGTCACCCGTCGCGCCCTGTCGGCGATCCCGCGCATTGTGCTTCGCGAAAGCACTGGGTCCCGGCTTTCGCCGGGATGAGCGGAAGGGGGTGTCGCTACGCATCCACGACCTCGTTCAGAAAGACGCGCGGATCGGTCAGCACACCGGCCACCGCCGTCGCCGCAGCCGTCGCGGGGCTGGCCAGTATGGTGCGGGCGTCCTTGCCCTGGCGGCCTTCGAAATTGCGGTTGGAGGTCGAGACGGCCAGCTGACCGGGCGCGACGACGTCGCCGTTCATGGCGATGCACATGGAACAGCCGGGAATGCGCCATTCGGCCCCGGCGGCGATGAAGACCTCGTGCAGTCCTTCCGCCTCGGCGGCCCGGCGAACGGCCTCCGAACCGGGAACCACCAGCATGCGCAGGCCCGGCTTGACCTTGCGGCCGCGCAGAACCTCGGCGGCGGCGCGCAGATCGGGCAGGCGGCCGTTGGTGCAGGAGCCGATGAAGACCACGTCCACCGGCTGGCTGGTCGTCGCCTCGCCGGGGGTGAAGCCCATATAGGCGATGGCCTTGCGGTCGCTGTCCGACTGGGGCTGGGGCACGGGCGCGCCGATGGGGGCGCCGGCGTCCGGCGTCGTGCCCCAGGTCGCCATCGGCCGGATGGCGGCGCCGTCGATCACGACTTCCTTGTCGAAGGTCGCGCCCGGGTCCGTGGCCAGCTTCAGCCATTCGGCGGTCGCCGCCTCATAGTCGGCGGGGACATGTTTGCGGCCCCGCAGCCAGTCGATCGTGGTCTGGTCCGGGGCGATCATCCCCGCGCGGGCGCCGGCCTCGATGGACATGTTGCACAGGGTCATCCGCCCTTCCATGTCCAGCGACCGCACCGCCTCGCCCGCATATTCGATGACGTAGCCGGTGCCGCCGCCGAAGCCGATGGCGGCGATCACGGCCAGGGCGACGTCCTTGCCCGAGACGCCGGGCTCCAGCCGTCCGGTCACCGTCACCCGCATCGCCTTGGGCTTGCGCTGCAACAGGCATTGGGTCGCCAGCACATGGCCGACCTCGGAGGTGCCGATGCCGAAGGCCAGGGCTCCGAACGCCCCATGGGTGGCGGTATGGCTGTCGCCGCAGACGACCGTCATGCCCGGCTGGGTCAGGCCCAGCTCCGGCCCCATGACATGGACCACGCCCCGGTCTTCAGATCCCCAGCCGGCCAGGGGAACCCCGTGGGCGGCGCAGTTTCGCTCCAGCGTATGGACCTGGGCCTCGGCCTGGGGGGTGACATAGGGTTTCAGCCCGTTCAGCCCCGCCGGCAGGGTCGGGGTCGAATGGTCCAGGGTGGCGTAGGTCCGGTCGGGCCGGCGCACCTTCAGGCCGCGGGCCTCGATCTCGCTGAAGGCCTGGGGACTGGTGACCTCATGCACCAGATGCAGGTCGATATACAGGACGCCCGGCGTATCGGCCGTTTCCGGCCGCACCACATGAGCGTCCCAGACCTTGTCGAACAGGGTCTTTGGATCAGGCATACTGGGCCACCGTCTCCTCAACGCCGTCGACGCGATCAATGATGGCGATCAGTTCGGCGTCGCTGATCTCGCCGATCTGGTCGGCGCGCTGTTTGAAGCCGGCGACGACGGCCGCCAGACGCTCGCCCTCGATCGGACGGCCGATGGTCTCGGCCCGCTTGGCGATGGCGTGGCGGCCCGAGTGCTTGCCCAGAACGAACCAGCTGCCTTCGAAGCCCACGTCCTGGGGCCGCATGATCTCATAGGTGCGGCTGTCGGCCAGCATGCCGTGCTGGTGGATGCCGGCCTCGTGGGCGAAGGCGTTGATGCCGACCACCGACTTGTTGCGGGCGATGACCGTCTCGGTGATTTCGCACAGGATCTTGGAGGCGCGGACCAGATGGCGGCTGTCGGCGCCGATGGCGACGCCATAGCGGTCTTCGCGCACCTTCAGGGCCATGATGACTTCTTCGATCGAGGCGTTGCCGGCCCGTTCGCCGATGCCGTTGATCGCCCCCTCGACCTGACGCGCCCCGCCCTGGACCGCAGCCAGGGAGTTGGCGACCGCCATGCCCAGGTCATCGTGGCAGTGGGCCGAGAAGATCACATGGGGGTGGCGCTTGTGGATCCGCGCCGCCAGGGCGCGGAAGGTCTCGCGCACCTCTTCCGGGGTCGCATAGCCGACGGTGTCGGGCACGTTCAGGGTCCGGGCGCCGGCGTCGGCGGCGGCCTCCAGCACATCGGCCAGGAACTCGGGTTCGGTGCGGAAGGCGTCCTCGGCCGAGAACTCGACGTCGTCGAACAGGCTGGCGGCGTATTCGACCGCCCGGACGGCCGTGGCCAGAACCTCGTTGGTCGACATCTTCAGCTTGGCCGAGCGATGGATCGGGCTGGTGCCGATGAAGGTGTGGCAGCGACGGTGCGACTTGGGCGCCGGCTGCAAGGCGCGGAAGCTGGCGTCGATGTCCTTTTCGTTGGCGCGCGACAGGGAGCAGAAGATCGGCCCCTCGACCTCGCCGGTCACGCGGCGGATGCAGTCCTCGTCGCCCGGAGAGGCGGCGGCGAAGCCGGCCTCGATAACGTCGACGCCCAGGTCCTTCAGGACCTGGGCCATCTTCACCTTGGCTTGGGCGGTCATGGAGAAGCCCGGCGCCTGCTCCCCGTCCCGCATCGTCGTGTCGAAGACGATGACCCGGCTGGGGTCTGCGGCGATCTCCTCAGTTCGGGATACGCCGGATACTCGTACTTGTTCGGCGGTCATCACGCGGCCTCAGATTGAATAATGTCGTTGCCGATGCGGCGCACGCCGAACAGGCGGTCGATCTGGCGACCCAGGTTTTCGATGCAACGGCCGGCGTCGCGGCCGCGGATGGTCAGGGCGATCCGACGGAAGGCGCCCTCGTCGGCCATGTTGATGCCGTCGATGTGGAAGCCCCGGCGCTCCACGAGACCGATGAGACGCTGAAGCGAACCGTCCGCACGGTCGATCTGGACGTGGATCGTGTTGCTCATCTCAGGAGCCCTCCATCATTTCAGCATTGCTCTTGCCCGGCGGAACCAGCGGCCAGACATTGTCTCGGGGATCGATGACCACATGGGCCAGGCAGGGGCCGTCGGCGGCCAGCAGGCGCTGGATGCCGTCCGACACCTGATCGCGGCGATCGATACGGAAGGCCTCGATGCCGAAGGCCTCGGCCACCTTCACGAAGTCCGGATTGTCGGACAGGTCGATCTCGGAATAGTTCTCGGCGAAGAACAGCTCCTGCCACTGGCGCACCAGGCCCAGCGAGGAGTTGTCGATCAGCACGATCTTCAGCGGCACGCCGTAGCGCTTCAGCGTCGCCAGCTCCTGGATGTTCATCATGAAGCCGCCGTCGCCGGCGATGGTGACGACGGTCGCCGACGGATCGGCCAGCTTGGCGCCGATGCCGGCGGGCAGGCCGAAGCCCATGGCGCCCAGACCGCCCGAGGTGATGTGGGCCTCAGGTCTGGAGAAGCGGCAGTGCATGGCCGCCCACATCTGGTGCTGGCCCACGTCGCAGGCGGCGACGAAGGCGTCTCCGGCCGCTTCGGACACTTCTTTCAGCAGGGCCGGGGCGTAGACCCCCTCGCCCGGCGCATCATAGCGATAGGCGCCGGTCCGGGCGGCGTCGACGCACGCCTCGACCCAGGGTTGGATGTCCAGGGCCGGGCCGCCGGCCATGCGCGTCGTCAGGGCCTCGATCCCGTCCTTCAGCTCGCCGACCACGGCCACATTGGCCGCCCGCAGCTTGCCGACTTCAGAGGCATCGATGTCGAAATGGACGATGCGGGCGTTCGGCGCGAACTCGGCCAGCTTGCCGGTGGCACGGTCGTCGAACCGGGCGCCGACGACGATCAGCAGGTCGCTGTCCTGCACCGCATGATTGGCCGCGCGCGCGCCGTGCATGCCCAGCATGCCCAGCATGCCGGGCGCGTCGGTCGGGACGGTGCCCAAGGCGTTCAGGGTCGAGACCTGGGGGATGCCGGTCGCGGCGACGAAGGCGCGCAAAGCCTCGGTCGCGCGGCCGATCTTCACCCCGCCGCCGACATAGACCAGCGGCCTCTTGGCGGCGCGGATCGCGGCCTCGGCGGCGGCGACGGCGTCGTGATCGATGCGCGGCGTCTCGTTGGGGATGTGGAAGCCGTAGTCGTCGGTGGTCGTGGCGAACTGCACGTCCTTGGGCAGATCGACCAGGACCGGACCGGGACGGCCCGAGGCGGCGATGTAGAAGGCCTCCTCGATGGCGGCCGGAACATCGGCCGCATCGCGCACCAGGATCGAATGTTTCACGATCGGCAGGGTGACGCCCAGGATGTCGATCTCCTGGAAGGCGTCGGTGCCCATCAGCCCCTGGGCCACATTGCCGGTGATGCAGACCATCGGCACCGAATCCATCATCGCATTGGCGATGCCGGTGATCAGATTGGTGGCGCCGGGGCCGGAGGTGGCCATGCAGACCCCGACCTTGCCGCTCTTCCTGGCGTAAGCGTCGGCGGCGAAGGCCGCGCCCTGCTCGTGGCGAACCAGGATGTGTTTCAGCCTGGATCCGGCCAGGGCGTCATAGACCGGCATGATGGCGCCGCCCGGATAACCGAACACCACCTCCACGCCCAGCCGCTCCAGGGTGGAGACCAGCAGGCGCGCCCCCGATTGGGGGGCGGCCTCGGCTGAGGATTTGAAGGCGGCGGCGGTCATCAGGGTCATCCGGTCTTTCACTCGGGCTCAGGCCGCTTCAGATTTGGGCGTGTTCAGCCAGGCCATCCGCTCGCGCAGACGGGCGCCGACCTGTTCGATCTGGCTTTCGCGGTCCGCCTTCAGCCAGGCCTCGTACTGGGGCTTGCCGGCCTCGTTCTCGGCGATCCAGTTGCGCGCGAAGGTTCCGTCCTGGATCTCGTCCAGAATGGTCTTCATCCGGGCCTTGGTCTCTTCGTTGACGACGCGCGGGCCGCTGGCGACGGCGCCGTATTTGGCGGTTTCCGAGATGAAGTGGTGCATCTTGGAGATGCCGCCTTCGTAGAACAGGTCCACGATCAGCTTCAGCTCGTGCAGGCATTCGAAATAGGCGATCTCGGGCTGGTAGCCGGCCTCGACCAGGGTGTTGAAGCCCTGCATCACCAGTTCCTTGGCGCCGCCGCACAGGACGGCCTGTTCGCCGAACAGGTCGGTCTCGGTCTCTTCGCGGAAGGTGGTCTCCAGCAGACCGCCGGTCGCGCCGCCGTTGCCCTTGGCGTAGCCCATGGCCCGGTCGCGCGCCTTGCCGGTGACGTCCTTCTCGACCGCGAACAGCGAAGGCACGCCGCGGCCGCGCTGGAACTCGCGACGGACCAGATCGCCCGGCCCCTTGGGCGCGACCAGGATGACGTCCATGTCGGGGCGCGGAGTGATGCGGCCGTAGATGATCGAGAAGCCGTGGGCGAACAGCAGGGCCGAGCCCTCCTTGGCGTTCGGCTCGATGATGTCGCGATAGACCTGATCCTGAACCATGTCGGGGGTCAGGATGGCGATGATGTCGGCGCCCTTGACGGCTTCGGCCGGCTCGGCGGTCGGGACGCCGTCGGCGGTGGCGTGTTTCCAGCCCGTGCCGCCGTGACGAACGCCGGCGACCACGTCATGGCCGCTGTCCTTCAGGTTCTGGGCGTGCGCCCGACCCTGCGAGCCATAGCCGATGATGGCGATGCGCTGCCCGGCGATCGCGCCCGGCTTGATGTCTTCGTTGGTGTAGATGGTGATGGCCATGAGAATTCAGGCGTCCTGAGCAGCAGCGGATTTGTAAGAGGCCGGGATTTGCGCCGGCGGCGGGTTGGGGATGGTGACCGCGCCCTGGGCGGCCGAGGCCACCGAGGCGCGGTATTTGGCGAAGACGCCTCGCGCCGGGCGGACCACGTGGGGCGTAAAGCCCGCCCGGCGCGTCGCCAGGTCGACGTTCACGTCGATCCGGCGGTTGGTGACGTCGATGGTGATGCGATCACCATCGCGAATGAGGGCGATCGGGCCGCCGACGGCGGCTTCCGGCGAGATATGACCGGCGACGAAGCCGTAGCTGGCGCCCGAGAAACGTCCGTCTGTCAGCAGGGCGACATTGTCGATCTTGCGGCCCTTCAGGGCGGCGGTGACCTGCAGCATCTCGCGCATGCCGGGGCCGCCCTTGGGGCCTTCGTAGCGGATGATGATGACGTCGCCCTCGCCCACCGAGCCGTCCTGGACCGCGTGGAAGGCGTCTTCTTCGCTGTCGAAGACGCAGGCCGGACCTTCGAACTTGTCGACCTTGTGGCCCGTCAGCTTGATGACCGCGCCCTCAGGGGCGACGTCGCCATAGATGACCGCGAAGCTGCCGCGGTCCATCACGGGGGCGTCGAAGGTCGTCACCACCACCTGGCCGGGCGTCTCCTCGGCCTCGGCCGCCTCGGCGAATAGGCTGCGGCCGCTGACGGTGGGGGTGTTCACGATCTTGCCGGCCTGGGCCATCCGCTGGGTCACCAGACGGGTGCCGCCGGCGGCGTACAGGTGCGAGGCCAGGAAGCGGCCGCCCGGCTTCAGGTCGCAGATGACCGGCGCCTCGACACAGGCCTGGTGACAGTCCTCGACCCCGAAATCGACGCCGGCCTCGGCCGCGATGGCCGTCAGGTGCATGACGGCGTTGGTCGAGCCCCCCGAGGCCGAGACGGCGACGGCGGCGTTCTTCAGGCTGGCGCGGGTGATGTATTTGCGGGCCGTGTCGCCGGCGAAGACCCGCTCGACGATCAGCCGGCCGCAACGCTCGCCCTCGGCCGCCTTGCCGGGATCGACCGCCGGCACGTCATTGGCGCCCATGGGGCTGATGCCCATGACCGACAGGGCCATGGCCATGGTGTTGGCCGTGAATTGGCCGCCGCAGGCGCCGGCGCCGGGACAGACCGCGCTCTCGACCGCCTTCAGGCCTTCGTCGTCCAGCGTTCCCGCCGAATGAGCGCCGATGGCCTCGAACACCTCCTGGACCGAGACCTCCTTGGACCCGATCACGCCCGGCATGATGGTGCCGCCGTAATAGACCAGGCCGGGGATATCCATCCGAGCCAGGGCCATGGCCGCCGCCGGGATCGTCTTGTCGCAGCCGACGATGCAGACCACGCCGTCCAGCTGGTGCCCCTCGATCGCCAGTTCGATCGAGTCGGCGACGACCTCGCGGCTGATCAGCGAGGCCTTCATGCCCGCCGTGCCCATCGAAATGCCGTCGGTGACGACGATGGTGTTGAAATCAACGGGATAGCCGCCGGCCGCGATGATCCCGGCCCGCACGTCCTTGGCCAGACGGTCCAGGTGCATGTTGCAAGGGGTGACGGTCGACCAGGTGTTGACGATGCCGATCATCGGCTTGTCGAAATCGGCATCCTGCATGCCGGCGGCGCGCAGATAGGAGCGGGCCGCCGCCCGGTTCGGACCGGCCGTCACCGCCGCGCTGCGCGCGTTGGGCTTTCTGGGCTCTGAGGTAGAATCTTGCGTCATCGGTCCGGTTCGTTTCGAACCGCCAAGCACGAAAAACCCCGCTTCCTTTCGGGAGCGGGGTGGTGCGAGGCGATCCTGAGTGTGTCTAGGTCAGGTCGCAGGCATCCACGCCGCTTGCGTAAGCAGGCCGAGGAGTACGAGGATAATAAGGGTTACGGGGCTTTCCAGGCCGATCGGCGCGCGAACGGCCGCCACCGCCTTCGCGGTGCGTCCCTTCATCATCTCGCGCGTCATCACAGCCACGGGCGGCTCCCTGTTCTGACGCCAAGAAACCATATGGGCCGGAGCCGCACAACCCCTGTCGCAAAAATTTTGCGCAAAAGGCCGACAGCGACCGCAATGGGGGTGTTTCTTACCTTGCGTCCGCAAGTCTCTCCGCCGACCGTAACGGTTCCTAACCGCTTGTTAGGGCCGCAGGCCCCGCGCGGGGTTGAAACCGGGCCACGACAGTTCCATTGAGACCCCCAACAACATAATCGTTCAGAGGAGCCCCCCATGACCGTTCGCGTCGCCATCAATGGTTTCGGCCGCATCGGCCGTCTCGTCCTTCGCTCGATCATCGAGCACGGCCGCACGGACATCGAGGTGGTGGCGATCAACGATCTGGGCCCGGTCGAGACCAACGCCCACCTGTTCCGCTATGATTCGGTCCACGGCCGCTTCCCCGGCACGGTGACCTCGGGCGAGGACTGGATCGACGTCGGCACGGGCAAGATCAAGGTCACGGCCGAACGCGACCCCGCCAACCTGCCCCACGCCGAGCTGAAGGTGGACATCGCGCTGGAGTGCACCGGCATCTTCACGTCGAAGGACAAGGCCAGCGCCCACCTGAAGGCCGGCGCCAAGCGCGTCCTGGTCTCGGCCCCCGCCGACGGCGCGGACAAGACCATCGTCTTCAAGGTCAACCACGAGACCCTGACCGCCGACGACATCGTGGTGTCCAACGGCTCGTGCACCACCAACGCCCTGGCCCCCGTCGCCAAGGTGCTGAACGACCTGTTCGGCATCGAGCGCGGCTATATGACCACCATCCACTCCTACACCGGCGACCAGCCGACGCTGGATACGATGCACAAGGACCTGTACCGCGCCCGCGCCGCGGCCCTGTCGATGATCCCGACCTCGACCGGCGCCGCCAAGGCCCTGGGCCTGGTTCTGCCGGAACTGAAGGGCAAGCTGGACGGCTCGTCGATCCGCGTCCCGACCCCGAACGTCTCGGTCGTCGACCTGAAGGTCGTCGCCGGTCGT
>OFDN01000887.1_pt1 | contig 22126 bp, 20 predicted proteins | sample 1520971 | NCBI WGS metagenome assembly OFDN01 (sample SAMEA94257418, study PRJEB24077) | hot springs metagenome | biome: Aquatic biome; feature: Geographical feature; material: Water | place: India | collected 2012-06-12 | depth 5 m
AGCTGGGGCGGTCCGGCGAGTACAGCACCTTGCGGCCGAACTCGATCGCCACCTGCGGCGCGTAGCCGTTCATGCTGGCCAGCAGCACCACCTTCATGCATTCGTAGATCTTGCCGCCCTCCTGCATCTTCTGTTCGAGCTGCGATGCGATCGGCGCGACGAAGCCGTAGGAGAGCAGGATGCCGAGGAAGGTACCGACCAGCGCGCCGCCGATCATCTTGCCCAGCACCGCCGGCGGCTGACCGACCGAGCCCATCACGTTCACCACGCCCATCACCGCGACGACGATGCCGAAGGCCGGCACACCGTCGGCCATCTTCGACACGCAATGCACGGCGACATGCTGTTCGGAGTGGTGGGTTTCGATCTCGGCGTCCATCAGGTCGGCGATCTCGAAGGCGTTCAGGTTGCCGCCCACCATCATGCGCAGGTAGTCGGTCAGGAAGTCCACCGCGTGGTGGTCGGCGAGGAAGTTGGGGTATTTGGAGAAGATGGGGCTCGATTCGGGATTCTCGACGTCGGCTTCGATCGACATCAGCCCTTCCTTGCGCACCTTGGCCAGGATTTCGTAAAGCATGGCCAGCACGTCCACGTAGAAGGCCTTGTTGTAGGACGAGCCCTTGAATACCGACGGCAGCGCGGCCATCGTCGCCTTGATTGCAGCCATGCCGTTGCCGGCCACGAAGCCACCGATCATCAGACCGAAGATGGCGACGTACTCGGCGGGCACCCACAGCGCGGCCAGACTGCCGTGCAGTGCGTAGGTGCCGACCGAGGCGGCAAGGATGATCACGTAACCGATGATCAGAAACATGGAATTTCCCTGTGTATGACGGATGTTCGGGGCATCAATCACTGCGTGCCTGTTGGTCTAACGGCACCACCTCAGGAAACTTGACCAAGTCTGCTGCGCAGGTGAACAGCACCCGACGCACAAAAAAATGCCGCTGCGGGTTGCCCCGCAGCGGCGAGCTCCTTGCTCGCGCAAGGAGGAGGTCAGACAGGAGAGAGAAAACGGATCAGGCGGCGATCAGCGCCTCGCGGGCACGGCGCGTCTTGCCGGCGCGTGCGGGAATGTTGCACAGGCCGCAGACATAGCTGGCCTTCGGGTCGTAGGCATGCGCCACGAAGTGGCCGCCGCAGCAGGTGCACTTCGTGTGCTGCAGCAGCTTGGCGTCGAAGAAGCGCACCAGCGTCCAGGCGCGGGTCAGGCTCAGCACCTCTTCCATGTCGTGCGTCTGCACGTGTTCCTGGTAGAGCTTGAACGCCTTGACGATGCAGTCCAGCTGGTTGAGACCGGTGTTCTGCTTGAAGAAACTGAAGAAGGACATGAACAGCGAAGCGTGAATGTTCGGCTGCCAGGTCATGAACCAGTCGGTCGAGAAAGGCAGCATGCCCTTCGGCGGCGACACGCCCTTCACTTCCTTGTACAGCTTGAGCAGGCGCTCACGCGACAGATGGGTTTCGGCTTCCAGCAGCTGCAGGCGGGCGCCCAGCTGGATCAGGTTCACCGCCAGCGCGATTTCGCGACCTTCGGAAACGATGCTCTTGTTTTTCATGACCTTGACCCCCTGGCTCAGGAAACCGCTTCGACCGGCTGCGCGCAGGCCAGGATGGTCGCGTGCAGGTGGGAGGTCGAGGCATCCCGACCGTGGCTGGACAACAGGCCGAGCAGGACGCGGTCGTCGAAACGCAGGCGGCACAGCATCATGTTGGCGCTGGCCATCTTCAGCACCTGCGCCGGAGAGAGCGACTCGATCATGCCGGCGACTTCCTCGCTGACACCGAGGCGGAACATCGCTGCATCACGGTCCTCACGGATCATCTGCTGAGCGAGCATCAGATAGGCAAGATTCAGTTCGCGAATCTCGTTGAGCAAGCCGGTCGTCTTCATGCCTCGATCCCTCCTTGGAGCAGGTGCAGAGTGCGCCTGTGTGTGTGGGATGCATTCTGCCGAGAGGGGCGCCGATGCCCAATCAGGGGCTGGCGAAACTTGCTGTACGAAGGAACGAACGGAATCCTGTAAGAAAAATTCTTACATTTCGAGCGTGTACGGGGAGGTGCCACCCTGGAAATCGGGCGGACAGGGCAGGTAACGGCAGCGCCGTGGAAAACTTAAATCAAAAGTGAACCGTCCAGGATGCGGGCGCAGAGCACGTCGGCGTCCACCGGTCGCGAGAAGAAATAGCCCTGGAAGCGGTCGCACTGCTCGCGCATCAGGAAGCCCAGCTGTTCAGGCGTTTCCACGCCCTCCGCCACCGTGGTCAGACGCAGGCTGCGGGCCAGCGCGATGATGACGCGGATGATTGCGGCGTCGTCCTCGTCCTCGTTGATGTCGCGGACGAAGGACTTGTCGATCTTGACGATGTCGATCGGAAAGCGCTTCAGGTAGGACAGCGACGAATAGCCGGTGCCGAAGTCATCCATCGAAATGCGGACGCCCATGTTCTTCAGCGCCTTCAGCATGCCTATCGTCGTTTCGGCGTCCTTCATCAGCACCGACTCGGTGATTTCCAGCACCAGCTTGTCCGGCGGAAAACCGGTGTCCTCCAGCGTGGTGCGCACGGTTTCCAGCAGCCGCGGCTGGGCGAACTGCACGGCCGACACATTGACCGACATCGACAGGTCGGTCATGCCCTGCTCGTGCCACAGCCTGCCCTGGCTGCACGCTTCGCGCATGACCCAGGCACCGATCTCGACGATGAGCCCGGATTCGTCAGCCAGCGGAATGAAGCGGTCCGGCGACACGACACCGCGCTGCGGATGCTTCCAGCGCAGCAGCGCCTCGACGCCGGATGGACGACCGGTCAGGCCATTCAGGATGGGCTGGTAGTTCAGGAACAGTTCGCCGCGCTGCACCGCGTGCCGCAGGTGCGTCTCCAGCACCAGCTTCTCGGCAGAGCTGGCGCTCATCTCGCGTGCGTAGAAACTCATGCCGTTGCCGCCGGAGCGCTTCGCGCTGGCCATCGCCGCTTCGGCATTCATGATCAGGGACTGCGCGTCGTCGCCGTCGTCCGGCGTCATCGCCACGCCGACCGAGGCGGTCAGGAACAGTTCGAGGCCGTCCTTGATGATCGGGGTGGAAAAGGCGTCCATCAGCCGCTGCGCAAGTGCCGACGCCAGCGCACGCGTGGTGCAGGCCGGCGCGAACACGCAGAAACGGTCGCCGCTGAGGCGGGCGATCATCGCGCCGTCGCCAGCGCGCTCGATCAGCCGGCGCACCGCTTCGCGCAGCACCGCGTTGCCCGCCTCGTAACCGAAGCTGGTGTTGATGCGCAGGAAGCGGTCGATGTCGACCACCGTCAGCGTGGCGTGGCTGGCTTCAACGCTGCGGCGGGCGGTGTCGAGCCAGTCGTCGATCTGCGCGCGCAGCAGGGTCTGGTTGGGCAGTGCCGACAGCGTGTCGAAGAAGGCCAGCGCATGGATGCGCGCGTCCGCCGTCTGCACCGCGCGCCGCGTTTCGACGCCGCGCAGTTCGCGTTCGATCACCGGCACCAGGCGGGCGATATTGCCCTTCTGGACGTAGTCGGCAACGCCGTTACGCATGGCCGAGAAGGCCATGTGGTCGGAAATCTTGCCCGAGTAGATGATGAAGGGAATGTCGCGCCCGCTGCGGCGCACGACCTCGAGCGCGGACGCCGAATCGAAGCCGGGCATGGCGTGGTCGGAAATGACCAGATCCCATTCGCGCTCTTCCAGTGCACGGGCGAGATCGCCGGCGCTGTCGACGCGCTCGGAATACGTGTCGAGCCCGCGCGCGCTCAGTTGAGCGTTCAGCAGGAAGACATCGTCTTCATTGTCCTCGACCATCAATACCTTGATGGTTCTGAACCCTCCCATCTTGTCAGAGTGACGGTCCATCCACTTCATTCCGGGTCGTGAGCACGATCAACGGGATGAATGGACGGCAATATCTGCCGAAACTTGAGCGGCGACTTTTGCCGGATGCGGGCAAAAGTCTCTCTTTACCCTTTCGGATGAGGGGGATTAGGCGCTGACAACCGGCCCCTGCACAGACGGAATCTAGCCTGCGGCGTGTGCCCGGTTGCGCCCGGCACTCTTGGCGGCAACCAGCGCCTGGTCGGCGAAGGTGAGCAGCGCGTCGGCGTCCGGCATGGCCGATCGGCGCTCGGCCACGCCGATGCTGATCGAACTGGTCAGGCGCAGTCGACCCGCCTGCACCGGTGCAGCGGCGACGCCGGCGCACACGCGCTGCGCGCAGGCCATGGCCTGTTCGAGATCGGTGTCCGGGCAGATGATCAGGAACTCGTCACCGCCGGTGCGGCACACCACATCCTGCGCGCGCATGCATTCGCGGATCGCGCGCGCGGTCTGTTCCAGCACCTGGTCGGCGACGTCCCGACCGTAGGTTTCGTTGATCTGGCGAAAGTGATCGATGTCGATCAGCAGGCAGGACAGCGGTCGCTCGCTGCGTTGCGCGATCGCCCATTCCTGGCCGATGCGGCTCATCGCATAGCGGCGGTTCGGGAAGCCGGTCAGCGCGTCGGTCAGCGCGACCTCCTGCAGGCGGCGGTTGCTCACGCCCAGTTCAGCCGCGTAGCGGCGGATTTCCTCGCGCTCGCTCTCCAGTTCGCGCTGCATGCGCACCAGCCGCTGACCGGCGCGCAGTCGCGCTTCGAGCACGCGCGGCCGCAGCGGCTTCACCATGTAGTCATCGACGCCCGATTCGAAGGCCTCGATCAGGCGCTGATCCTCTTCGTGACTGGTGAGCAGGATGATGTAGATGTTGCGGCCCATGCGGGTCTGACGCAGCGTGCGCGTCAGTTCAAGGCCGTTCATCTGCGGCATCACCCAGTCGACCACCATGATCTGCGGCTGGAACTCGAGCGCCAGGTCCATGCCGCGCACGCCGTCCTCGGCCACCGCGACCTGATAGCCGCCGCGCACCAGCAAGGTCTGCAGCGTCAGCCGGGTGGACATGTCGTCCTCGACCACCAGCACCCGCAAGCCTTCGCTGCCCGGCGCGTCGTTGGCCGCCTGCTGCGCGGACGGCGCCGGCGCAGCGGCCGGGATGGGCGGCGGAGCCGGCACCAGGGTGTCGGCCAGACCGTCCAGGCTGGGCAAGGCATAGGCATCGACCGGCAGCATCTGCGACCAGTCCTTCCAGTCGAGGGCGACTTCCTCGCACAGCGCGGACACCTGCTCCGGCACCCACTCCATGCGTGCCGCCAACGCACGTGCGGCGTCCAGGCTCTGCGCCCGGCTGGCTTCGTCGGCCATGCAGGCGCTTTCGATGGCGCGGGCCAGGCCCAGCGCCATCGTCAGTCCGTATTCGCGCGAGCCGGGATCGACCGGCGTGCTCAGCGCCGACTCGTGCCCCAGCACCGCGGCGACGAAAAAGCGCGGCATGCCCCAGTCGAGCAGCATCGCCGCACTCAGTTCGACGTGGGTCATCGCGAACGCCTGACGCTCCTGTTCGAGCAGACAGGCCGCGTCGCCGCGCGCTTCGTCGAGTACGCGCGAGTACTGCACCGGGAACACGCTGGCCAGACCGAGGGCACCGACGCCTGACAGCAGGCCGACGCTGAAGCTCTCCTCGACACCGGCGCTGCGCAGTCGCATGACGATCTTCTGCATCGCGATGGCGCGGATGACCGAACCGGTCCAGAAGCGGGTGTAGGGGAAGCTGCGGCAGAGACCTTCGCCGTTGCTCGAAATCAGCGAGAAGCCCAGCGCGAGGTTGCGCACCGCCGCCATGCCGAGCACCGCCAGCGCATCGCGCAGCGCGACCACCGGGCGCGAGCCCTGCGGCAGCGTACCGTTGGCCGCACGTACCAGACGCCCGACCAGTGCCGGATCGCCCTGGATCAGTCGAGCCAGCTCGGCCAGCGACGCGTCACCGCGCTGACTCATGCGGGCAATCGACAAGGCGATGCCCTTGGGCGACGGCAATTCGCCCGCGGCCTTTATTTCCTGGAAGCGGCGTGTATCGATCAGGTCATTCATTCGTGAATCCGGGCTGTGCAGCAACCGTTGCAACGGGGCGACGCGCGCGTAAGCACCCCGAATCAATCGGCATTGTCTTTCCTTACGGCCGGGGAGTCTCCCGACTTGAGGGCAGCGACAAAAGTCGGCACCCCCTGCGCATCGGGCGGGCGCGGCGCTACACTCGCGAACTGCTCAGCAACGCGGCATTGCCACCCGAAACATGAAGTACTGCGCCCATTGCGGCAGCGAGGTCGAACTGCGCGTTCCGGCCGGCGACAACCGCCCGCGCCACGTCTGCCCGGCCTGCGGCAGCATTCATTACCAGAACCCGCGCATGGTGGTCGGCACGCTGCCGGTGTGGGAAGACAAGGTGATGCTGTGCCGGCGCGCGATCGAGCCGCGCCATGGCTACTGGACGCTGCCTGCCGGCTTCATGGAGAACGGTGAGAGCGCCGCCGAGGGCGCGATGCGCGAGACGCGTGAGGAAGCCTGCGCGCGGGTCGAACTGCTGGCGCCCTACACGATGGTGAGCGTGCCCTTCATCGACCAGCTCCACCTGCTGTTCCGCGCCCGGCTGCTCGACCTCGATTTCGCGCCGGGCACCGAATCACTGGAGGTGAAGCTGTTCGACGAGGCCGACATCCCGTGGGACGAACTGGCCTTCCGCAGCGTGTCGCTGACCTTGCGCACCTTTTTCGAAGAGCGCCGGCAAGGCAGCTTCGGCGTCCATCACTTCACGCTGCCCGCAGCGGCCGGCTGAGCGCGCCTGCGCCGGCTCAAGCCTCGACCGCCTCGGCGGCGGCGCCGAAGCTGAAGCTGAAGGTCGCCCCCTGCCCCGGCACGCCCTCGGCCGCGACGCGGCCACCATGCAGCCGGATGATGCGTTGCACGATGGCCAGACCGATGCCGCTGCCGTCGTACTCGCGGTTGTTGTGCAGGCGCTGGAAGGGTGCGAACAGGCGCCCGACGTACGCCATGTCGAAGCCGGCGCCGTTGTCGCGCACGTAGTAGGCGGTCTGTTCGCCCAGCCGGGACTGTCCGATCTCGATGCGCGGCTGCGGTTGCAGCCGGGTGAACTTCCACGCGTTGCGCAGCAGGTTTTCCAGCACGATGCGGGCGAGGCCGGGATCGGCGTCCACCCACAGGCCTTCCGGAATCACCCACTGCACCTGTCGTGACGGTGCCTCGGCGTCGAGTTCGCGCGCGATGTCGCGGGCGACATCCGACAGATTGGTCAGCGTGCGGCGCACCTCGGCGCGCGATACGCGCGACAGTTCGAGCAGATCGTCGATCAGCTCGCCCATGCGCTGGCTGTTGCGACGGATGCGCGCAAGGTATTCGCGCCCCTGCTCGTCCAGCAGATCGCCGTAGTCCTCGACCAGCAGTCGCGAGAAACCGTCGAGCGCACGCAGCGGTGCGCGCAGGTCGTGCGACACCGAATAGCTGAAAGCCTCCAGTTCCTTGACCGCCGCCTCCAGCGCCGCGGTGCGCGCGCCGACGCGTCGTTCGAGTTCGTCGTTCTGCGACTGCACGCTCTGCACGTGTTCGGCCTGTATGCGCGCCGCCTCGCGCTGCGCGGTCACGTCGCGGCGTACCGACACCAGACCATTGAAGGCGCCGTCGTCATCGACCAGCGGAATGATGGAGACGTCGTAGACGCGCGGATCGTTGCCCGCCAGGTCGACCACCTGCTCCTCGAAGTGCGGCTTGCAGGTGCGGGCGACCTCCTGCGCGATGGCATGGTTGTGCAGCAGCACCTCGGACAGCGAAGGCAGATGCGCCGCAAGTTCCTCGCTGGTCGCGCCCAGCCAGGCGGTCTTCTTCAGGCAGCGCGTATCGAGCAGCGCGCGGTTGGCGAGGCGCCAGCGCAGGTGCCTGTCCTTCAGCACGATGAGGTCGGGCAGCGCATCGACCAGCGCGCGCAGACGGAACTCCTCTTCGCGCAGCGCCTCGCGCGCCTGCATTTCGACGGTGATGTCGCGGCTGACGCCGCGATAGCCCGAGAATGCGCCGGACGCATCGAATACCGGTTCGCCGGACGAGGCGAGATAGCGCCAGCGCGAACCGTCGCGGCGACGCGACAGGAAATCGCGGAAGGCTTCGTGCCGTTCCAGCGTCTGCCGCAGCAGGCCCCAGGGCTGGGTCAGCGCTTCCTCGCCGGGAATTTCCCACGGCGCGCAGCCGTCCAGTTCGGTGTCGCCGAAGTGCGCGCCGGTCAGTTCGTCCGGCAGCCGGTGGTAGCGCAGTTCGGCGTCCAGTTCCCAGTGCCAGTCGGCAGACAGCAGGGTCAGTGCGCGGAAATGCGATTCGCGCTCGCGCAGCGCGCGCCGCGCCGCCTGCTTCTCCGACATCGCGGCGCCGATGAACAGCGCCGTGGCGGCGGTCAGCATGATCAGGCCGTGCAGCACCAGCAGCTGCACCTGCATCGGATGCGGACTGAACGGCGACGTGCCGTTGGCGGTGCCGGCCAGCGCCATCATCGACGTGATCAGGAAGGCGGTCCAGCCGACGCGCGGCGGGAAGCGCAGCGCCACCCACACCACCAGCGGAAGCGCGACGTAGAGCTGCAGCATCGGGGCCGGCAGCAGCGCGACACCGGCGAACGTGACACTGAGCAGGGCCATCAGTGCGCCGACAACGACGATCTGCTCGGGCAGACGGCGCTTGAGCTGCTGCAGCGGCCGGCGCGCGCCCCAGGCCAGCAGCGGCAGCACGGTAACGATGGCGCCGAGCGCGTCACCAAGCCAGGCGGTGGAGCCGATCTCCAGCCAGCGATCGGGTGGCACGCCGTGTGCCAGCACACTGCCGGCCAGTGTGGCCAAGGCGCTGGGCACTGCCATCAGGTAGATCAAGGCGAGCAGCTTGAGCGCGCCATCGGTGCGTTCGAGCAGATCGGTCGGTCGCGCGGTCAGGCGCCGCAACAGCGCCGCACCGGCCCACGGCGCGAGGATCTGGCCAGCAGAGAACAGCACGATCATCGCCGCACCCTGACGCGCCAGCACCGCCGATGCGAGCACGCCGACCACCACACCGGGCAGCCAGCGTGCGCCGCCCTGCAGCAGCGCGAACAGCGCGAGCCCCATCGGCGCCCACATCGGCATCTGACCCGACGCGACGTCGCGCAGCCGGAAGCTGAGCGCGGCCAGCAGGCAGTAGGCAACGGCGATCAGCAGATTCACCGCCAATCCGTGTCCCGGCGTGCGAGCGCGCCCGACCGGCGGGTCGGCCTGCTCTGACGGCGCCTGCAGCGACTGCGGCGGCGTACTCAATTCTGTCTCCGGCCGGCTTGACTACCGCGGCGGCACTTTCTAGTTTTCAACGACTGCCGCACGAATGTTTCCTGTGGAGCGTGATGATGGAAAGACGCAGCTTTATCACCGCGTGCAGCGCCGCCTGCGGGCTGGCCGGACTGAACCTGCCCGCGCGCGCCGCCGTGGCGCGGGAATACCCGCGCAGCGTGCTGACCGACGGCGAAGGTCGTCCGCTGAAGGCGTCCTCGCTCAAGCCGGGCGTCAATTATGTATTCCAGTGGCCGTATCCGGCCACGCCCTGTTTCCTGCTGGATCTGGGCAGGAAGGTCGACGGCACGACGAAGCTGCGTACCGCTGACGGACGACAGTACGACTGGCCCGGCGGGGTCGGCCGCGCCCAGTCCATCGTCGCCTACTCGGCTATATGCTCGCACAAGCTCACGCATCCGACACGGGACATCAGTTTCATCTCCTACCGTGACGAAGCGACTGCACACAGCCGACGCGTGCGCGTGATCCACTGCTGCTCCGAGCACAGCCAGTTCGATCCGGCCGCCGGCGCACGCGTACTCGAAGGCCCTGCACCGCAGCCACTGGCCGGCATCGTGCTCGAATACGTCGCCGAACGCGACGAACTGGTGGCCGTCGCCACGCTGGGCGCCGACGTGTTCGACCGCTTCTTCCAGAGCTTCGGATTCCGGCTGGCGCTGGATCACGGCGGCGACCGCGCGATGAAGCCGGTCGGCGCGACCACGCGGGTGGTCGCGCTGGACAGCTTCTGCCGTCAGCAGGTGCGCTGCTGACGGTGTCGGGGGTTCAACCGGGTAGCGGTGGCTCGGCATCATCGGAACGGGCGGCATCTCCCGCTTCCAGCTCGAGTTCGACGGTAAACCCGTGCGCCGGAAGCGACGTCGGTATTACGGCCCGCCCGGCCGCTGCCTTGAAGGCGGCCAGCACCGCCGCGTCGACCTCGTCACGCCCGCTGCTGCGCGCCAGGTCGACGCCGACCACTCGCCGCGCCAGCACGTGCAACTGCACCGACATCGACGCGGCGCGGCCCTCCGTCGCCCATCCATCGGCAACGACTACACGCGCCAGCGCGTAGCGCAGCGCCCGCAGCGCGTCCTCGCCCGGCGCCGGCAGCGCCGGCTCGGCGGCGGCAGGCGGCGTCGGTGCAGCCGCAACGGTCGTCCCGGTCGCCGAAACCGGCGCCGGGCGCGGTTCGCCCACCACCACGCCCGGGCCCCCGGTCGCGCTGTCCTGCGCCGGCACGGCGCTCCGGTCGTCCGGCTTAAGTGCGAGCCGGAGCACGCTCTGGCTGGGCTGCGGTGCCACGGACGGCAGCGGCCAGAAAATCAGCAGATGCAGCAGGGCCGACAGCGCCAGTGCGCAGCCCATCGGACGATGCTTCGCAAATGATTGACGCGGTTGCAAATTCATCTTCCTTTGCTAAAGTGTCCGAGCACCTTGCGCGGCAACGTTTCCCGCGTCGCCGGGCGGATGCGTGACGACACACGTTTCACTTCGACTGACCGATTTCAGACCGAGGACGCGTAAGACGATCATGCTGGAGCACCCACCCCGGAGCATAGTTTACGAAGTGCGACGCCCGTCGCACCCGTGGATACTGACCCTCGACGCCAACGGCGTACCGCACCGCTGGGTCAGCTGGCAGCATGCCGTTTTCTATCACTCCAAGGACCTGGTCGCCTGGGTGGCCGGCAGCCACGAGTTCGAAATCCGCGGCGGCATCAACCGCGTCACCGGCGAACAGTCCTTCATCCGCACCAACAGCATCATCGCGATCAAGGGGCGCAGCCACGCGCACAAGCTGCAGACGGCAGTGCCGCCGCTGAACAACCGCGAACTGTTCCACCGCGACCGCTCGATCTGCGGCTACTGCGGCGGCGAGTTCTCATACCAGAAGCTGACGCGCGACCACATCGTGCCGGTGTCGCAGGGTGGCCGCGACCTGTGGATGAACGTGGTGACCTGCTGTGGCTTATGGCCCCCAAAAAACTTACCGGTTGGGTGTGTGAGTGAGTTCCGCATTCGGAGCCGGGAGAAAAATCCGGTCGGTGGAACTCGTGGTCATCACCAGTTCGGGTTACGAGTTCGTGGGAGGGTGTGATGAGGTCCCTCCATCTGGCCATCGACATCTCTGGTTTCCCTTCTCGGTGGCTATCCTGGCAAGACGCCATCTGCCAGGAGACTCTTGGCAAGGTCGCCTACGGCTTTGGCGACCACGAGTTCACGTTCACCGGCGGGAAGAACCGCAACACAGGTCTTGACTCGCAAGTCACGCTGAAAAGCATCTTGGTGCTGCGAGGGCGGAGTCCTGAGTGCAACAAGCGCACGACTATCCCTTTGTCGAATGCCGCGTTGTTTCGGCGAGACCAGTTCATGTGCGCGTACTGCGGCACGGTGAGCACCAGGGGACTAACTCGCGACCACATCACACCTCTGTCCAGAGGCGGCGCCGACTCATGGCTCAACTGCTGTGCCTGCTGCGTAGCATGCAACGCGCGTAAGGGGGCCCAGACGTTGGACGAGCTTGGCTGGCAGCTTCTATACGTGCCCTATGTGCCGAATCACCAGGAAGGGCTGATTCTGGCCAACCGGCAAATCCTCGACGACCAAATGGAGCTGCTAAAGAGCATGTGTCCGAAGCACTCCCGTGTCGTCGGGCACGCTTGAAGAACGCACGTCGGGCTTGGAGCTCGACGCTGTAATTCGAGCCCCTCTCTGCATATGCAGGGAGGGGCTCAGTTCATTCCCCGCCTAGAGCATGTAGCCGATGTCCGATGCGCCCGTCGGATAGGCGAACATGGTTTGCTTGAGCGCGCTGGCCGTCAAACCGTGCCGGATGGCCAAGGCGAAGAGATTGATGACTTCCTCGGCATGGGGCCCGACCAGATGCGCGCCCAACACCAAGTCAGTCGTCTCATCGACCAGCACCTTGAAGCCGTAGACGGCCTCTGCAGCTTGCCGGGCGGTGAACCAAGTGCTGGCCAGCTTGCTTTGGACTCGGAACTTCAGCCCCTGGGCGCGCGCCTTTTCTTCGGACAGGCCAACCGCTGCGATGGGCGGCACCGTGAAGGCGACGCTGGGGACGCCGCGGTAGTCCGGCCGCCGCGCATTGCCCTTCAGCATGTTCGCCGCGACGATGTGCGCGTCGTGACTCGATACGGGAGTCAAGGGCGGGCCGACCTGGGCTGCGTCTCCAGCCGCATAGACGGCCGGATTCGACACGCTCTGCAAGAACTCGTTGAGCTTCAGGCGTCCGCCGTCGACCTCCACGCCCGCGGCCTCAAGGTTCAACCCCGAAAAGTCAGGCGCCCTCCCGGCCGCATGCACGACCAGGTCGGCTTCAATGCTTTGCTTCTGCCCGTCGCGTGAGGTCCACACCCTGAATTCGTGCGCGGGCTGGTCGACGCGTTCCACGGAGGTGCCGGTCCGGACGTCGATGCCAAGCGCCTGGAACTTGGCCATGAGCCAGCCCACCAGGTCTTTGTCGAAGGCCTTGAGCATCCGAGGGCCGTGCTGAAGCACGGTTACCTTGGCACCAGACAGAGCTGCGATGTGAGCGAACTCCGCTGCGATGTAGCCGCCGCCGACGAATGCAATCCGCGCCGGCAACGCTTCTAGCGACAGGAACTGCTCGTTCGTGACGAGGTGCTCTTCTCCCGGAATGCCTAGTTTCACCGGCTCGGCGCCGGTGGCGAGCAGCACGTAGCGCGCGTCGAGGACCTCACCAGCGACTTCGATGGTCTGGCGTCCAGTGAACCTGGCCTTCCCGTGAAAGGTGTCGATGCCCTTGCTTTTGTAGTTGCGCTCGTGCAGTTCCGGCACCGGGTCGGTGAAGCTCCGCTTGAAAGCCATGAGCTCGGACCAGTCGATGCGGGCGTCGCCAGCAACTCCTTTGCCCCGCATGCGCCGAGCGTGGTCCACGGCGCTGGTGCCTCCGATGAGCATCTTCTTGGGGTCGCAGCCGCGCAGTGCGCAGGTGCCTCCGAACGGTCGGAAGTCGATGACAGCGACGGACCAGCCCTGGTCGCGCACACGCGAGGCGGCTGTCATGGCGGCCGTGCCGGCTCCCAGGACAACTAAATCGTAGCTACGGGGCATCTGGCACGCCTTTCAAAGAGGGCACGGCTCTGCACGCCCTGGGGAGTTACGTCAGCCCGCGCAGCAGGAGCTGGAGCCCGCCTGCAAGGGCGGGCACTTCTGCGTCCCGTAGGAGCAGAACACGCAGCAGTCCCCCGCCAACGGGCGCAGGACCGTCTTGCAGCTCTCGCACTCGTAGAACCACTGGCAGGCGTCAGTCGGCATGGTCTCGGCCTTCACGTGCCCACACTCGGGGCACGTGAGCGTGGACTCCAGAACAACGGCGGTCACGTCACTGCACCTGCTTCACGGTCGAGGGGAAGCCTGCGTCGGTGGTCGCCTTCACGAGGGCTTCAGGCTTGGTCTTGGCCGGGTCGAATGCCACGACCGCCAGCTTCGTCTTGAAGTCGACTTTGGCGGACTCCACGCCAGGCACGCGCTCCAGCGCCTTGCGAACGGCAATGGGGCAGGTGGTGCAGTCCATGTTGCTGACTGCGAGTGTGGCGTTGTGCGCGCCCGCCGCGTAGGCGCTGGCGGCGATGGTCAGGGAAGCAAGTAGAACAGCGAACGATTTCATTTGAGACCTCAATAGAACAAGGGGGCGTAGACCGGCATGGAGACCAGCGCAATCGCGAAGGCGGAAGCCGCCCAGAACAGCGCTTTCTGACGCCTACTGGTATCGGGGATAGCGCAAGCATCACCAGGCGCGCATTGGGCGCGCCGGACGTATAGGCGATAGAACGCATAGCCCAGGAACGCAAACATGGCGGCGATAAAGAACGGCTGGTACGGCTCAAGCGCTCGCATGCGCGAGCCCCAGGCTCCGCCGACGCCGAGCAGGACGAGCACTAAGGGCCCGGCACAGCAGGCCGACGCCCCAACGGCCGCAGCAGCTCCTGCCAAGACCGAGGCTCCGAGGGTCCAGGGCTTGGCATCAGTGTGTTTTGCGTTCATTTAGAGTAGTGTATGTACGTACCTGAGTACGGAAACAAGCCCACTATGCAGTCAATGACAATCGGACAGCTTGCAGCTTCCGCCGGAGTGAACGTCGAAACGGTTCGGTACTACCAGCGCCGCGAGTTGCTCGCTGTTCCCAGGCGCGAGCCCGGCAGCATCGGTCGTTACCCGGAGAGCGCGCTGACCAGGCTGCGCTTCATCAAGCGGGCGCAGGCACTCGGCTTTTCCCTGGAGGACGTGCAGGCCCTACTGTCGCTGGACGACGGCCAGTCCTGCTCGTCGGCCCGCATGCTCGGGGAGCGCAAGCTGGCAGATGTGCGCGAGCGAATCCAGACCCTGCGCGCGCTTGAGGCTGCTCTTCAGGGGCTTGTGGCCAGCTGCTCGACGAGCAAGCGCAAGGTGAGCTGCCCACTCATTGAGGCGTTGATGCGTGCGGATGACACCCCCTGATTTTCACCAGGTTAACCGAGGGGCTTGAACGCTCCGCGGGCTTGCTGTCGCAGCTTCAATCTCGAGAGTCGAGAGCAGAGCGAATCAGCAAGTCCAGCGCTACTTGCCTGCTTTGAACTCGAGGCGGGCTCTCAACGGCAGCTTTTGCCGCCGCCTCGTCACCAACGATTAACACCTGCTTCTGTGCCCGAGTGACTGCGGTGTAAATCAGGGTGCGGTCGAGCAATCGGTGCCCCGTGAGAGGAACGATGACGCGCGGCCACTGTGAGCCTTGGGCCTTGTGGACCGTGATGGCATAGCCCGGCTCCAGGTCGTCCAACATGTCCTCGACGACGGGCCTGCGGATGCCGTCATCCCAAAGAACCCAGGCAAGCGGACGTTCGGCCTCACAATCCTCGTCATCACGCGGATGCTGGGGCCCATCCTCGACTTCGACGATGGTGCCCAGCGAGCCGTTCTGCAGTCCTCGGTCCCACATGTTTCGGGTGCACAAGACCGGGTCGCCGAGGTTGAATCCGGTAAGCGCCAGCGCATCATGCTGAGCGCTCCACACCGTCATGGCCTTGCTTCCTGCGGTGGTCTCGGCCTGGCAGAGGCTGTTGATGGTCTTCACGCCGTCCGGGCCATTGCGACGCGCAGACAGGATTTGAGTGCTCTCTGGGTCGAGCCTGTACAAGTCCAGAACGGTCTCGGCAATCAAGCTGGTACCTGCGGCAGTACGGGTGTCATCGCACGGGATGAACGCGATTGCGTCGGTCTCGTCGTTCGACAACGAAGGCCATATACCCTTGCGGATGGAGACCGCTGCGGCCGCGATGTCTCCCCCGTATCGCTTGATGACCTTGAGCTCACCCAAGGGAACGGCTGGGACCCGAATCAAGGCATGAAGAACCAGTCCGGGCCCCACAGGCATCAGCTGCTCGGGGTCGCCGGCGAGCACCAGGCGAACATCGGGAGCTAGCAGTTCGCACAGGCGATACATCGAAACGATGTCGACCATGCTAGCCTCGTCCACGACGACAACGAACGGTCCTGACAGCTCCTTCGCAGCACGCAAGAAGTTGGCGATGGTGGAGGCCGCACGTCCTGTGGCCTCCTGCATCCGCTTCGCTGCACGGCCGGCCAGAGCGAGTTGAACCACTTCAATGCCTGCCTGGTCGTAGACCTGGTACAGCGCCTTCAGAACCGTCGTCTTGCCCACGCCGGCGCCGCCCGTGATAAGCACGAAGGAGTTGTCGGATGCCAGGTGCACGGCTCGTCGCTGTTCGGCATTGAGCTCGATGCCCTCCTTCGCCTCGTAGTCGCGCAGCAGGTCCTCGACCTCGGCGGATGTCATCAACGCCTGGTCGACAGCGGCCAGTCGCGACGTGACCGCCTTGGCTACCTGCTGCTCCATGACCAGCGCACCCAAGGGCTGCACGCCGTGAGGACCCACGACGAAGCTGCCGTTGGACAGTCCCTGCGACAGCGCGTTGGGAATCAAGTTGCGCCAGCGGAAGGTCGTGGTCTGGCTTCCCAGGACAGCCTGGAGGTAGTCCATGAGGGTGGAGGACAGAGCCGTCGTATGGCCGGCCGTGAACACTCGATAGCAAGCCTCCTCGATGGCGCCTTGCAGTCGGCGGGGGTCGTCCACTTCCACTCCGAAATGGCCCCTTGCAAGTGCATCAACCTGACGCCACGACGCTGAGAAACTCAGGAGGCGGTACGGGTCCTCCTGCAGCTTCTCCGGAGTCTCACGGCCGAAAAAGCGAAGCACCTTCCGACCAATCTCAAGGTCAAAGCCCTCGGCCTGCAGCCACTGCAGGGTTCGACTGTCGCCGTACTGCGCCCAGGCGCCTGCCACTTGGGCGGCGCTCTCCGGTGTAAGGACCGTGGCCAGCGTCCGCACGTCCGCAGCGTCCAACACGTCGTACAGCTTGGCACCGAGCGCATCCCACAGCTTCCTGGCCTTGACCTGGCCGATGCGCTCGAAGGCCGGGTTCTCGGCAAGGAACGAGACGATGTGCTCGCCAGAAGGGCGCACCAGGAGAGCGCTAGACGCCTCAACCTGCCATTCCGACACTCGGAACCCATTGACCTCCAACGAACGCTCAGCGACCTCGCCAGAGACCTTCCACCACTGTCCTGGTTGAACAAGCGTCTTGCCCAAGGCCAAGCCATTGGCCTTCACCACGAAGTACGAGGCTGCGTCCTGTACGTTCCCGCGGTCGTCTATGGGCTTTCCAGTGAAGATGCAGCCTCCGAAGCCTTTGGGGCTCTGGCTGCGTATCGCGGTGACGCGCAAAGTCCGCTCGAGCATCAACGCGGCAACCTGCCTGTCAGGGCCAAAGCTTCGCTCAGGGTGGCGTGCTTCTCCAGCGCGCGCTTCAGTTCCGCAACCTCGGCCTTCAGGCCCGCGTTCTCAGTCTCCAGCCGACGCAGACGTTCGGCGTCGAGGACGCCTCGCAGCTTGCCGGGTTCCCTGGTGAGGGGCGCCGCCTCGCCGACAGGCTTTTCGACGGCCGGCGGGAGCACGCCGCGTTGCCGCAGCGCATCTTCCAAGTCACTGAGTGCCTTCTTGACGCGTGGGTTCTGGTCAAGGACCGACTTCGCGAAGCCGCACTCGGTTGCCACCTCCTTGCGCGAGAGCTGGCCTCGGTGGACCAGGGAGCGGAAGTCCTCGTCCGACTTGCTCGCTTGCCAGGCGGCAAACGCCTGCACGTTCTCCTCGGCGACTTGCCTACCGCTGGCCATCAGACACTCCCTCGGCCTCATAGCGCTGCTGCCAGTCGTCATCAGCCAGGCCGGTGCCGCGCCGATAGGCGGCAACCTCGGTCGAGTCCAGCACGACCTTCTTGTTGATGGTCAGACGTCCCTTCATGAAGGTGTACTGCCGCCCGCCAACCAAGTGGTCCATGAGCTTCAGCAGCGCCACTGCAACGTGCTTATCAGCATGCGGCTCGGAGCCTTCTGGTGCAGCCAGAAGGAATGGTTGTCCGCCCTTCGTCGCGTTTGCGATTGCGCCGTCAATGTCGACGCCAGGACGCAGCGTCTTGAGCAACGTGCGAAGTGCGTCGTTCTCCTTCTGGAGCCAGCGCGCGACGCTCTCCTTGTCCCGGATTTGGGCCTGCAGGACGGGGTCGAGGACGGTGTCCGCGAGACTGCCGTTCCTGGATACGCTCTTTTGGCGGGACGCCTGCTCGGTGATTCGCAGTTTGATGTACTCGCCGAGCTTGGAGCCGGTGTTACTGACGGTCGAATACGCCGGTCCGTTCGGGCCGCAACGACGAACTACTTCAGCCGCGGCAATCTGGACACCGTCCTTCTCCATCAGGTCGCACACATCTTTGATGGCGGCGATGTTCCCGCGCCTGATGCTGTTGCGCGACGCGGCGACCTCGTCATACAGGACGTCCGAGGCCCTGCGTTCCGGCTGTTGAAGGTTGTTCATTTCAGGGCCTTGATGGGGATGGTTCTTGAGACGCTACGCGTGGTCGCTTTGCTCGACGCCAGCAGCAGTTCCGACAGTCCCTGCTGCAGATGCGGGAGGGAGCCAAGTGGCGTTCGCCCCTCGAGCAGGTCTGAGGCTTGCGACGGGTCTTCTGCCGCACCCAGCATCAACTCGATGGCCAGATTCGCAGCTGACAGACGCTGGTCGTCAGTGAGCTTAAAGTACAGGCTCGTCAGGTCGGAGTGCTCATTGATGGCCAGGAACTTGCCAACAGCCATCTCGAGGTCAAGAGCCACCGCCTTGGACTCCATGGCGTAATCCGGCAGGAGTTCAGCGCAGGTGGAGAGGAAGTGGTCAAGCTCCAGCTGGGTTGCCTGCTTGAAGCTGAAGGTCAGGTCCTGACTGGCCTGGTCCGTCACCAGCATCAGGTGTGCGGCCGATTCACCATCCGCCTTGCCGTCTGCCAGAAACTGTTTGTAGTCATCGAGCTTGTGCACCGAGGCTTCATAGAGCTTCATCCTGTGCCACCACTCAGTGAGCATGTCGTTCAGCTGCCGCTCCTCGACATCGGTCTGTCCGCGCAGGAGGTCAGCCTGTGCGAAATCCTCAGAGTCCTCAGCGTCAAGGATGGAAGCGCGCAGCGCGTCCAGGGCCTGAATCTTCTTGCGAATCTTGAGAATCAGCTGGTTCCCCTCGATGCACTGTCCGAGCAAGAACGCAGGCCCCGTCAACCAGAACCTGCACTGCGGGCAGGACGGGCCTCTGTCGCCCACCGGCACTGGGGCGATTCGCCCATTCGAAGTGAGACCGCCTTCTTCGCAGCGCGTGCCTGGGCAGATGCCTCCCAGTCGGAACTGCAGCAGGCCAGCGTTGTCCGTCATCGCGTCGAACCCGGTGTACATGCCCTTGTACGAGGAGTTCGTCACCAGGTAGTCCCGCATCTCGTGCGCTTCGGCCTCCGTGAACTTCGGGATGGCGGCGTTCGACCTCCCTGCCGTGGCCTCGGCGTTCTTCAAAACTTGACGCATCTGCCCTGGTGTGGGCTTGTCGTACCAGAGAGTCATGATGTACGTGGCATGGCCGGCCACGTACTCAGAGACGATGTTCAACGGGACGCCACGGTCAAGCAAGTCCGTGATGCCGGAGACCCGCAGCGTATGGATGTCGTGCAGAGCGCGAGCCTTGCCGTCCTCCTTCGCCACGAGTTGCACGCGCTGGCCCTCGCCCTTCGCCTGGCTGTTGATTCGCCGTTCCGTCTCGGCACAGAGCTCAACCCATAGCTTCAGTAGCTTCTGCCTGGAGACCGGCAGAGAGGGGTCAGAGGTGCGCACGACCGACGGGTCGCGGAACAGGCAGAGAAACTTGGATTGGCTCTGCATCCACTCCTCGGGCTGATTCCGGTGGCCCTGCACTTCGATGATTCCGTGCGGGTTGGGGTGAGCGGCATACACGCGAATCCATTCGTACTGGTGGCGCAGATGTTCAAGCAGCTCATCGCTGACCCACGGAATGTGGTACCCCTCGGCGGATGTTTTGTTGACTGGCACCCAGATGCCTATCACGTCCGAGACATCGAGCATCCCGGACGGAATCACCTGCAGTACGCCCTCTCTGCGATTGGGGTCGACGACGCCACCGATTGCGACTTGGTTCGGATTGGGGACCATGACCCGGCGCTCGAAGTCAAAGATGAACGCGTCGGCCTCGCCCGAGTCAAACAGCCTCGCCTGTAGGCTGCGAAGCGGCAATGTCAGGAGCGTGTACAGCAGCAGCGCTGCGCTCGGGCACCAGACGTGCTCCAGCGCCTTCGTCTTCTCGTTGACAAGGTGAGCCCAGCCTCCCTGCGATTTCGGCCATGCGTAGTCGTCTTCGGTGAGGACATTGCGCATCTCTTCCATCACGTGGGCCGCAATCGCCTTGCGGGTGGTTCCGCTCTTCAGCGTGTCGCTGAATCGGTCCAGCTTTAGGTCCACTGGCTGCGCCAACCAAGGGGCATCCTTGGGGTTGCCCTTGTGCCTCGCCAGGAGGCGGTCTTTCACGAAGTCGAAGAACTGGCCGAGCATGGCCAGGCGCCCATTCCTCGCTCCAGCAGAACTGAGCTTCGTGGCCAGGTAGCCGCGGTAGCAGGCGGCGCTTCCTACTCGGTAATCGTTGACTAAGGACCGTGTGACTTCCAGGGGCGAAAGCGGCGGACTAGCGAGAGTGGCCAGGAAATCTGCAAACTCTGAGCATGCAGTCTTCCGGAGTTGGCCTTGGGAGTCTTTGGTCTCCTTCACGAACTCCTCGAACCACTGGCTCCACTCAGACATGTGAGGGTGCTCAGCTCGCAGTTGCGAGAACGAGGAGAAGTCATCGAGCGTGACGGCATCCCGCTTCTTGAAAAGGAGAGCTTGTGTTGGCGCGCCGGCGCACCTCGAGTTGTGCAGCCGGAGAAGGGCGTTGTAGGTGTTGCGCTGCATGCCGGCCTGTTGGACCGTCATGGGCTGCTTGGCCTCCAAGACCAAGTTAACGCAAGCCGCCAACAGAGGCGTGGTGACTTGCTCGAGGGAGCGGAGGTTGGAGGCGAGCATCAGGTTCCGCAAATGCAGTACCCGGTTCACCTCGGTCGTCTTCGCGACTTCCATGTTAGCGAGCTCGGCCAATAGCTCGTCGACTTCTGGAGGGCGATACTCCTTTGCGAAGATTGCGGCCTGGTTGCTGCGATGCGAGAGATGAAGGTGTTCCCGAATGCCGGATTGGGGGTGAACGAACGGGAACAGGAGCCAGCCCTTTGTCGCGCTGTAGCCCAAGAACTCGTAGACCCTGGCTTGGTAGTAGGTCTTTGGGATGTTCCCCAGTTTGGGGTTGACGTCGCGGGACCCCTCGAACAATGTCTCGATGACGGTGCCGTAGAAGTCGAAGGCCGACTCAGAACCCTTTGCGATGCCACTGAGGTAGTCGTGGCTAATGGCAGATTCGCGGTCGCGATTCAGGCGGTAGAGAGCCTCCATCTCCGCCACGCTCTTGGGCTTCAATGCGTTCAGCACCCGGCTTGAGTTCTTTCCCGTCACCAGCTCGCCCAGTTGGGCGACGGTGATGTCTTCACCCAAGGCGGCGCTCACTGCGCCTCGATTCACATTCAGGAGCGAGTTGCCGGCGGTGGCAACGAGCTTGCAGGTGCCGTCCTCGACGGTTGTGAGCTCCTTCCAGAGTGCCTCGCCTCGCACTGCTGCATACGAGTCAATGGCGGCGCGCAGCTCGCGCATAGAAGGCGTGGTGAGCAACTTGAACCTGGTCTTGTCGGTGTTCAAGTGGACCGCTGATGCCAGCGCCGTAGACGCGGGGAACACTGCCGGCGCCTCGGTGCTCATGTACTTGTAGGTCACCGCATCTTCCTAGTGAGCTTCTTCGTGTCGATGTCCCCGAGCGCCGTTGTCCCGTGACGCTGCAGTGCGCTGGGCAGCACGCCCTGCGCCGGCGCGCCGGCGGACTTCCTTTCCTCGGCTGCAGCCAACTCGTCCCTGGCCGTTTCTGGCGAGATGTGCGCATAGACCGCCGTCGACGAGATTTGCGCGTGGCCCATCCACTTCTGCACCATCAGCAGGTCGGCCTTCAGCACGTCGACGCAGTAGAACCCGTAGTAGTGGCGCAGTGAACCGCCCCGGATTTTGCGGAGGCTCCAACTCTTGAGAAGATGGAGCCATGAAGAAATCATCGAAGTTCTCACCTGAGGTTCGTGAGCGAGCTGTCCGGCTGGTGCAGGAGCACCGCGGGGAGTACCCGTCGCTGTGGGCGGCGGTCGAATCGATCGCACCGAAGATTGGTTGCGTGCCTCAGACGCTGCTGGATTGGGTCAAGCAGGCGGAGGTCGATGCGGGGGCGCGCCCCGGCGTAACGACGGCGGATGCGCAGCGCATCAAGGATCTGGAACGCGAGGTCAAGGAGCTTCGCCGCGCCAACGAGATCCTGAAGCTTGCCAGCGCGTTTTTCGCCCAGGCGGAGC
>OFDN01000888.1_pt1 | contig 22107 bp, 18 predicted proteins | sample 1520971 | NCBI WGS metagenome assembly OFDN01 (sample SAMEA94257418, study PRJEB24077) | hot springs metagenome | biome: Aquatic biome; feature: Geographical feature; material: Water | place: India | collected 2012-06-12 | depth 5 m
CCGCCGCTTCCACGGCATGTCGGCCGACCTCACCAGCGTGGCGCCGGTGACCGGGCTGGTGGAGGAGACGGTGGCCGTCCTGGGGCGGCTCGACATCCTCGTCAACAACGCCGGCACCATCCGCCGCGCCGACGCGGTGGACTTCAGCGAGGCCGATTGGGATCTGGTGATGAACCTGAACCTGAAGTCGGTGTTCTTCCTCTGCCAGGCCTTCGGCCGCCACTGCATCGGCCAGGGGCAGAAGGGCAAGATCATCAACATCGCCTCGATGCTGTCCTTCCAGGGCGGCATCCGCGTGCCGTCCTACACCGCGTCGAAGAGCGGCGTGGCCGGCATCACCAAGCTGCTGGCCAACGAGTGGGCGGGCAAGGGCATCAACGTGAACGCACTGGCGCCGGGCTACGTCGCCACCAACAACACCGCCGCACTCCGCGCCGACGCCCAGCGCAGCGCCGAGATCCTGGGCCGCATCCCCGCCGGGCGATGGAGCGAGCCGGCCGACCTCGGCGGGCCCGCGGTGTTCCTTGCCTCCGACGCGGCCGACTATGTCCACGGCACCATCCTGCCGGTGGACGGCGGCTGGCTGGCACGGTGAGCGCCATGACCGAAACCAACACTCCCGCCGCTACCCCCACCGGAACGGACGTCTTCGTCGTCGCCGACGCCATCGCGTGGGAGGATCTGGGCGGCGGCGTGCGCCGCAAGATCCTGGGCTGGAACCCCGACATGATGATGACCCGCGTCGCCTTCGAGGCGGGTGCGATCGGCGCCCTGCACCGCCACCCGCACCGCCAGTGCGCGGTGGTGGAGAGCGGCGTCTTCGACGTGACGATCGACGGCCGCACCCAGCGCCTGTCGGCCGGCGACGGCTACATCGTGCCGTCGAACGTGCTGCATGGCGTGGTCGCCCTCGAACCCGGCGTGCTGCTCGACGTCTTCACGCCGATGCGCGAGGATTTCCTGGCCTGACGGCCGGGAGGCGGCGGCACCGGTGCGGCATCGTCGCACTTGTTGCCGCCGCCAACGAATCCGGCTTGGCGCGGATTTGATATATTAGTATAACTCCCCCTACGACAAACGGGTACAGGGCGGCGCCGGCCCGGCGCGCGCGTGCCCGCTGCCGCCGTCATGGCCGCGGCGCCGCCCGGGCGGCCACGAGTTGCGGTCACGAGTTGCGGCCACGAGTTGGAGTGACGCGTCATGGACCTCGACATGCAAGCCGACGACAGCACGGCGACACCCCCCGCCGCCATCGTCTGGCTGACCCGCATCAACGCCACGCTGGCGCGCTTCGGCATGTACGCCGCCGTGGCCGGGCTGCTGGTCCTGGTCGCGGTGGTCTTCTACCAGGTGTTCGGGCGCTATGTGATGAACAGCTCCCCCACCTGGACCGAGAACCTCGCCATCGTTCTGGTGCTCTACGTGACGCTGATTGGCGCCGCGGTGGGCGTGCGCGACGCGGGCCACATCAGCCTGGAATCGCTGATGGTGCTGCTGCCGGAGAAGGCGCGGCGGCGGCTGGAAATCTTCATCTACGCCTCGGTCGGCCTGTTCGGGGTCGCCATGGCCTACAACGGCTGGATCCTGGGATCCTCGGTGGCCCATTACCTGATGCCCAACCTGCACGTCACCGAAGCCGTGCGCTACGTGCCGCTCGTCCTGTCCGGCATCCTCATCGCCAGCTTCTCCATCGAACACATCATCGCCATCCTGCGCGGTGAGGAGGTCGTGCCGTCATGGAATTGACCATACTCAGCGTCACCTTCCTGGGCTTCCTGATCCTGGGCATCCCGGTGGCTTTCGCCATCGGCCTGGCGGCGCTCTGCACCATCCTCTACGAAGGCCTGCCGGTCGCGGTCGCGTTCCAGCAGATGATGTCGGGGATGAACATCTTCTCCTTCCTGGCCATCCCCTTCTTCATCTTCAGCGGCGAGCTGATGCTGCACGGCGGCGTCGCCGATAAGATCGTCAACGCCGCCAAGAGCATGGTGGGCCACATCCGCGGCGGGCTCGGCATGTCCAACGTGGTCGCCTGCACGCTGTTCGGCGGCGTCGCCGGTTCGCCGGTGGCCGACGTGTCGGCCATGGGCGCGGTGATGATCCCGATGATGAAGCGGGAGGGCTACCACGCCGACTACGCGGTCAACGTCACCACCCACGCGGCGCTGGTGGGCGCCCTGATGCCGACCAGCCACAACATGATCATCTACGCGCTGGCGGCGGGCGGAAAGGTTTCCATCGGCTCGCTGATCGCGGCGGGCATCATGCCCGCGGTGCTGCTGATGGTCTGCAACCTGGGGGCCGCCTATTACGTCGCGGTCAAGCGCGGCTACCCGGCTGGCACCTTTCCCGGCTGGGACATCGCGTTCCGCACGCTGGCCGCCGCGATGCCCGGGCTGTTCATCGTGGTGATCATCCTGACCGGCATCCTGTCGGGCGTGTTCACCGCCACCGAGTCCGCGTCGGTCGCCGTCATCTACTCGATCCTGCTGACCTTCTTCGTCTACCGCACCATGACCTGGGCCAACTTCCTGGTCGCGGCGGCCAAGACGGTCAAAACCACCGGCGTCGTCCTGCTGCTGATCGGCGTCTCCACCATGTTCCAGTACCTGATGGGGCTCTACTCGGTGGCGGAAGCGACCGGCGACCTGATGGCCCACATCTCGACCAACCCGTGGGTCATCTTCCTGATGATCAACGTGATCCTGTTCCTGCTCGGCACCTTCATGGACATGGCGAGCACGATCCTGATCTGCACGCCGATCTTCCTGCCGATCGCCATGCAGTACGGAATGGATCCGGTGCAGTTCGGCATCGTGATGCTGGTCAACTGCGCGCTCGGCCTCAACACCCCGCCGGTCGGCACCACCCAGTTCGTCGGCTGCGCCATCGGCGAGATCTCGGTGGGCGAGGTGATGCGCTCGATCCTGCCCTTCTACAGCGCGCTGTTCCTGGCGCTGGGTCTGGTCACCTACGTGCCGCTGTTCTCGCTCTGGCTGCCCCGGCTGTTGATGCATTGAGCACAGCCGCTGGCGCGTTACGCTTTCGTGTGAGGTTCGGGTTGCTTTCGGATGAGTATGCTAGTATATCAACCCGGTCGGTTTGGCCGTCGTGGCGATCGGTTCGCGCGTCGGCCAGAGCGTTTCCTCCCTACACTCGGGCCGCCGGGCATCCCCCGGCGGCTTTTTTTTGCGCCGGGAAGGGGCCGCTCAGCGCGCCGGGTCGGCGTCGAGGACGCTGAAATACTGCGGGTTGGCGTCGCGGGTGTCGGCGATGGAGATTTCCAGATGCGTCAGATGCGCCTTGAGCGCCGCCGCCGCCGCGTCGGGCTGGCCGGCGGCGATGGCATCGACGATGGCCTCGTGCTCGACCACCACCTCCCCCATGCGGCCGGTGAGCGGCAGCGTCAGCCGGCGGTAGCGGTCGACCTGGACCTTCACCTGGTTGACCAGCGTCCAGAAGCCGGGATAGCCGGAGATCTCGGCCAGCAGGGCGTGGAACTCCTCGTCGGCCTTGTGGAAGCCGTCGCGGTCGCCGGCCGCGGCGCGCTCGCGCTGCGCCTCAAGGCTGGCGCGCAGGAGGGCCACCTGGCTTCGGGTCGCGCGCTCCGCGGCGAAGCGGGCGACCGCCTCCTCCAGCACGCGGCGGATGGTGATGGCCTCCGGCAGGGCGCCCAGCGGGATGCGCGCGACGAAGGTGCCCGACTGCGGGTAGATCTCCACCAGCCCCTCGTCGGCCAGCTTCAGCACCGCCTCGCGGACCGGCGTGCGGCTGACGCCATAGGCCTCGGAGATCTGCTTCTCGGCGATCGGCGCGCCGGGGGCGCGGCGGAGCGCCAGGATGTCGTCGCGCAGGTCGCGGTAGACGGCGGCGGACACGGTGGCGGTGCGCGGCGCCGGCCGGGCTTCCGACCGCACCCGGCGGCGGCGTGGCTCGGGTCCGCCGACGGTCGCGGTGTCGTCCTTGTCGCTGGTCATCCGATCAACCGCCCTTGCCGCCGCCGGCCGTCCCGGCGGCCCCGCATCCCGCATCGATGATACCACAGGCAGCGGCCAGGAGTTCCGCCCGCCGGCCGCCACCGGCCGCGCGATCCGTCGCAGGCGCCGGCGGGCTTGTGGATGCGACTGGTATATCAGTATCCTGCCCCCAGGCAAGACCCGGAGCGCCGTCATGACCCGCAAGCGCATCGCCCTCGTCGCCCACGACGCCCGCAAGCGCGACCTGATCGCCTGGATCGGGGCCCACCGCAGCGCGCTGTCCGGCCACGCCTTCGTTGCCACCGGCACCACCGGGACCAAGGTCAAGGAATCCCATCCGGAGTTGGACGTGACCCCGCTGAAGAGCGGCCCGCTCGGCGGCGACCAGCAGATCGGGGCGATGATCGCCGAGGGGCGCATCGACCTGCTGGTCTTCTTCGTCGATCCGATGACCGCCCAGCCACACGACGTCGACGTCAAGGCGCTGACCCGCCTCGCCACGCTCTACAACATCCCCTTCGCCTGCAACGAGGCGACGGCGGACATGATCGTCTCCTCCCCGCTGTTCGCCGGCGGCTACACGCCGCGCCCGGTGGATTTCGCCGGCTACGAAGGACGGCGGGTGTGAGACCGGACCCCGGACCGGGTCAGCCGCCGCTGCGCGGGCGCTCGGCGGAGGCGGTGCGGGCGACTGCCGGGGACGGGCCGGACACCGTCGGGTCGAAGGGGTGGCGCAGCGGCGCGTACAGCCGCGCGATCCGCTGCACGTAGGCCTGGGTCTCGGCGTAGGGCGGCACGCCCTTGTGGCGATCGACCGCCCCCTCCCCCGCGTTGTAGCCGGCCAGCGCCAGCGTCACGTCGCCGCGGAAGTAGGACAGAAGCCAGCCCAGATAGCGCATCCCGCCGACGATGTTGTCCACGGGGTCGAAGGGGTCGCGCACGTTGAAGCGGGCGGCCGTTTCGGGGATGAGCTGCATCAGCCCCTGCGCCTGCTTGGGCGACACCGCCGCCGGGTCGAAGTTCGATTCCACCGCCACAACCGCCATCACCAGCGCGGGGTCGAGCCCGAAGCGCGGCGCCAGCGTGCGCACCAGATCGCCCACCGGCCCGCGGGCGGCCAGCGACCGCAGGGCCGCGACGTCGGCCTGGCTGATGTCGCCGCCGGGGTAGCGGCGGGCGCTGCGCCCGCAGTCCGGCCGCAGCCGGATGGTCAGCCGGGGCAGCACGCGCATCATGCGCCGCGCCTCCCAATGGCCGGCCTCGGCCGCCACGGCGAACCAGCCCACGGCCAGGAACGGGTCGCGCGGCACCCCCTGCCCCGCCATGTACAGGCGGCCCATGCGGAAGGAGGCGCCGGGGTTGCCCTGGCGCGCCGCCGTGCACACCGATTCGGCCTCGGCCTCCGCGCCCTTTGCGGGAACCGCCGCGGGTTTGCCCGGCGCCGCCATGGCCGGCGGCTTGCCCTCGGCGGCCCGCGCGGCACCCGGCACCAGCGCCGCGGCGGCCAACAGGGTGGAGAGAAGGACGGCGCGCGCGGCGGGTGGCATGGAGTCGCTGGCGTGTGTCGGCGGCGGGAAGCGCAACCCTACGACAGACACACCCCATCCGGAAGAGGTGTCGCCAAATGTTCGATTCTGTCGCAACTCCGTCACGAACCGCTGTTAAGCAGGACCGGCACCGCCCGATCCCGCGCCACGGAAGCTTGCCATGCCCGACCACCACCAATTCCCGCCCGCCCCCGAGCCCCACACCCCCGCCGCCCTCCTGGCCGAACTGCGCGCCTTGCGCCGCGCCGTGGCGGCGGAGGGGCGCGCGCTGTGGCGGAGCTGGGAACGGCCGGCCGGGCGGCGGCGGTTCCGCGTCGCGGCGCTGAACTTCGCCCATTATCTTGTGCTGCGCCGCCAAGACCTGCGCGGTCTGCAGGACGCGCTGATGCCCTACGGCCTGTCGTCGCTGGGGCGGCTGGAGGGGCGTGTGCTCGCCAACCTCGACGCGGTGATCGGCGCGCTGGCCGCCATGACGGGGGCGCCCTGCCCCCATCATCCCAACCGCCGCTCCTTCGGGCGCGGCCAGCGCCTGCTGGACGCCAACACGGCCGAGCTGTTCGGCCCCCCGCCCGATTGCCCGCCGCCGGACGACTCCCGCGAGACCCGAATCCTGGTGACCCTGCCGACCGAGGCGGCGACCGACAGCGGACTGCTGCTGGCATTGCTGCGCAACGGCGCCGACGCCGTGCGCATCAACTGCGCCCACGACGGACCAGAGCAGTGGACGGCGATGATCGCCAATCTGCGGGCAGCGGAGGCGGCGACCGGCCGCCGGGTCCGCGTGCTGGCCGACCTCGGCGGCCCCAAGGTGCGCACGGGTGCGGTGCGTCTCGCCAAGGAGAAGCTGCGGTTGAAGGCGGGCGACGAGCTGCTGCTGACCGCCGGCGGCTTCGACGACAGCGGCGCCTGGCGCGCCCAGGCCGCCTGCGAGCCCCCGGAAATCGTCGAGCGGATCAACCCCGGCGACCCCGTCTTCATCGACGACGGCAAGCTGGGTGGGGTGGTCGATCGGCGCACCGACGCCGGGCTGGTGGTGCGCGTGCTGCGCGCCGGGCCGAAGGGCTTCAAGCTGAAGCCGGAGAAAGGGCTGAACGTGCCGGGCAGCGACCTCGCCCTGGTGGCGCTGACCGACGAGGACCGCAGCGCGCTCGACTTCATCGCCCGGCACGCGGACATGGTCGGCTATTCCTTCGTGCAGAGCGCCACCGATGTGCGGCTGCTGCAGGAGGAGCTGGCCGCCCGCCGGCCGGACGACTGGACCCGCATCGCCCTGGTCGCCAAGATCGAGACGCCGGTCGCCGTCCGCAACCTGCCGGAGATCATCGTCCAGGCGGCGGCGCGCCAGCCCTTCGGCGTGATGATCGCGCGCGGCGACCTGGCGGTGGAGATCGGATTCGAGCGGCTGGCCGAGATGCAGGAGGAGATCCTCTGGCTGTGCGAGGCCGCCCATGTGCCGGTGATCTGGGCCACTCAGGTGCTGGAGAGCCTGGTCAAGACCGGCCTGCCGACCCGCGGCGACATGACCGACGCCGCCATGGCCGCGCGCGCCGAATGCGTGATGCTCAACAAGGGCCCCTTCGTCGCCGACGCGGTCGCCATGCTGTCCCGCCTGCTGACCCGGATGGCCGCCAACCAGACCAAGAAGACACCGAAGCTGCGCGCCTTGCGGAGCTGGTGAGGCGGCGCCATCATTCCCGATGAACGCCGGCCGCTCGGCCGGCCCGACACACCGGAAGGACAAGGCCGCCATGTTCATCGCCATGAACCGCTTCAAGGTGAAGAAGGGCTCGGAGGAGGATTTCGAGGCGGTGTGGCTGAACCGCGAGGTGCATCTGCACACCGTCCCCGGCTTCGTCGAGTTCCACATGCTGCGTGGGCCCGAGAAGGAGGAGTACCGGCTCTACTCCTCGCACACGGTGTGGGACTCGGAAGCCGCCTTCCTCGACTGGACCCGCTCGGAAGCCTTCCGCAGCGCCCACCGCGGCGCCGGCGACCGCAAGCCCCTCTACCTCAGCCACCCCGAGTTCGAAGGCTTCGAGGTGATCCAGACCGTGACGCGGGAGGGATAGGGGGCGCTTCCGCTTGACCGGAACGCCGGGGGCGGCGGACTGTTCGTTGCGAACGTCCGCCGTCCGCGCCCGTTGGCCCCTGCCCGCTGCCCCCGCCGGTCCATGCACGCCTTCTTCGAACGCCTTTTCGACCCGCTGGCTCCCAAGCCGATCGTCCAGCCGCCGGCGGGGGTCGGGGACTTCTACGCGCATTTCCTGAAACCGGTGCGCGGGCTGCTGATCGTCACGCTGCTCGTCTCCGGGCTGGCGTCGCTGTCGGAGCTGGCGATCTTCATCTTCGTCGGCACGCTGGTGGACTGGATGGGGACCACCCCGCGGGCCGAGTTCCTGGAGCGCCATGGCTGGGCGCTCGCCGGCATGGCCGTGGTGGCGCTGGTGGTGCGTCCGCTGCTGGTGGTCGGCTCGCGCGGGCTGATCAACCTGTCGGTGGTGCCGGCGCTGACCAACGCGGTGCGGTGGGAAAACCACCGCTGGGTGCTGCGGCAGAGCCTCTCCTTCTTCCAGAACGACTTCGCCGGCCGGGTCGCCCAGAAGGTGATGTCCACGGGGGCGGCGCTGCGCGAGACCGTCGTCAACATCATCGACGGGGTGTGGTTCCTGGCCACCTTCCTGGTCGGCACGGCGGCGCTGCTGGCGGCGCTGGACTGGCGGCTGCTGCTGCCGGTGCTGGCCTGGACCGTCGCCTACGGCGCGGTGGTGGCGGTGATGGTGCCGCCGGTGCGCCACAAGTCCGCCACCCTGTCGGAGGCGACCTCCTCGCTGTCCGGCCGGGTGGTGGACAGCTACACCAGCATCCTGTCGGTCAAGCTGTTCGCCCACGCCGAGCGGGAGGATGACTTCGCGCGCGAGGGCGTGCTGCGCCAGCTCGCCGCCTACCGCGTGATGATGCGGGCGATCTTCGACATGACGGTGACGCTCACCCTCGTCAACGGCGTGCTGCTGGTGGCGACGGCGGGGCTGGCGGTGCATCTGTGGCTGGACGGCGCGGTCAGCGTCGGGGCTCTTGCCATCGCCACCGGTCTGATCATCCGGCTGACCCAGATGTCGGGCTGGATCCTGCGCACCATCACCTCGCTGTTCGAGAATGTCGGCACCGTGCAGAACGGGGCGGAGACCATCGCCAGGCCGCACGCGGTGACCGACCGTCCGGGCGCGCCGGCGCTCGCGGTGACGCGGGGCGACATCCGCTTCGAGGGCGTGCGCTTCGGCTACGGCAAGCCGGAGCCGGTGATCGACGGGCTGGACCTGCAGGTGCGGCCCGGCGAGAAGGTCGGGCTGGTCGGCCGCTCGGGGGCCGGCAAATCGACGCTGGTCAACCTGCTGCTGCGCTTCTACGACCTGGAGTCGGGGCGCATCCTCATCGACGGGCAGGACATCGCGGCCGTGACCCAGGCCAGCCTGCGGGCCGCCATCGGCATGGTCACCCAGGACACCGCCCTGCTGCACCGTTCCATCGCCGACAACATCCGCTACGGCCGACCCGACGCCCTTGATGCCGACATGGTGCGGGCGGCGCAGCTCGCCGAGGCCGACGGTTTCATCCGGGAGCTGCGCGACCGCCAGGGACGCAGCGGCTACGAGGTTCTGGTGGGCGAACGGGGCGTGAAGCTGTCGGGCGGGCAGCGCCAGCGGGTCGCCATCGCCCGGGTGATCCTGAAGGACGCCCCCATCCTGGTGCTGGACGAGGCGACCAGCGCGCTGGACAGCGAGGTGGAGGCCGCCATCCAGGGCCAGCTCGCCGGTCTGATGCGCGGGCGCACGGTGATCGCCATCGCCCACCGGCTGTCCACCATCGCGGCACTCGACCGGCTGGTGGTGATGGACCGCGGGCGCATCGTGGAACAGGGAAGCCACCGCGATCTGGTGGACCGCGGCGGCCTGTACGCCCGGCTGTGGGAGCGGCAGTCGGGCGGCTTCCTGGGGGTGTGACCGGCGGGGTGCGGCGGCCGGGCCCGCGCGTCAGCTCCCCGGCTCGTCGTGCAGTTCGGGGAAGAACAGGTCCTTCCAACTCTCCGGCATGGTGCGGATGGTGCCGATCTTGTGGAGGAACTCCGCGTATTTCATCGACTTCAGCGGGGTGGTGGTGAAGCGCGAGTCGGGGTCGGTGATGATGGCGCGGACGAAGTCCGGCTCGAGCTTGGCGTTGTCCTCGACCAGATAGATGCGCGTCGCCTCGTCCGGATTGGCGTTGATGAAGGCCTGCGCCTCGCGCAGGGCGGCGAGGAAGGCGCCGTAGATCCGCGGGTTCTCCTTGTGGAAGTCGCCGCGGGTCCACAGCATGTTGAAGGTCGCCGGGCCGCCGAGAACGTCGTAGGAGGACAGGATCTTGCGCATCCCCGGCTGCTGGAGGAGCTGGTACTGGAAGGGCGGCGTGCCGAAATAGGCGTTGATCTCCGACCGGCCGGACATCAGCGCCGCCATGGCGTCGGGGTGGCGCATCGACACGGTCAGCCCGTCATAGGTGGCGTGCTTGCCCGGCCCCAGGATCTGCTCCGCCGCCATCTGCAACGTCACCGCCATGGTGGAGATCTTCACCGCCGTCACCGCGATGCGGTCCTTGTCGCTGAAGTCCGTCAGCGTCCGGATGTTGGGGTTGGCGGTCACCAGATACATCGGCAGCGCGTTCAGGATGGCGACGCCGCGCACCCCGAAGGACCGGCGGGTGCGGTCCCACACGGTGAGGAAAACGGTGACGCCGCCCGACGCGATGTCGAGGCTGCGCGACAGCAGCGCGTCGTTCATGGCGACGCCGCTGCCCAGCCCCGACCATTTGACCTCCACCTCCGGCAGCCCGGCCCGCTGGAGATGCTGCTCCAGCAGCTTGCGGTTCTTCATCACGTGCAACGGCAGATAGCCGATGCCGAACTGTTGGGCGATCCGGATCTCGCGGGCTTCGGCCCGCGCGCCCTGGCCGCTCGGCACGACCAGCGCCGCCGCGAGGACGGCGAGACCGATCAGGATCGACACACCGATCCGGGACGCGCGACGTGGATGCAATGACATGGATGGCCCTCTCCAATGGTGAAGGGGATTTGGCGACGGGAAGGAACCACCGGGGGCGCGGCCATGGCGTCAGGACCGCTGCACCCCCCAGCGGCGCACGGTGCGGGCCTCGACGACGCCGAACACGGCGGCGTCGGCCAGCAGGCCGATCAGGATGATGGCCGCAAGGCCGGCGAAGACGTTCGCCGTCTCCAGCAGGTTGCGGTTCTCGTAGATGAACCAGCCGATGCCACCGCCGCCCGAGCTGATGCCGAACACCATCTCCGCGGCGATCAGGGTGCGCCAGGCGAAGGCCCAGCTCACCTTCAGCCCGGTGAGGATCGACGGGAAGGCGGCCGGCACCATGATCAGCAGGATGAAGCGCGGGCCCCGCAGGCCATAGTTGCGCCCGACCATGCGCAGCGTCTCGCCGACGCCGAGGAAGCCGGAGTGCAGGTTCAGCGCCATCGGCCACAGCACCGCGTGCACCAGCACGAAGACCAGGCTGATTTCGCCCAGCCCGAACCACAGGAGCGACAGCGGCAACAGCGCGATCGCCGGCAGCGGGTTGAACAGGGCGGTCAGGATGCGCAGAAGGTCGGTGCCGACGCGCGACGAGATGGCGATCATGGTCAGCACCGCCGCCGCCAGCACGCCGATGGCGTAGCCGGCCATCAGCGTCTTCAGCGAGGCCAGCACGCGGACCGACAGGCTGCCGTCGAGCATGCTGCGCCAGAAGGCGTCGGCGGTTTCCGACAGGGTCGGGAACATGATGACCACGTCGAGATGGCGGGCGTAGCCTTCCCACAGCGCCGCCAGCAGGCCCAGCAGCACCAGGCGGCGGAACAGGGTGCTGTTGCCCAGCCGCTCCAACACCGACAGGGGGCGCTGGACGACGACCGGCTCGTCGGATGCGTCGGGGCCGGATTCGGGGCCGGATTCGGGGATCGGACGGTCGATCAGCACGGCTGGGCCTCCTTGCGGCTGGCGGGGCCGTGGCCGGGCGAGCCCTCGGAGAACAGCATGTCGTGGATTCGCCGGTGCAGCGCGGAGAAGCCGGGGCTGCCGACGTCGGCCAGCCCGTAATCGCGGGCGTCGAGCACATCGCGCACCCGTCCCGGGTGAGGCGTGAGCACCACGATTCGCGAGCCCAGCACGACCGCCTCCTCGATGGAGTGGGTGACGAACATCATGGTGAAGCCGATGTCGTCCCACAGGCGCAGCAGCTCCTCCTGCATGCGCCGCCGGGTCAGCGCGTCGAGCGCGGCGAAGGGCTCGTCCATCAGAAGGATGTCGGCCCCCATCGCCATGGCGCGGGCGATGGCGACGCGCTGCTTCATGCCGCCCGAGAGCATGTGCGGGTAGACGTCGCGGAACTTGGCCAGTCCGACCTTGGCGATGGCGGCGTCGGCGCGCGCGCGCGCCTCGGCCCGTGGCGTGCCGGTGGTGACCAGCGGGAACAGCACGTTGTGGAACACGGTCTTCCAATAAAGGAGCTGGTCGAACTCCTGGAACACCACGATGCGGTCGGGCCCCGGACGGTCGATCGGCCGCCCGTTCAGCCGCATGGTGCCCTCGACCGGCTTCAGGAAGCCGGCCACCGCCTTGAGCAGCGTCGATTTCCCGCAACCCGACGGCCCGAGCAGGACGAGGCGGTCGCCGCGCTCGACGCGGAAGCTCACGCGGTGGGTGGCGGTGATGAGGTGGGCCTCCGTCTTGTACTGGAGCGTGACATCGTCCACCACGAGGAGTGACCCGCCTTCCGCCGCTCCCTTATCGGGAGAATTTGTTGTACTCATGTTCTCTTAGAGCTCCGAAGTTGGCGCAAATCCACCCTCCCGATAGAATATGAGTCGGTTGCATCCTGCTCAGGTGGTTCACCGCTGCCATCACCACCATGCCAACCCGACGCTTTGATTAGCCTACTTCTAATAGTGACCTTTCCCGTCGGATGGCAAACAGCACCATCATTGCAGCAATAATCGAAGACAATTTGCGCGCTTGCCTCAGTATCAACTCAATATGTATACGTACGATCTGGGCAGCGATCAAGTGCCTTAACGATTCACGGGTCGCTTTCCTTTATCATCAGCGGTTATTGCCAACAAAGTATGAATTTTCCTTCGCAGTTTAATTATCTGAGTTGGACATATTGCTGTATGTGTCGCACCGTCATTGGATTGCTTACCTTCGAAAAATGGTTCATGATCCCGGCCGATCTGGATCGAACAAGTGAGAGACGGAAAGATGCGCAGCTTCGATTGCCTCGGTAAGTCGACCATCTCGGCGATTGCCGCCGCCGCCTTTGGTTGCGTTCTGGCACTTGCGGCGGGTGGCGCGCAGGCACAGACGGTCGTCAAGTTCGCGCATGTCGGCGGCCCGAACTCCGCCTTCACGGCGGGCGCCAAGGCCTTCGCCGCGAAGTTCGGCGAGCTGACCCAGGGGCGCTACAAGGTGGAGGAGTTCGGCGCCAGCGCGCTCGGCAACGAAACCCAGATCATCGAAGGGTTGAAGGCTGGCACCATCGATCTCGGCCTGTCGGGGCTGGCCGGTCCGCTGCCGGTGCTGGTGCCGGAGCTGGGCGTGATCGTGATCCCCAACCTGTTCTCCGGCCCCGATCACGTCAAGCAGGTGCTGGACGGCCCGATCGGCCAGCGCATCCTCGACGCCATGACCGCCCGCGGCATCATCGGGCTGGGGCTTGGCGACAACGGCTTCCGCCATGTGCTGCTGACCACCAAGGCCGCCAAGAGCCCGGCCGATCTCGCCGGTCTCAAGATCCGCATCCCCAACAGCCCGACGCTGGAGAAGGTGTTCAAGGCCTGGGGCGCCGAGCCGGTCGTCATGAATGTCGACGCCGTCTACGAAGGCCTGAAGACCGGCCGCGTCGACGGCATGGAGAACTCGATCCCGAACGCCGCCTCCTACCGGTTCTTCGACTTCGTGAAGAACGTGACGATGCTCAACTACTCCTACTCGTCGCTGGTGTTCCTCGCTTCGCCGGACTTCTTCGCGGAGCTGAACGACGCCGACAAGGCGGCGCTGAAGCAGGCGGGCCTTGCCGGGGCCCAGGCCACCCGTGATTTCAACACCGAGCAGCAGAAGAAGCTGATGGAGGAGCTGAAGGGGCAGGGCGTGACCTTCCACACCGATGTCGACAAGGCCGCCTTCGCCGCCGCCGTCAAGCCGGTGCAGGACGAGCTGGGCGCCAAGTACGGCGATCTCTTCAAGCAGATCATCGCGACGAAGTAACGACCGACCGGGCCCGCCGGCCAACCCTGAGGTGATTTCACCATGCGTGTCTTGAGCTTCCTCGTGGCGGCGACGTCACGGATTCGCATCACCTACCGCGTGTTCGGTGGGCTCCTGCTGGTCATCGCGATGACCGGCGTGCTGGCCTTCCTGTTCTCCGGGGTGCTCGCGACGGTGCGTCAGGGAGCGGAGACGCTGGCGGGCGCCAACCGCGCGGCGCTCCAGATGGTCGATCTGGTGGTGGAGCTCCAGCAGAGCTACGCCCGGGTGATGGAGTTCACCATCACCCAGACCGACGAGACGACCAAGGCGGCGCAGGACGCCGTGGCGCTGATCGGGGCGGCCCCGGAACGGGTCCGCACCATCGCCACCGCGCCCCAGCACCAGCCGCGCGTGAAGGAGATCGAGGAGGCGGCGGGCGTCTACCAGGCCGCCTTCGCCCGCATCTCCGAAGCGACGATCCGCCGGGTCGACGGCGCCAGCAAGGCGACGGCGATCGGCGCGGACCTCACCACCACGGTCCAGGCCATCATCGACCAGGGCGTCAACGCCCAGAACCGCGCTGTCCTGCAGACCGGCCTGCGGGTGCAGCAGTATCTCCAGCTCGTGCGGGTCGGCACTGCCCGCTTCATGGCGAGTCGCGATCCCAACACGGTGGCGTCGGTCAAGACCGCGCTGGAGAAGGCGCGCGGCGACCTCGCCCCGCTGCGCGAGGCCGCGGCCGACCTGCCGCGCGTGCAGCGCTTCGTCGGCCGTGTCGAAACCAGCCTCAACGACCTGACGGCCACCTTCGACGAGATCCTGAAGGAGGACCGCAACCTCGTCGCCGCCGAGGAGGCGAGTCGCGACGCATCGGAGCGGCTGATCCAGGCGGCCGGCCAGCTCCGCGCCGATTTCATCGCCACCCAGAACACCGCCGAGAGCGACGTGTTCACGGTGATCGCCGACATGTCCAGCCGCTCCACCATCCTGGCGATCGGCATCGTGCTGATCTCGGGCGTGCTGGCCTGGGTGATCGGCTTCACCATCTCGCACCCGCTGCAGGTCATCGCCGGCGTCATGTCGTCGCTGTCGGCCGGCAACTACGAGGTCGAGGTCCCCTACCGCGAGAACCGTGACGAGATCGGCGGCATGGCGCGCGCCGTGCAGATCTTCAAGGAGAACGCCATCAAGGTGCGCGAGCTGTCGGCCGAGGGCGAGCGGCTGAAGGAGGCCGCGGCGCAGGAGCGGACGGAGCTGCTGGCACGGACCGTCAACCGCTTCCAGCAGACGGTCGCCTCCAAGCTGACCCAGGTGTCGCGCTCGACCGCCGAGATGACCAACGTCACCGGATCGGTCGCCGGCAAGATGGTGGAGGCGGAACGCGGCAGCCAGGAGATCACCCAGGCCACCTCCGAGACGATCGCCAACGTCGAGAGCATCGCCGCGGCGACCGAGGAGCTGTCCGCGACCATTTCCGACATCGCCCACCGCATCACCGAGAGCGCGCGCATCGCCCGCTCCACCGCCGACGCGGCGGAGAACACCAGCCACACCGTCGGCGATCTGGCCAGCCAGGCCGACAAGATCGGCGACATCGTGCGCATGATCAGCGAGATCGCCCAGCGCACCAACCTGCTGGCGCTCAACGCCACCATCGAGGCGGCGCGCGCGGGCGAAGCCGGCAAGGGCTTCGCCGTGGTGGCGGGCGAGGTCAAGCACCTCGCCAACCAGACGGCCAAGGCGACGGAGGAGATCACCCGCCAGATCTCCGGCATCCAGCAGGCCACCGGCCGCGCGGTGGAGGGCATCCGCACCATCTCCAACGTCGCCAACGACGCCCGCGAGTTGGCCACCAGCATCGCGTCGGCCATCGAGGAGCAGAGCGCCACGACGCAGGAGATTTCACGCGGGGCCAGCAGCGCCGCGATGAACGTCCGCGCCGTCGCCCAAAGCATCGAGGTGGTCGCCACCTGCATCACCGACGCCAGTCAGTCGGTGCAGAGCCTGGAGCAGGAAAGCCACCACAGCGTCGAAGAGTTCCGCCACTTGCAGGATCAGGTGGAGGAGTTCGTCGGCACCGTACTGGCCGCCTGATCGCCGCGGCCCGTCAGGCCGCGGCATGGGAATTCCACCGGAAACGCAAAATCCAGCCCGCAGGGGCTGGATTTTTTGGCGGCGCAGCATCATTTTATCGTTTGCGCCTCTTCGAGGCGTTTCCTCCCTAAACTCGGGCCGCGGCGGTATTGCTAGCGGCCTTTTTGTTTTTGCGCAATAGGCTGAACGTCGGTCATACGAACTTTTTCGCCGGTCCGGCAATCTTGCTGCCGTCCGACCCATGCGGTATGTCCGATCACCGGAAGCGGGACCAAGGAGAGCGGGCGTGGACGAGGGCGAGGATCCCTGCATCGGGCTGTGCATCATCGGCGAGGACGGCCGCTGTCAGGGCTGCGGCCGGACGGAGGAGGAGATTTACGGTCCCCCGCCGGGCGGTGCCGACGACGATGCCGCGGACCGGGACCTCACAGCACCAGCCACAGCAGCAGGATGACGGCCGTCCAGGCCAGCGCCGCGCCCGCGAGCCAGATGGCAACCCGGGTCGGGCCGGAATAGCGCTTCATCGGGGTCGCGAGGAAGGTCAGAACGCGTATCATGCGAGAGGAACGCGGGCGACGGACCCCGCGTTCCCGTCAGTAGGCGCTGTCGTCGCGGAGCAGGCAGACGAAGGTGCGCGCCAGGATCTCCAGGTCCAGCCAGATGGAGAATCCGGCGATGTAGTGCAGGTCGAAATCGACCCGGCGGCGCGCCTTCTCCAGCGTGTCGATCTCGCCGCGGCAGCCGCTGACCTGGGCCAGCCCGGTGATGCCGGGCCGCACACGGTGGCGGGCGATGTAGCCGGCGACCGCCTCGTGGTAGAGGGCGTTGCCCGCCTTCATCGACACCGGGTGGGCGCGCGGGCCGACCATCGACATCTCGCCGCGCAGCACGTTGATGAGCTGCGGCAGCTCGTCCAGGCTGGACCGGCGCAGGAATCGGCCGATCCGGGTGACGCGGTCGTCGCCGCGCACGGTGCGGCGGGCCCCGGACGCGTCGCCGCGGTCCGCATGCATCGTGCGGAACTTCCAGATTTCGAAGGGGCGGTTGTTGAAGCCGAAGCGCTGCTGCCGGAAGATCGCCGGGCCTGGGCTGTCCAGCTTGACCGCCAGCGCGATCAGCAGCATCAGCGGCCCGAACACCGCCAGCAGCACCCCGACCAGAGCCAGATCCTCGGCCCGCTTCACCACCGCGTTCCAGCCCTTCAGCGGACGGTGCGCGACCTCCAGCAGCAGGGTGCCGGCCATCGACGACACCGCGGTGCCGGGAGCCTGCGTCAGCATCAGGCGCGACTGGAGCTGCGGCACGGCGCCCAGCAGGATGTGCACGTCCACCGGCAGCATGCTGACCTGATGGATGGCGGCGCGCAGCCGCTCCTCGTCTGACCAGGGCAGGGCCAGCACGATGTCGGTCACCGGGTTGTCGCGCACATGCAGCCACAGGTCGCCCAGCCCGCCCAGCACCGGGTGCCCGGCGACCAGACCCGGCGCCAGTCCGGGACCTTGAGCGAACACACCGCTGACCGCCAGGTCGCCGGAGCCATGGCCGCCGACCCGCGCCAGGAATCGCGACGCCTCCTCGCCGGTGCCCACCACCACCACATGGCGGCGGAAGCGCCCGGCCGCAGCCTGTTGCCGCAACCAGCCGGTCAGCAGGATGCGGTAGGCAACGACGCTGCCGATGCTCGCCAGGAACCACAGCGCCGCCCAGCCGCGGGAGTATTGCGACGAGATTTGAAGCAGGAAGCCGAACCCCACGACGATCAGCGCCGCCGTGCTGACGCTGCCCAGCAGGCGCGGCAGCTGGGCCTTGAGGCTGAGCATCGCCCTCGGCTGGTAGAGCCCGGCCCAGGAATTGGCGGCGACGATCAGCGCCGACCCGATCACCGCCACCGCCGCGTAGCGGTGGAGCTGGGGTGCGTCGAGGATGCCCTCCAGATAGATCGCGTAGGCGGTGAGCGCCGTCGCGACCAGGATCGTGAATTCCCCGAACGCCACCAGCCCGCCCAGCAGCGGCACGCCGAGCGCCGGCACCGCCGGCCTGTGCAACGCCTCGGACGACGGCCCCTCGATGAACGCGTAGTGCATGCCCGCTTCCCCCACACGACCGGATGACCACGCAGCCCCTCTCCCGGCGGCCGGCTGTTTCGCCACGGCCGACGCGTTTTCATCCAAGGCTTCCACATCATGCGACAGACAAGAGATCCCGGCGGCGTCGGTCGCTAAGCACGACCAATCGTCGAGGGGGGTTCGACAGTCGAGCAGAACCAATATTTCTGCTCAACGAAACCTGAAGGTATCGTTCGTCATGCTTGCCGTATTCAAGAAGAACCGGCCTTTGATGCAGTGCATTATGCCATGATAATAACGACACACCGCAAACAATATTTGGAGTAGCGCTGTTCTTAAGGAGAATGCCGGGGATCGCTCCAACCCAATGCCGGCGCGTCACGCGCGGCGGGGATCAGGGCGACGTCGACAATTCCCGGCATTCGCTGTCTTCGGCAAAACCCGAAAGCGGCGTTCCTCCGAATCAATGTCGTCGTCAAACACGGAACTTTGTGCGTCGACTGCTTATAGGCCGAGCAACAATCGGCCGCGAAGCACGAAAAAGGCAGCCGTATGCGCCGACCATCGACAAGGTGAGCACTTCCAACAGCCGACGCCGCCCATTGGATGATCCCGTTCGCCCGCCAGGGCTTGCCCGATCGGCGGAACACCGGTGGAACCGCGACGGCTTTCCACCGGATTATTGATACAAATCAAGATGTATTCCGGATAGGCCGAAAATGGTCACACGCCGGACCTGCCGCAACTCCTCTATATTTCGAGTTACCACAAACGAATTGGCGCAGACGGAAACAGGATCGGACAGCCATCCGGTCACCGGCGATGTGCGCACGCGGCAAGGCAGCGAGGAGAGTATCAGCCATGACGATGATTGGCGTGTACGTCGGCAATTCGCCGGCGGAAGTCGCGAAGTTCGACGAATGGCTGGGTCAGCCGGCGGATGCCGTCCATGGCTTCATCGGCCGTGCGGACTGGAAGGACTTCGTCGGCAGCGCCGACTGGGCGACGAAGCTGTGGGCGGGCATCGACAAGCAGGTGCTGTGGTCGGTGCCGCTGATCACCAACAACGCCAGCCTGTCCACCGCCGCGACCGGCGCCTACAACGACTACTACGCCCAGGTCGCCACGATCCTGGCCGACGCGCAGCCGACCGGCGACATCATCGTCCGCACGGGGTGGGAGTTCAACGGCGGCTGGTTCCCGTGGAGCGCGGTCGGCCGCGAGCAGACCTACATCGACGCCTTCCGGCAGTTCGTGGACAGCTTCCGCGCGGTGTCCGACCGCTTCACGTTCGAGTGGACGCCCAACCACGGCGACCTCGGCATGAACCCGGAGAAGGCCTACCCCGGCGACGACTATGTCGACATCATCGGCATGGACTTCTACCACAACACCGGCTGGGATCCGAAGGATCCGGAGGCGGCCTGGACCAAGATGGTGACCGCTCCCTACGGGCTGCAATGGCACCAGGATTTCGCCGCCGCGCACGGCAAGCAGACGGCCTATTCGGAATGGGGCGTCATGACCGACGGCGTCGGCCCCTACATCCAGCACGCGTCGGACTGGTTCGCCAAATACGATGTCGCTTACCAGAGCTACTGGAATTCCAACGTCGATTACTCCGGCAAGCTCAGCGACGGGAAGAATCCGGCAACGGGTGCGGAGTACCGCGACGAGTTCGGCGGTGCGGCGCAGAATGTGGTGGAGGGAGGGGCTGGCAACGACAGCCTGACCGGCACCGACCGCAGCGAGCGGCTGGACGGCAAGGCCGGGGCCGACATCCTGCGCGGCGGCAAGGGCGACGACACCTATTACATCGACAACGTCAACGACCGGGTGATCGAGTTGGCCGGGGAGGGCAAGGACGAGGTCCGCTCCCGACTCGCCGTCACCACCCTGGCGGAGCATGTGGAGAACCTGACGCTGCTGTCGGCCGGCAACCAGACCGGCATCGGCAACGCGCTGGACAACCGCATCGTCGGCGGCACCGGCAACGACACGCTGGACGGCGGGGCCGGCAACGACTGGCTGATGGGCGGAGTCGGCAACGACAGCTTCCTCGTCCGCCCCGGCACCGGGCGCGACACCATCGCCGATTTCCAGGGCGGCCCGGGGGCCGGCGATGTGGTCCGGCTGGACAGCTTCAGCATCCGCAGCTTCGACCAGGTCAAGGCGGCGATGGAGCAGTTCGGCAAGGACACCATCCTCAGCCTGCCGGGCGGTGACGTGGTGGTCTTCACCAACCGGAAGGTCACCGACTTCGCCGCCGACGACTTCGTCTTCACCGGCACGCCTCCCGCCCCTCCGCCGGTCTGGCGCCCGGCCGCCCCGGCCACCGCCCCGACCGGCACCCAGTATTCGCGCACCGGAACCGGCGGCGACGACGTGATGGTCGGCGCCGACCTCAACGACTACATCAACGGCACCGGCGGCACCGACACCATGACGGGCGGCAAGGGCCACGACATCTATGTGGTCGACCGGCCGCAGGACGTCATCGTGGAATTGCCCGGCGAGGGCATCGACAGCGTCGATAGCTGGTCCGGCTCCTACACCCTGCCCGACAACGTCGAGCACCTGACCCTGATCGCCGGCTACGCGCAGACCGGCACCGGCAACGCGCTCGCCAACCGCATCAAGGGCGGGTCCGGCAACGACACCATCAACGGCAAGGCCGGCAACGACTGGCTGACCGGCGGCGGCGGCAAGAACACCTTCATATTCGAGACCGGCACCGGCCACGACACCGTCACCGACTTCAAGGCCGGCGAGGGTGCCGGCGACGTGGTGCGGCTGGTCAATTACGGCATGACCACCTTCTCGCAGGTGAAATCGGCCCTCTCCCAGCAGGGCGACGACACGCTGCTGACCCTGCCCGGCAGCGACACCGTGCTGTTCCTGGGCCGCAAGGTGAGCGAGTTCGCCGCCGACGATTTCGCCTTCGTGAACAGCGGGCCGGTGTCTCCGCCGCCACCGCCTCCGCCGCCGCCCCCTCCCCCGCCGGCACCGGGCACGCCGCTGTCGAACTTCGTGGAGCCGCCCGCGACGCCCGGCCCGGTGGAGTGGTACCGCTCCGGCACCGGCAAGGCCGACGTGATCAACGGCGGCACCATGAACGACCAGATCGACGGCGGCGGCGGCTTCGACACCATGGCCGGTGGCAAGGGCCACGACATCTATGTGGTGGACCAGCCGCAGGACGTGGTGATCGAGCATGCCGGCGAGGGCATCGACACGGTGCGGAGCTGGGCCAAGTCCTTCACCCTGCCCGACCAAGTGGAGAACATCGCCCTGATCGCCGGTTACGACCAGAACGCCACCGGCAACGCTCTCGCCAACCGGATCGAGGGCGGATCGGGCAAGAACCTGCTGAACGGCGGGGCCGGCAACGACTGGCTGAAGGGCGGGGCCGGCAACGACACCTTCGTCTTCCAGACGGGCACCGGCTACGACATCGTCGCCGATTTCCAGGCCGGGGCCGGGCTGGGCGACGTGGCGCGGCTGGAGAATGTCGGCTTCACCAGCTTCGCCCAGGTGAAGTCCGCCATGGTCCAGCATGGGGCGGACACCATCCTGACGCTCAGTGCCACCGACGGGGTGCTGTTCCGCAACGTCTCCATCGGCCAGTTCGCGGCCGACGATTTCGCGCTGGTCAACGACGCGTCGGCCGGGGCGCCACCGGTTCCTCCGGCACCGGGGCCGGCGACCACCACCATCACGGTGCGCGCGGCCGCCGACAGTTGGAAGGGCGACCCGCTGTTCCGGCTGACGGTGGACGGGCAGACGGTGGGCACCGACACCGCGGTGTCGGTCCAGCACGGCCAGGGCTGGCAGGAGTTCAGCTTCCAGACCGCGGACACCGACATCGAGACGGTGTCCGTACGCTTCCTCAACGACGATTGGGGCGGCTCCGCCGCCACCGACCGCAACCTGTACGTCGATTGGATCAAGGTCGGCGGCACGGTCTACCAGGCCGAGGACGCCGCCTACGACCGCGGCCTCCCCGACCTGCTGCCCGGCACCGAGAAGATCGGCCACCCGGCCGCGCTGATCTTCACTCTCGGGGCGATGTAGGCGGCGATTGCCCCCACCCCGACCCTCCCCCATCTTCGACGGGGGAGGGGGAAGAAAAAGCCCT